>Ga0196964_10000289_pt1 | contig 37401 bp, 31 predicted proteins | sample S1_10metaG_FD_148615 | JGI IMG/M metagenome (GOLD analysis project Ga0196964, IMG submission 148615) | Soil microbial communities from Anza Borrego desert, Southern California, United States - S1_10 | ecosystem: Environmental > Terrestrial > Soil > Desert | place: USA: California | collected...
GACGGGATTGATGTAGCCGCCTATCCGCTTCAGAATGGTAATGTGATCGTAGAGAAGACCGGTAAGATGGTGCGCGGACATTACACGCTCGGCGGCGGATCCATCGGACTCTTCGAAGGCAATAAGATCGGCCGCGCCAAGAACCTGGAGCGCCTGGCCACTGAGATCGCGGAGCTGACAGAAAAGACCACTGCGTTGAAATCAGTGATCGCGGAAACACAGACAAAGATCACCGGCTTCAACCAGGAGCTGAACGACCGCGCCATCGAGCAGACACGCCAGGAGATCAACAGGCTGCAGAACGGTATCGTAAATCTCGGTCACCGCATCGAAAACTTCGAGCACCTGAACCAGACGGGCGAAAAACGGCTGCAGGACCTTCAGGACCAGCTGGATCACACCCATGAGAACATCAGCGATACCCGATCAGAACTCGAAGCCATCACCGAGCAGCTTGGCGGCATCCAGCAGAACATACAGCGGGCAGAAGCCGAATTCGGGGCCGTAGAGCAGGAATTCAACTTCGCTACCCAGCAATACAACCAGCAGAATATCCAGTATACCCGCCAGCAAAGCAAGATCGAAGGACTGAAACAGGAGCTCAGCTTCCGCAGCAACCAGCTCAACGATCTGCAGCGGCAGATAGCCAGCAACCGGGAACAGCTGCAGCAGACCACCGTGCAGCTCGCCGAGACCGAAGGCAAGCTTCATGGCGGCGATAACGAGCTCTATGAGCTGCTTACCAAAAAAGACAAGGATGAGCGCGAGCTGAATGAAAAGGACCGCGCCTACTACGAGATGCGCAATGCTATCTCCGCACTCGAAGGTCAGCTGAACCAGAAGCGACGCGAAAAAGAACAGGCAGAAACCCTGCTGAACGGCGTAAAGGACAAGCTTAATGAAATGAAGCTGCGCCTTGCCGGACTTAAAGAAAGACTGAGCGTTGAGTTCCGGGTAAACCTGGACGAGATCCTGGATGAGCCCCGCACCACGGAGATGACGGTAGAAGAGCTCAATGCGGAAGCTGACCGGCTGAAAAAACGCCTGGAGAACATGGGCGAGGTGAACCCGACGGCGATAGAGGCTTATACGGAGATGAAAGCCCGCTTCGATTTTATCCAGGAGCAGAAGAACGACCTGGTCAGCGCCAAAGAATCACTCCTCGCTACCATCGAAGAAGTGGAGAACACGGCAAATGCCAAGTTCCGCGAAACGTTCGATGCAGTGCGCGAAAACTTCGTTCAGGTGTTTAAAGCGCTGTTTACGGAAGAAGATACCTGCGACCTTCGTCTTACGGATCCGGACAATGTAGCGGAAAGCGGCATCGAGATCTATGCCCAGCCTAAAGGAAAGCGCCCGAGCACGCTCACGCAGCTTTCGGGTGGAGAAAAGACGCTGACCTCAACCGCCTTCCTCTTTGCCATCTACCTGATCAAGCCGGCGCCGTTCTGTATCCTCGACGAGGTGGATGCACCGCTCGATGATGCGAACGTTGGCAAGTTTACCACTATGATCCGGAAGTTTTCCGACAATTCCCAGTTCATCATTGTCACACACAACAAGCAGACGATGGCGGCGGTTGATGTGATCTATGGCGTCACCATGCAGGAAGCCGGAGTCAGCAAACTGGTACCGGTGGATTTCAGGAGTTTGAACTAAAGCTGATCTTATACTTATCTGAACGCCTCCGCACGGAGGCGTTTTTTGTTCCCGAAAAATCACTCCTTCGGGCTGTATATTTAGGTTATAAATGTCTATCTAGTAATGACGGCCATCAAAAAACACCTCCGGTCCATACTGCCTGTTCTGAGCTTTTTAACAGCGTTATCAGTGATTGTGGGCTGCGGAGCAGCCGGGAACAGGACGTCTGCGGGGAAAGCGGCCACCAGCGACACAATGAAAAAGGAGCTTAACCTTGCCGAAAGTATCGACACCAGCACCTACAGCAGCAGCAATCACAATTACATTAAAGGCCTGCCGGAACCGGTGATCAACAACCTGACTACAGTATTCAAAGAAGCACTGGCATTTCAGGACAGTGCAACAGGAAAGCAGTTTGCCCGCCCGCAAATGATAAGGTACAACGACACTACCCTGATCAGGCTTGTCTATTATTTCAGGGTCGGCACTTACACATTACCGGAACTGCTGAGTCAGTTCAACCTCATGAACCATCAAAACCCCTGGACGCAACAGATTTCTACCGACCTGGATACCTGCAGGCGAACCGTTTGGGCGAGGCTGCGATTCCCTTTTCTAATGGATAGTGTCAAGGTGGAAAGTCCCTTCCGTAAGTTTAACCTGCGCTTTAGCAATTATATCCAGGGACACCTCAATGTGATGAAAACATGGTGGGATACCAGATGGATTCTTACTGCTGACAGTGTCAGCTTTTTGCACATAGATATCTTGAATGCCAATGAAGACGAATATCCGGACATGCTGGTCAATGACATCATTGGCGAACATGGTGCTAACGCCATCACTGATTTCTGGATCTATGCCCCCGGTCAAAAGGAGCTCATTCACGAAGAAAAGCTAGGAACTCCTGTCTGGGATATTGACAGAGAAAAACGGATCTTTTATTCCGGCTGGCATATGTCCGCTTCGGAAAGCAATGAGTGGTGTTTTAAGATCAGGGGAACCAAAGCCGTGAAGCTAAAGGACTGTCGCTAATCCTGCCCTCATGGCGTTGTCACCCATTATACCTTTTTTGCGTATCAGCCTCGTCCTTGTCCCTTATCTCACCCACAGCAAGCAAACGACGGCGTCGGTTGAAGTGATCTATGCGGCGACCATTCAGGATGATGGTGCCGGCAGACTGCTAGCTGTGGATTTCCGAAGTCTCAAACAAGTCGATTCCAGATTATTTAAGACGGCTTCATCAGGGTGGCGTTGAGCTTCATCTAACCTCACAGTCATTAAGGGCTAAGCTATAACCGCCCATCAAATGCTCCCGCGGAGCATCAGGGTTTTATGGCTCAGGTCCGACCAGGCCCGATCGTTCCAGAAGCAACGTTCTCTTTGTTATCTGATCATTCTGAACTATCGTAATCAAACTATACGATTTACTGGAATAATTTCTTCACCAATTCCCGTCTGGGGCGCAAAAAAACTCTTCTTTTTTATCACCTTGCCATTCTGTGATCTTGTCTGAAATCCGATGCTGCCCGGCTCATTTTTCGAATCTTTCATGATCCAGTAAGTCCCGGTCTCAAACTGACGCATAGACCGTAACCCGATATCAACATAGCGTTGCTTTGGACCCTTATTGGAGGCGATCAGGAAAATGCACAGGAAGCAAAACGGGAGCAACGCACGGGAACTTATACGCATAGGGTTTTGATGTTCGTGTAAGGTTATTAGATTGCCACTGTCCTCCCGCGTGAAGATCAATTCACCCACGGCGATGACATTAGGCACCGCCTGGAGACACAAATCTTCGGAATTTACATATCGCTTTCCTGAACCTGAACCGCACAGCACATAGGCCCGCCGTTTTGACGTATGACATAAGGTCTTTGACGTACGACATAGAGCCTATGTCGTATGACTTAAACACTATGTCGTATGACTTAAACATTATGTCATACGACATAGAAACTTTGACGTATGACATAGACTTTATGTCGTATGACATAGAAGCTTTAACGTATGACATAAGCGCTCTGACGTATGACATAAGCGCTCTGACGTATGACATAGACCTTATGTCGTTTGACATAGAGGCTATGTCGTTTGCAAAAAAGTCTGTCTCACCAGTGTCTGGCTCTCTGTCTGCACTCAAACATATTCTTCCGGCAGTCGGAGCGGTGCGTATAGCTGCGGAAGGATTAAGGAAATCTGTAAGACCCCGGATCATTGTTATGCAAGTTTTCCTGGCAAACGTGAATGCTGCGTTGCCATCTTCCTGCGCCGTTTGTGCAGAAAGGTAGGAAAGCTGGAATAATATGTTGGCCCTTTGGTGCATAGCTGCTGTTTTGCACTACAAACTTCCGATACCCGCCGCACGAAAAAAATACACATTTGTGTAATCGGCAGTTACACTTTTGTGTAAAAATGAGTCGTAAGTTGTAATTCATAAGTCGTAAGCTGTAAAGTCGAGGAGCCGTAAAGGCGAAGATTGCTCAATGACACAACGAAACAAAAAGTTGGAGGGCAGACCGAAGAAGGCAAAGGCAGAGAACAATACAAATTTGTGCGCGTCCCTTCGTACCTCAGTTGACACGCGGGAGTTGGAGCAGCAAAGAAAGTAACAGACGACAACAGATGAATTGAAAATGAAACCAGGTGAAACCGACCATCAGAGAACCAGAATGATCAAAGAAGCCTGACAGCTACTTTTCCGGATACAGGTCATTCATATACTTTACCGAAAGTACGATCAGTTCCTTCAGCACCTTCTCATCCACATCCGACAGGCGCTTTATATAAAGACAGCCTTTGCTGCATTTATGCTTGCCCAGCCTTGCCAGCAGTTCCTCCCTCTTTGGCGATTCCGGCATCAGGTACAGTGTCAGCGCATCCTTGCGTGGTGAAAAACCCAATCGGGGTGCATCTCCCTCATGACCGCTGTCGTATTTATAATGATATCTGCCAAACCCGATGATGGACGGTCCCCACATTTCGGCCTTATATCCGCTGGCCCGCTCCATCATATCCAGAATGCGGTAGCTGTCGGCCTGCTTTTGCTCATCGGGCACAGAACTTATGAAATCATCAACGCTGGCGCCGGTCCAGGTAGTCTTTGTCTTTGCCATACGCAAGATTGTCATTTCGAATTTACTGATTTCAGCCCGGAAAATGCTCATGCGTGGTTCTGACGTCCCGTTTCCTGAAGCTCCGTCACTACCCTCAGTCATTACACTGCAATAATGCGGTTTCAGTTACAGGAGGAAATTTGAATTTTGTATTTTGTCATTTCAATATTTACCTATGCGATCCATCGTTTTACTTTTTTTATGTATCCTGACCACCGTTATTGCCGTTGCCCAACAGGTGACGCAATACTCTCGTGCACGCATTTACCTGGATGAACAACATACAATAAAGCAATTGGCAGCAACCGGCGTCGCTGTGGACCATGGCGAGCACAGGCAGGGGAGTTCCTACACTTCCGATTTTTCCGTACAGGAACTTGCTGCAGCCCAAAATGCCGGCTTCCGGGTGGAAGTACTGATACCTGACGTAGTAAGGTTCTACCAGGAGCAAAACCTGAAAAATCCTTCACTGAAGACCACCAGCGTCAGTTGCGACGCACCTGCAGTACCAACACCGGCACATTTTGCCCTGGGTAACTACGGCGGTTTTTTCACCTATACAGAACTGCTGGCAATCCTTGATTCTATGCATACGCTGTACCCCAGCCTTATCAGTGCCCGTCAGCCGGTCGGCACCTTTCAGACGCATGAGGGACGATCCATATACTGGATCAGGGTGTCCAATAATCCCGCACAAGACCAGCCCCTGAAACCGCAGATATTATACACGGCGCTGCATCATGCCCGCGAGCCGGGAAGCATCTCGCAAATGGTGTTTTATCTCTGGCACCTGCTGGAAAACTATAATACGGATGCGAAGATCAAGGCGATTATTGACAATGCGGAGCTATATTTCATTCCCTGCGTCAACCCGGACGGCTATGTGTTTAACATCACCAACTCGCCTCTGGGCGGGGGCATGTGGCGGAAAAACAGGCGTGATAATGGAGATGGGACGTTTGGTGTGGACCTCAACCGGAACTATGGTTTCTTCTGGGGGTTCAATAATTCGGGGTCCAGCCCGTCTACCTGGTCGGATGTATATCGTGGACCTTCGGGGTTTTCAGAGCCGGAGACGCAGGCGGTAAAATGGTTTGCCGAACAGCACAATTTCAGACTGGCGCTGAACTACCATACCTTCCAGGACGATATCCTGTTTCCGTTCGGACATGCGCCGAACGCTAAGCCAGCAGACTCTGTGACCTTTTATGATCTGGCCGAACTGCTTACCGAACATAATGACTACAGGTTCGGCACCTGCGATGAGATCCTGGGCTATTATACAAACGGCGATTCTGATGCCTGGATGTATGGCGATACGAGCACGAAAAACAAGGTTTTCTCCATGACACCCGAGGTCGGCGATGTAAACTACGGCTTCTACCCTCCTGCCAGCAGGATCATTCCCGACTGCGGGCGCAACCTGCCCGGCAATGTAAATGCAGCAGCACTGCTGCTTCCTTATGCAGATGTAAAGCCGACTCATCCCAGAGTACTCACGCAGGCAACCGGATATCTTCATTTCTCCCTGCAGCGTCTGGGCTTTGGCGACAGCAGCTTTACGGTTTCAGTGATCCCCCTGGACAACTGGATGACGGTGCCGGGAGCTTCGAAGTTCTATAACGGCCTGCAGCAACTGGAGCAGGTCAGTGATTCTTTTTTCTATACGCTGAACCTGAACACGCCGAACCACCAGGAAATCCGTTATGTACTGCGCACATTCAATGGCTATTATAATGAGGACGATACGGTAAGCTTCTATTTTGGGCTTCACCACTCAACGACTGCACCGTCTACCAATAATATGAATGACTGGGTAGCGTCCGGCTGGGCGCTGAGCACAGAGCACGTCTCGCCCCCCTACTCTATTCGCAGCAGCTTCGATGGAGTGAGTAACTATGTGGATGCCGCAACGCATACCATCACGACTGCAAATCCGGTAGATCTGACGCACTCGCTGGAAGCTTTCCTATATTTTAAGGCGAAATGGAATGTAGAAACCCATCATGACCTCGTTTCGGTACTGGCATCACCGGCAGGTACCGGACAGTGGCAGAATCTTTGCGGCCGCCGCTCCAGGCTGGATGAAAGCGCTATGATCCCGGTATGGGAAGGTATGCACCACCAGTGGATAGAGGAAGAAATTGATCTTAATGATTTTCTGGGGCAGCCGATAGATCTGCGTATCGAGCTGCTCAGTGATCCTTTTGTCAACTACAGCGGTTTTTATTTCGATGATCTTCACATTATTACTGTGGAGGACACAACTACAGGTGTCAACGATCAGGAAAACGAAACCGCCCTGCTGGTTTACCCGAATCCGGCACGTGATCAGGTGACGGTCAGGCTGTTGAATGCACAGTCTCCGCAAACAGTGACAGCGACAATTTATGATTGTCTGGGCAGGCCCGTCAGGACGCTGGATATTCCTGCCGAGGGAACGATCGCAGAAACCGGCAGTCTCGCTTCCGGCACCTACTACCTGAGGCTAAAGGATAATAACGGGCTACCGCTTACGCGAAAGATAACCGTGCTTCATTAATAAAGGAAAGCCCTCAGAAATCTGAGGGCTTTCCTTTATTACAGAGGCATATCAGAATGTATAGCGTACCATGGGCACAGGGAAAAAGCCCTGCTGGTAGTTGTTCGAGATCACACCGGTACGGCTGTTGTAGGTCTGGCTGAAGATATTTTTCCTGTTGGTAACATTCTGCAGATCAAGCGAACACTCGAGCGTGCTTCGTTTGAACTCTTTACGGTAGCCGATCTTTACGTCTACACGGAAATAATCATCCTGTTTGATGGAATAAGCCTGGTCTTCCTTATAGACCGCATCACCCTCGGTCATTGAGGCAGCCTGGTCGATCGGCGTCAGGTAACGTCCGCCGATGAACGATGATTTGATATTGAAAGCAAGCACATTTCCTTTCTTGCCAAGCTTGATCTCTTTTCCGCCAAGCACATTGAATACGTAGCCCATATTGAAGGCTGTATTTCGCTCTACACCGTCACTCCCTTTATACTTCGAATCGAACAGGGAGGTGGTAACCAGGAAATAATAGCCTTTTGTGAAAAAATGTTCGAGGGTCAGCTCCGTACCGTAATTATGTCCGGTACCATTATTTACAAGGCTGTCTGTGTTTACCGGTGCAAAGCTGGCACCCGCATTCAGGGTGGAGAAAGCTGAGGCACGCATCTCGACCGGCACATTGTTCAGCTGCTGGTAGTAACCCTCAAGTTTCAGGCGCATATTGTCGGTGATGTTCCAGTCGTAGGTTAGCACCATATGATGGCTCTGTGTAAAGTCGAGGTCCTGGTTGGTTAGGGAAACGCCATTGGCCTGTGGTGTCTGCACAAAATAAGTATAGATGCTTTGTGCCTGGTGATGGAGTCCGTATCCGGCGCTGAGGGCATGCCTTTTACTGAGCGCGTACCGGAGGCTTAACCTCGGTTCGGCGGCAAATGCTTCGCTTGTCGTATGATACTGGGCATGAATGCCGGCAACCGCGGACAGGCTGTTGCTGAAGCGATGGCGCCATTGGGCATAGATCTGCCCCAGTCCCATGCTGCCTTCCTGATCTATGTAAGTGCGCATCGGCATTCCCTTGTGCAGCCTGTTGTTCACGAGATCGAAGGATGTATGATCGTAAATCAGGCCAGCCTGGAGGTTATTGCGGGCGTTGAACTTGTGGTAGACTGTCAGCAGTACCGATGCTTTACCTGTTTCGAACTTCGAGTCCTGGATCTTGCGCTCGGAACCGTCTTCATGACTGATAGAATCCATGATAAACTGCTCATAAGTGGTGCTGTAACCCAGGGTAAGCCGGGCGGATGTCTTATCTGAGAACTGACGGTCCAGTGAAGTCCCGGTGATCGTGCTGGCGTAGTTCGCTTTCATATTCATGAAGGGATCGCCTCCATACATATCCAGCTCAGTGGTATCTGTATCCTTTCCCAGAAACTTTGCATTGCTGGCACCTGCAATCCCGAAAATGCTCAGCGTGGTTTTCTTGTCCAGCCGGCTGGTGATCTTGTAGTTGAGATCCTGATAGATAGGGGTGGCAGAACCTGTACCGAGTTCGAGTCCCAGCGCCTTAAAGATACCGAGGGTAGAATAACGGTAGTTGACCAGATAGGAGGTCTGTTCGTTCCGTCCCAGCGGACCTTCCGCTCCTGCCTCGAAACCATTGAAACCTACCTGGCCGACAAACTCATTCTTTTCCCGGTTACCTTCCCGCAGTCTGATGTCGAATACACCTGCTAAAGCATTACCATATTGGGAGGGGAAGGCGCTGGTCATAAAATCCGACTTGTCGATATTGTTGTTATTGAGCATGCTCACCGGTCCGCCGGTGCTATTGAGTGCGCCGAAGTGGTTGGGGTTGGGTATATTCAGTCCTTCGAGCTGCCAGAGCATTCCATTAGGCGAGTTGCCACGCACAACGATATCATTCCGGGAGTCATTACCCGCGGCGACGCCGGCAAAATTAGCAGCCATCCGGGACGGATCTCCCAGTGCGCCTGCGTATCGTTTCGTTTCATCAACATTAAAGGACCGGGAGCTTACCTGCGCCATATCGTTGACCGTCCTTGTTTTGTCTTTAGACCGGCTATAGGTTACCTGTACTTCATTCAGGGTACGCACCGACTCCTGCAGGCTGATATTGAAACTGATCTCCTTTCCGGCAGTTACGACAACATCGTTGACCGTACGTTCTTCATAGCCCAGGTAAGAGATGCGGAACGACTGCCTGCCCAATGGTACATTAGTAATCCTGAATGCGCCCTGTTCGTCTGTGACGGTACCTTTTGAGGGATCGGAAACGAGAACGACGGTAACCCCGGCAAGCGGGGCACGTGAGGCCTCATCCGTGATGATGCCCCTGATGGTTTGAGTTGCCTGCGCCCATACCGCAGAAGGCAGTATGACTAAGAACAGACAGCGGATCAAATATTTCATACAGTAGTGGATTTGACCCCGCAAAGTTCAGCACCATCGGGCTACCGGCCAATTGATCTGAATCAATATCAGCTTATCCGTTATGTTTATTGATTTGAATCAATGAGCTCAGTAGCAGCTTTTTTGCTTAGCCTGGAACGTATGCGGCTCAGGGCTTCGGGTGTGATGCCCAGGTAAGAAGCGATCATATACTGGGGTACTTTCTGAAATAAGGAAGGACGCTGCTGCAGCAGATGCCGATAACGCTGTTCCGGTGTTTCCAGGAGGAAGGAAGCATTTTTTTTCGAAAGTGTGATGAATAGGCTTTCTGCCACGATCCTGCCCAGCCTGTCGGCGCCCGGTATCCGGTCGTACATCAGTTGGAGATCATTATAACTAATATCAACAACTTCGGTTTCTTCCAATGCTTCAAAACAGAGCTGCGAAGGCTGCCTTGTGAGGAAACTTTCATAAGATGAGAAATAACAATGCTCCTCATCAAAAAAACCAACCACATATTCCCTGCCCTCCAGGACATAGTACGAGCGCACCATGCCGTAATTGATAAATGAAACGTAGTTGCTGACCTCCCCGGGTCGAATGAAGAACTCGCCTTTGCCCAGCCGCCGCACGGTAACCAGTTGCGCTACCTGCGCCCAGCTCTCTTCGGTAAGCTCAGGAAGCAACCTGAAATAGTAGGCTTTTATTTTGTCGTATGGACCATTACTGCGTTTCATGGGTTTCAAGGCGCAAATCTATATATATTCCGCAGAATACTATATAGCCTGAAGAACAATCTTACGGCCGGCTGTAGAGAACCATGATAAAGCAAAGGAGCAACGCGATCACCAAGACAACCAGAGGCAAGAACCGTTCTTCTCTCGCTTTCCTCCGGCGAAGCAGCTCTGCCTTATGGATTTGCTGCTGCAGCAGCTCCCGTGCGCCGGCGAGCAGGCTGAGCCTGCCTGCCAACGGAGGAAACCACCGGTAATGGATATTCCGGACAGCAGTGAGCACCTCCTCCACTATCTGTTCCTGGATTACGCCGTCATGCTCCTCATGGAGTATTGCCAGATGGGCATCGGAGAGGAGGAGGAGCACATAGTCATGTAGGGCCTGGTGATTCATCCGGTGGCTGTCTACCTGCTTCATATGGTGGCTGAGCTTTTTTGCCTGTGCCAGAATCCACCGGCTTGTGACCTTTGCCGGCTCTTTTACGCTGCTTAGCCCTGCGAAATATCGTTCTTCGTCGTATAGCTTTCTGCGACGCTCGTCAGATAAGACAGAATAAGCCTCCTGAATCTCCCGGAACCTTGCTTCGGCATAAGGGTTATCCTGGTTCTTGTCCGGATGGAAACGGTGCGCCAGAGACCGGTAAGCTTTCTTCACCTCGGACAGAGTGGCGGTCGTGGCGATTTCAAGTGTTTTATAATGGTCGCGCAGGGCCATGGAGACTAAAGTAAGGAAACTTCGCCGGCATAAATGAAAAGACCCCGCAGACGCGGGGTACAATTACTTCTCTCCTTATTAATATTTTTGGAAAAAACTACTTTCTTCTCTGAGGCTGCTGCTGTACCGGGATGTAGGCAGGCTTCATAAAATGGTATGGTGTGATTGATTTACCCAGATTCCTCCATCTTGGTATCATTTTATTAGATACTGGACGGTAGGCACGTGCCATATGGATGTGTTCGTTCAGGGAGGCTACCAGCTGCATACCTTCGCTAACTAATTGATTTACTACTCGGCGAATAGACTTCATATACGTTCTGCCACTAACCAGGGGCCGGTTTTCTGTTGTTTGTCTGAAAGCAAATGTCGATAAAAATACTCGAAAAAAGCGTTAAATACTTGTTTTTGAGTAAAATTTACCACATCTAAATTACGAAACCAAATTGGTTAGTTAAGTTCGAGATTTACCGGCCCCTGTAAGCTTTTCCAAAACTTTTGCTACGTCTTCAAAATTTCTGTATCCCCCGGCTATCATATAATACTCTTGTCCGCGCTGCATAATGAGGCAGGGGAAGCCACTGATTCCTGCGGCTGAACACCATTGAAAGCCCTGTAAAGTGCCGTAGCGCGCCTCCTCGGAGTTCATAGCGCTGATGAATTCGCTTTTGTCCAGCCCGAAAATTGCCGCTACCTCGGCCATCATTGATACGTTGTTCCAACTAACCCCGTCCAGGAAAATACGCTGCTGTAACGCGTGCGTGTAACGAAGCGCATGCTCCGGCTTTGCTTCACCAAATACATGGATTGCCCGGCAGGAAGGCTCGGAATTGCTCAGCTCCGTGCCCTGTCGCAACAGCTCCAGATAGGCCTCGCCAAAGCGGACGCCGCTATAGGATTCGACGCGCCGGTATGCTTCGAGAATATACCCTGCCATATTACTGATCGGAGCAATCCGGCTACCGGTGATCATACCGCCAGGCAATACTCGTACGGGAAGCTCAGGATAAGCCGCTGCTACCTGGTCCATTACCGGACTAAAGCCATAACACCAGCCGCAGAGCGGATCCATGACATAGATCAGTTGCTTTCGTTTGTTTGGGTGTCCATAGAAGATCAGGCTGCAGATTTTTGAACCAGTTTTTCTTTTAGTCCGAACAAAAGAATGCCGCTTATAATGATACCTCCGGCAAACGCGATGTAATACCAGTGGCTGCTGAAAAAAATGAACAGCCAGATAATGATGGATAAAACCGCCGGTATCGGGAACAAGGGCATACTGAACGGTCTGTGCCCCTTACCTGAACGGGTGCGCCAGATGATTATGCCTGCTGCCTGCGAAATGAACTGTATCAGGATGCGCATGGTAATGATCGCACTGATCACCTCTGCCATTTTAAATAACAGGCTGAAAACGAAAGCAACGCCCCCGAGCACGAGCAGGGAAACATGCGGAAACTTATGCTTTGGATGCACTGCCGCAAATGCAGGAAAAAAATCGCCGTTCAATGCCGCCGCATACGGGATACGGGAATAACCCAGCATTACTGCGAATAGCGAAGCCAATGCGACGCACAACACCAGTACAGTTGCCAGTTGGCCGGCCGCATGATCATAAATGTGCTCGAAATATTCACTGACAACAAACTCCGAAGCAGCGACCTGCCGCCACGGCAGCACGCCGACGATGGTTGTCTGCATGCACAAATACAGGATTGCGATTCCAGTAATAGAAATAAAGATGCTGCGCGGAATATTCTTTGCCGGATCCCGTATCTCTGCACCTAGATGACAGACATTATAATAACCAAGGTAAGAATAGACTGCTTTCAGAGAAGCCTGACCCAGCGCAACAAAAAACAAGGTATTAAAAGAAACGTTGTCCATGCTGAAATCCAGACCGCGTGGGATGGCTGCATAGGGGATGCCGGCAACAATGATCCACAGTATCGTTCCGCCTGTAATGGCCCAAAGGAGCACCGATATTCTCCCAATGCTTTGAATGCCGCGGTATAGAAGCGCTGTAAGCAGCAATACCAGCCCCCCGCTGACTGCTTTCTCTCCAAATGTGTTCAGTGGAACAAGGAACTTCAGGTATTTGGAAAACCCGATACTGCCGCTCGCAATGACCAGTGGGGCCTGTATGGTCGTTTGCCAGATAAAAAGGAAAGCCATCAGCTTACCGATTTTACCCTTGTACAGCTTCTGAAGAAACACGTAGCTTCCCCCGGCTTCCGGGTACCTGGCGCCAAGCTCCGCCCAGACAAACCCGTCCATATATGCGAGCAGCGCACCTAAAAGCCAGGCAAGTATGCTCATCGGTCCCTGCATCAGCCCTACGATCCCCGACATGGTGATAAAAGGTCCGATGCCGACCATATCTATCATATTGATCGCCGTTGCCTGGGTAAGCGACAACCCCCTCCTAAGCCCCGGTTCCTGAGTGGTTTCGTTCAAAGCCTGTCAATTAGGAGACCAAGATAGGAAATAAGGCAGGTCCTGCCGGTCAGAAAAGATTGATATAGCCTATGAGGCAAAAGACAAGAATCATACACAGAGAAGAAATAAACGTCATCTTCATCGCATGGTCATAATCGGCGAACGCCGGATCCCGGAAGCTGCGGATGGCCCAATACAGGAAATAGACTATCAAGGGAATCAGCCCCGCAATAAATAAAAGGAACTGACGCAGTGTATAGAAACCGGTGAAGTAAACATAACAGACGACGGCAGCAGCTATAAACAACAGCCCTGTGAAAATAAAAGTACCCCGCACGCCGAGCCTGTAGCTGACTGTAAAATCTCCCCTTTCAGCATCTTCCTCATGCTGATAGATCTGTGTAAGGGGATAATAGCCGCCGATAAACAGGCAGGCAATCAGCATGCCCAACAGGTTCTTATCCGTAAACCAGGACAATGTGAAATTGTTTTCAGCAGACATATTCGCCATCAGGTAGGTATAGCCTCCCTGGAAGAACAATACCATCAGCCATCCGAGCCAGGCAAATTTCTTGAAACGGATGCCATGCCACGAGTAAGCTTTGGAGAAAGCCACGTAGCCGGCCAGGAGCGCAGCAATCCGCCAGTCAACAAGGGCGCAGAGCAAGAGCCCGGCAGTATCGATGAGGATAGATGCCTGGTACAGCTTCCTGGTCACCGGCGGCGGATTCTTTAATCCACCGATGCTGCCTGTATCGCGGTCCATATAGCTATTATAGACATTACTGCCAGGATAAATAAACAAATGAAGCGCGATGAATACAGTCCAGGCATTAATGGCATGAATATTTGACACCTGGCTGATACCGAAACAGAACACAGGAAGCAGGAAAAAAGAAAAAGGCAACCGCAGATGGAGCACCGTATCGCGGTCGAAAACATTGGCGATGTTGAATATTCCGGTTTTCAAGCGTCGAAGATTTTAGGAGTGAAAGATGAACATGCAACCACAAATACTGGCTATTGGAACTGCTGTGCCTCCGTACAGGATCTCACAGGAAAAACATTATGCCATACTGGAATCAGCAAACGGGCTCGATCGCCGTGAAAAGCTGCAGATGAAACAGATCTACAGCAAGAGCGGTATTGCCTGGCGACATAGTGTGTTGGCCGAATTTGACCAGGATGACCGACCTGACCATCTGGTATTTCACCCGAAAGGAGAGAAGGTAGCCTCGGTAGCAGACCGTATGAACATTTATGAGCGGCATGCCGCAGCACTATCGGTTCAGGCAACAAGAAACTGTCTTGCAAGGCTGCCTGAAATGCCGCCTGCATCAATCACACATCTCATTACCTTCAGTTGCACGGGCATGTATGCGCCGGGCACCGACATTGAACTGGTGGAAAGCCTGGGAATGCAGCGGAATGTGGAGCGCACGTGTATCAATTTTATGGGCTGCTATGCCGCAATCAACGCGCTCAAAACAGCGTATCACATTTCCAGGTCGGAACCGGAAGCAGTCATACTGCTGGCCGGGGTGGAGCTCTGCTCGCTCCACTACCAGAAAAGCAGTGAAGCGAACCAGATGATCGCCAACGCACTGTTCTCTGACGGTGCCGCTTCTGCAATTGTCAGCGCAAAGCAGCTTTCGTCTGCCCCGATCACGCTGCAGCCTGTTTGCTTCTACTCCGAGTTCGACCCGTCAGGAATGCAGGAGATGATCTGGCGGATCGGCAATGCAGGCTTTGACCTGAGACTAACGCCCGAAGTGCCCGGTGCCATCCGGAGTCACATCCGTACACTTACAGACAGGCTGCTGCATAAGGCAGGACTCCGTGACGATCAGATCGATCATTATGCAATTCACCCCGGAGGCATCAAGATACTTGAAGCGTGTGAGCTGGCATTGGGCATGACAAAAGACGACAACAGTATATCCTATGAGGTATTGCGCGACTTTGGCAATATGTCTTCCGTTACCGTGCTGTTTGTTCTGGAGCGGTTCCTGCTCAGGTTTAGCGGTCCGAACATAGGACAGCACATCATGACCTGCGCATTCGGGCCCGGACTGAGTATTGAATCTGCCATCATTAAAATTAACGGCAATGGCTCCAAACCTTGGTGAACGGAGCAGGCTGCCGGAAAAAATGGATGATCCCGGAGTGCCGGAGAAAGAGGTTTTCCAGGCGCTGCGGGAGCTGGAAACAATCAATACTTACCTTGGAGGATACAGTGTTATCTTAAGTGCCTTAAATAAATTGCACTGGCCGAAGAAGGAAATGGTGATCATGGATCTGGGCTGCGGAGGTGGCGATACGCTAAGGGCAATCGCGCGCTGGGCCAAAAATAAGAACAGGAGGGTAAAGCTGATAGGTATTGACAGGAACCCGTTAATGACAGCTTTTGCCGCCAGGCAGTCCGGCGATTTTCCGAATATCAGATACCTGACCTGTGATGTTTTTGATGACAACCTTGCGACCCACCGCCCGGACATTACCATGAACTCACTTTTCTGCCATCATTTCGATGACGATGCGCTTACAAGGCTGATAAAAAGAATGTATCAGCTGTCCAGTCATGCCGTCATTATAAACGACCTGCACCGGCACTGGTTTGCCTATCATAGCATTGCCGTGCTGACCCGTTTATTCTCCCGTACTTATCTCGTACGTTATGACGCGCCACTATCGGTTGCCCGGTCTTTCAAAAAAGAAGAGCTGAGGCAAATACTTTACCAGGCGGGCATCAGGCAATTTAACCTGACCTGGAGATGGGCCTGGCGCTGGGAACTGATCATAAAAAAAGACACCATTGAATATCAGAGCCAGGGAAGAGCACCTCGTATATGACGTTGCCATCGCCGGCGGCGGACTCGCGGGATTAATCGTAGCGATACTGCTTTCCCGGGAGGGGAAACGAATTGTTCTGTTCGAAAAAAAACAATACCCTTTCCACAAAGTATGCGGCGAGTATGTGAGCAGAGAAGTGCTTCCTTTCCTGCTGTCGCTCGGAATGGATCCGTTTGCGCTTGGTGCTTCGGACATCCGCAAGCTAAGGGTTTCCTCCGCAAAGGGCAGGACGGTCCGCACACAACTCCCGATGGGAGGGTTTGGTCTCAGCCGGTATACAATGGACGCGAAACTTGCCGGGATGGCGGTGGCGAGCGGTGTGTCTCTGCGACCGGGAACCAGGGTTACCGATATACGTTACAGTGATAATCTTTACCGGGTATCCGCCGCCGACGGCAGTATTACGCTAGCTCGCCTGGTGATCGGCAGTTATGGAAAAAGGGATGTACTGGATAAAAAGCTTCAACGCGCTTTCATCGAAAAAAAAACTGGTTACCTCGGGATCAAATACCATATCCGTACGGATTATCCTGAGGACGAGATCGGACTTGACATCTTTCCCGGCGGCTATTGCGGCATCGTCCGGATCGAGGAAGACCGCTACAATCTTTGCTATCTCTACCGTAAAACAGCTGAAGCGACGGCACGTTCTCCTGAGCAATTGGAAAAAGAAGTACTCTGCAAAAACCCCGTACTGAAAGGAATACTGATACATGCCGAGAAGTTGACCGGACCTGAAGCAATTAACGAAATCTGCTTTCTGCCCAAAACTCAGTCCGAAAACGGAATACTGATGTGCGGAGACTCGGCCGGACTGATCACCCCGCTATGCGGTAATGGGATGGCAATGGCCATTCGGGGAGCCAGAATGCTCGCCGGGCTCATCCTCGACTCTTCTATTCTGGAACGCACAACAATCAGTGCCCCGGACCGGCAGCGCCTTGCAGCGGATTATCAGCGCAGCTGGAACCGGGAGTTTTCCCGCCGTCTTAAGGCAGGAAGATTAATCCAGCGCGGCTTCCTGCTTCCGGCCCTGAGTGAGCTTTGCCTGCAGTTCCTCCAGGCAACTCCCATGCTGCATAATGCGCTGATCCAGGCCACGCATGGAACGGAGATGCTTCCCGCCCCTCCCTGCCGGTGAGCCTTTGCACAGGATTGATTATCTTCACATTCGCCACCGAAACCAGGTGACAAGTGGTCCTTATGAAAAAAATTCTCCTTTCCGTACTCGTAGTTGCAGCGATCGCATCCTGCAAAAAGGAAACCTATACAAAGACGAACAGCTATGTAAACCTGGTTTACGAAATTGACAATACGGAAGACAGCCTGCATATAGTCTTCAGAAGAGCCGTATATAACGACTCGGTAGCGGGCAATATTGATTTTGATACGCTCATTACCACAGACGGCACTCATTATATTCCGGTACAGGTACTCATCGGGGAACCTGTTATGTTATATGGTCTGAGCAATCTGGGTCCAGGCTTTCACCTTCGCATCAAAGGAGAAGATGGGACGGTAATCAGAGAAACGGATACGGTTACTTATTATCCCGCCAATCTGCTGGCAAGGGACAGGTGGGTATCAAAGCTGGAAATGATACCCTGATCAGGCACTTTTAAGGGAAGGATCTTCCACCCGGGTAGCCCTCATTGCCGGATAAAGGGAAGCCAGCACGCCAACCATCAAAACGGTCAGGATCACAATCAGCACATCATTGAAACGGAGTGAGACAGGGTAGGCATCAATAATAAAAGTGCCTTGCAGCCGGATCCATTGATAATGCTGTTGCCCGTAACATAAGCCGATACCTACGGCAAGTCCTATGAAACCACCTACCAGCGACCATAGAATCCCTTCCATGACAAACACACTACGGATGGATGCCGGCTGCGCTCCCATTGCTTTCAGAATGGCGATATCTTTGTTTTTCTCCAGTACCAGCAAGGTGAGCGCCCCTACCATATTAAAGGAAGCAATAAGCAGTACAAGCAGGAGGATAGCGTAAACGGCCCATTTTTCCGTCTGCATGACCAGGTACATGGTCTGATTCTGTTCATAGCGGGAAGCGACTTTGAAATCCTTACCCAGCATGTGCGAAATTTGCCGTTTTATCGGTTCGGTGTCGGTACCTGCTGACAGCCCGATCTCTACGGAGGAATATTTTCCGGGCTGCAGGAACAGCTCTTGTACCAGCGGGAGCGGTGCGAGGATGTATTTCCGGTCGAACTCATCCTGCACTCTGAATATGCCCCCGGGCCGCAATACCAGACTCTGAAATGCCTGAGCAGGATTCAGCGCAATATTTGACACCTCTGTATTCGGGTAGTAAACAGTGAGCCGCGAGAAAACATTCGTGGTCGTGGCGCCCATCAGGTCCGCAATATACAGTCCGACAAGTGCCGTCGGTTCCGGACTGGAAGAAACAGTATCCGATCCTTCGTAAATATAGGGTGTAAGCTTGTTCACCTGGAAATAATGGCTGTCCACGCCTTTAAGCGTCGCCACCATCTGCTGGGCATCATTGTTCAGCAGCACATTATCTTCCAATACGGTAGTCACCGCAGTAACGCCAGAAATACTTCTTATCTGTTGCAGCTGTCCGTCTGAAAGCGAGAAAAACTTGCCCCGGACCGGAGACACTTTCACCTCCGGGTAAAACGCCTTGTATAAATCTTTAATCAGGTCTTCAAACCCGTTGAATACAGAAAACAGCACGATCATGGCACAGCTTCCTACCGCGATCGCTACCATGCTGATCCGGCTGAGGACCGGTACTACGTTTGCTGAACGCTTGCCCCGGAGATAACGCCAGGCAAGCTGCCAGATCAGTGTCATTCGAATTATTTATTGATTTTGATCCCCGGATTCGCTCGGGTCATCCTGTTTTTCTTCGCGTCCCTTTCGCTCTTCATTGATCTTTTTGAACAAATCCTCCATTTTATACACATAATCCAGGGTGTCATCGGTAAAAAAATGAAGTTCAGGTACCCGGCGGAGCTGGTTGCGTACCCGGGCACCTAATTGTTTACGGAAGTCCCAGGATTTTTCCTTGATTTCCCGCATGAGCACGGACGGGTCTTTTACCTGGAACAGACTGAGATATACCCGGGCTTCCAACAGATCCGGGGTCATCACCACTTTTGAGATGGAAACCATTCCTCCTTCCTTAATATTAAAACCCTCCCGCTGAAAGATCTCACTTAGTTCTTCCAGTACCAGCTTGCTTACCTGTTTCTGCCGTTTGCTTTCTTCCATAGCTCAAGTTTTAAACCTGCGGATAAAGTTAGCCTAAATAATGAATGCCGGAAATGTCATGACGCTGTCGCTTAAAGCCCTGTAAATAAATGAGCATAACTGTTTTAGCGCAAATTTCTTTAAATTCGTACCCCGCTTAACGAAAAAAACTCATGAAAAAACTGCTTCTGGCATCGCTTGGACTTGCCTTCCTGTCTCTGGAGGCCTGTACAGAGATCGGACCTTCCGTGAACCTGGAACCGGAAAACGCCAATATAGATACCAGCTATCAGGCACCGGTGGAAGCGCCGCAGCAGCGTGTGGTAATGGTGGAAGAATATACCGGGGTGCGCTGCCCGAATTGCCCTGCGGGTGCGGCTATTATCAAAACAGCCATTAACAGCAACCCGGGAAGGGTAGCTGCCGTGGCCATTCACGCCGGTGTACTTTCCCAGCCTATAGACGATAAATCTGATCTGGACTTCAGAACTGATGACGCGACGGCGCTCATGAACTTTTTCGGAGCGATTAATGTTCCGCAACCTGCAGCCTCGATAGATCGTATTCCGGATAATGACGGTGACTACTTCAACAGTATGAAAAACACCTGGGCCAACCTGATCAGCGAACGCCTGGCAGTGCCTGCCAGACTGAATATTCATGCGACCAGTGATTTCGATGAGGAAACCAAGAAAGCGGCGATCCGGGTAAAGCTTGCCTACACACAACAGGAGAACAAAGCCCAGAAGCTTATGATCGTTATAACGGAGAGCAAAATGATAGATGTGCAGGAAGACGCCGGCCAGTATATAGACAACTATGAGCATAACCATGTGCTGCGCGATATCATTACCCCACATTCCGGTAAAGCCATCTTAAGTGATGTTGCTGTTAAGACGCCCGGGCTGGTATACGAGTACGGAATGGAATATGAGGTCAATCCTGCCTGGAATCCGGAAAACTGCAATATTGTCGTTTTTGTCTATAACGATGACAATGGTAATTATGAAGTAGCCCAGGCCGCTGAGATACACCTTAAAGACTAACTGTTTACTTTGTTGATTATTTTAGCCTTGTCCTTCCGGACAAGGCTTTATTATTCAGATCATGACCAGACCATTCCTGCCCACACTGCTTCTTCTGTTACTCTGCACAGGCTTTGGTTCGTGTAGCTCATGCAATGAAGAAGAAAACGGCAAAACCGGTGAATCCATAACAACAGATCACCCGGATTTCAATCCCGACTCCGCTTATAGTTATATACAGAAACAGTTAAGCTTCGGACCGAGAGTTCCAGGCACACCGGCGCACCGTGCGTGTGCGGGCTGGATGCAAACCATGCTGAAGCAGTTTACTGATACTGTATACCGGCAGGAAACAGTGGTAACCGCCGGCAACGGCAAAGCGCTTCCCTGTATCAACCTGATCGGCAGCATTAACCCGGGCGCTCAAAGACGGATATTGCTGCTCGCACATTGGGATAGCCGCCCCTGGGCTGATATGGACACCCGTGACACCAACAAGCCGATACCTGCTGCAGATGACGGTGCCAGCGGCGTCGCCGTATTGCTGGAACTGGCAAGGCAGATACAGACTAATAGGCTTCCGGCGCACATCGGCGTTGATATCCTTTTTACAGACGTTGAAGATTACGGCAGATCGGAATGGGGCGATGAGAGCTACGCATTGGGCACGCAGTACTGGGCGCGCCATCCGCATATCGCGGGCTATAAGGCAGAATCAGGCATACTGCTCGATATGGTTGGCGCGCGCGGAGCAAAGTTTCCCCTGGAAGGAATTTCTTATCAGCTTGCTCCCGCGGTCCAGCAAAGAGTATGGGAAGCCGCCGGGCGGGCGGGCTTTTCCTCCTATTTTATTTTCCAGCCTGGCGGCATGATCACCGATGATCATGTATTTGTGAACCAGTTAGCAGGTATCCCGACAATAGATATCATTCATCTGGATCCCGGAACCGGAAATTTTGCACCGCACTGGCACACCCATGCAGATGATTTACCTGTCATAGATAAGGCAACACTCGAAGCAGTAGGAGAAACCCTGCTTCAGTTCCTGTATGAAACCGCAAGCTCCGACGCTTGACAAAGGATAATACATATCGCGCTCCCGCCAGGCGCAACCCATTGCTCCTGCTGGTATTGTTGCTGATCTTCCTTAGCGGCAGCCAGATCAGTGTGTTGCTCTGGCAGGGGGCAAGAACACTGCATTATTGGCAAAACAGTGAAAAGAGGGCGAAAGATACGCTTATTGTAAAGCCCGGAGAGCTGCAAAATATCGTCCGCATAAAAAAAGACGAAATCAGGTTCCGTGGCCGGATGTTCGATATTCGTAATGAATACAGATGGGAAGACAAAATAATTCTTATAGGGCATTTTGATAGTGGGGACGATGTTCTGTTCGGTTGGCTAGAAAAGCTGATGGGTAAAGAAGACCATGGCCGGCACACCGGCAAATCGCTCTTCTGGGTTATTGAAGCTGTAATACCAGGACTTCCATTCCCAGAGGTGTATACCTGCACTGCAACAATAGATCTGCCGGACCACCGGCAGACTTTCTACACAGACAATAATTCATTGCCACTGTCGCCACCTCCGGAAGGCTGCTGATCAAATTCTCCGACTAAATCTTATTGATGGCAGACGCTGCCCTAACATAAATCATTGATCATGCAATTCAGATATCTATTGCCTGTACTGGGTATGTTCAGCATGTCCGCGCATGCCCAGCAGGACACAACTAACACACAAAACCTCGAGGAAGTAGTTATTTCCGCCAATAAATTCGAAGAGAACAAAAAGAATATTGCCCAGTCTATTCAATCTATCAGCCGTAGGGAAATAGAATGGATCATGCCCCAGACTACCGCAGTGCTTCTGGAGCAAACCGGCAACGTATTTGTTCAGAAAAGCCAGCTCGGCGGTGGAAGCCCCGTGCTTCGAGGGTTCGAAGCCAGCAGGGTGCTTCTGGTAATAGATGGCGTACGGATGAACAACGCCATATACCGGGCCGGACATCTGCAAAATATTATATCAGTTGACAACAACATCCTGGAACGTACAGAGGTACTTTATGGTCCGGCTTCCACACTGTACGGCAGCGATGCCCTTGGTGGCGTCGTTGTTTTCAAAACCATGGACCCATATACGCCCGGCGGTAACAAAGTGCAGCTGAACGCAAACGCCATGGCTCGTTACAGCTCTGCCTATAACGAGGCTACCGGACATTTTGATTTTAATATCGGCAGGGGACGGTTCGGCTCGCTGACTTCCGTCACTTACAGCTCTTTCGGCGACCTGCGCCAGGGAAATAACCGTAATCCCTTTTACGGCGATTTCGGCAAAAGACCGGAATATATTGAAAGGATCAACGGGGTGGACAGCATCATGCAAAACACCGATCCCAATGTGCAGAAAGGGAGTGCCTACAACCAGTTTGATCTCCTGCAGAAATTCCTGTACCGGCAAAATGACAGAATCAGTCATTCATTGAACCTGCAATACTCCACAAGCAGCGACGTACCCAGGTATGACCGGTTAACTGATTACAGGAATGGGAAGCTCCGGTTTGCCGAATGGTACTACGGTCCGCAACAACGGATAATGGCAGCCTACCAGTTCAATGCGCAGGGACTGAGCGGATTTTTCAGAGAGATCAAAGCAGGCGTCAATTACCAGGATATAGAAGAAAGCCGTCATCAGCGAAATCGCGGCAGTGCAGGGCTGCAGAGCAGAATAGAAAATGTAGGCGTTATCGGCTACTTCGCCGATTTCCGTAGACTGATGAACCGTCATGAGCTGATACTGGGCACCGATGGACAGTTAAATGATGTAAGAAGCAATGCGTCAGAAAAGAATATTACCACGGGGGAGACCACCTCTCTTGACACCCGTTATCCCTCAGGAGGCAGCACGATGAACTACCATGCCCTGTATGCTCAGCACATCTTTAAGATTATTCCGGGAAAGCTGATCCTGAACGACGGGGCGCGTCTGAGCTACACCAATCTCAAAGCGAACTTCGGTGACAATGCCTTTTTCGATTTCCCCTATGCTGAGGCAACACAGAGCTACCTGGCCTGGAGCGGCAACCTGGGACTGGTTTATATGCCGGACCAGCATTGGCGTTTTGCCATAAATGGGGCAAGCGGCTTCAGAGCGCCTAATGTAGATGATCTTTCACGAGTGTTCGAATCGGCGGGAGGAGAACAGCTTGTCGTGCCTAACCCTGATCTGCAACCGGAATACACCTATAATATAGACCTGGGAATCAGGTACACCACCAGTAACAGCTTCCGTGTGGAGCTTACAGGATTCTATACCCATTTCGACAACGCGATCGTGTTGGACAGATTCCGCTTCAACGGACAAGACAGCATCCTGTATGGCGGCACTATGACAGCAGTTGTTGCCCCCCAGAACAAAGCGCATGCGCGCATCTACGGACTGAATGCCGCGGCTACTGCCTGGCTGCATCCGCATGTGACGCTGTATGGTACCGTAAACTATACCTACGGCAGATATTTTGACCAGAACGACGAGAAAGTTCCGATGGACCATATCCCGCCGGTATATGGCAGGTTCAGCATCCGGTACCGGCCGGGCAGGTTTAATGCAGAAGCGTATACCCTGTTCAATGGGTGGAAAAGGATTGGTGATTATAACCCGTTTGGGGAAGACAACCAGCAATATGCTACCGAACACGGCATGCCGGCATGGCTTACGCTCAACCTGCGGGCAGGTTACAGTTTCAAAAAATACCTGAGCGTTGAAGGTGCCCTGGAGAACATTCTCGATCAGAACTACAGAGTATTTGCCTCTGGAATCAGTGCACCGGGCAGAAACCTGGTGATCACACTTCGGGCAAGACCGTTTTGACGGATAGGAATAAACAGGCCGGGATAAAAGGCTGTTCACCGGAGGTGAGCAGCCTTTTTACTGATTACTTGTTTAAATATTTCTACCGCTTCCAGGTAGCAAAATAACGGATTGTCGTGTCCTCCATCTTTAACCGGTAGCTTACAGCAAGGTTATTTCCCAGGGAATCATAAGATCCTGAACCGGAAATCAGTATAAGGCTGCTGTCGCGTAGCTGGTTGTCAATAAAGGAAAAGCTGCGGGCACCTGTGCGCTTGCAGATGATGCTGTCCAGTTCCTCATGGAAGTTCATTACATAAAACTGGGCCGGGTTGGCGCTGGCCACGAGGCTGACCTGATAGACCGTGGTGTCTCCCGTTCCCTGCGGAGACGCTGCTACACTCCATACGCCCGGGAACCTGGCATTCCATGCGGTCTCACAATGCTCGCCTTCGTATCCAAACGGACATAGACACTCGCCTTCCAGACAGATCCCGTCGTTCAGGCAGCTTGTATCCTTGCATTTATCACGGGTGCAGGATATGGCTGCAGTACAGATAAGGAAAAAAAGGGAAAACCGGAAGGCAGGCTGCATACGCCAGCAAAACTACACCTGCTTAAGCTCACTGACAAGGTCTTGAAGCACTTTCTTGGCATCTCCGAACAGCATAGAAGTCTTTGGCTTGAAGAAAAGGTCGTTCTCTATACCGGCGTATCCCGGCTTCATGCTTCGCTTATTAACGATGATATGTTCCGCCCTTTCCACTTCCAGGATAGGCATCCCGTAGATCGGGCTGGCCGGGTCTTCCTTCGCAGCTGGGTTCACCACGTCATTGGCACCAATGATCATCACTACATTGGTAGTCCCCATTTCTTCATTGGCCTCCTCCATCTCTTTGAGCCGCTCGTAGGGCACATCCGCTTCCGCCAGCAGCACATTCATATGTCCGGGCATTCTTCCGGCCACAGGATGTATGCCATAGCTCACCTCTACTCCTTTTTCCTGCAGCAGCTTTTCCAGCTCGTGACACGCGTGCTGGGCCTGGGCGACTGCAAGGCCATAGCCGGGAATAATCATGACTTTCTGAGCATACGCCATGAGCACTGCTGTATCATTAAGCGATATCTCTTTGTAATTGCCCTGTTCCTTAGCCACACCAGGGCCTGCTTTCTGACCGCCGAATGAACCGATCAATACGTTTTTAAGAGAACGGTTCATCGCTTTGCACATCAGTATCGTCAGTATCGTGCCTGCCGAACCCACCAGGATACCGCCGGTGAGCATGACCGGGTTGTCGTAGAGAAATCCGCCGAAAGCGGCGGCTACACCGGTAAAGGAATTGAGCAGGGAAATCACCACGGGCATGTCTGCGCCCCCGATAGGCATTACGAACATTACCCCGTAAAGCAGTGACAATATGAGGATGGCGTAAAAGAACGTAATGGTCTCTTCAGGGCGTCCTCCGATTATGTAAATTGTAAGAAGGGCAATAATGCCCAGGAGCAGCAGGTTAACAATATGCTGGCCATTGAATGAGTAGTCCTTGACTTTCCCGTTCAGCTTACCCCAGGCGACGATGGAACCTGCAAAGGAAACACTTCCGATGATCATTCCAAGGATAATGGTGATCAGCAATGTTCCGGGAATATTGCTGAAAAAAGTATATCCGGATGCTGCGTAGGACTCCGTGGAGTAGCCATGCGTGATATGCTGAAATTCGATGATAGAAATGAGCATAGCGCACGCACCACCCATGCCATTGAATAAACTTACCATTTCCGGCATGGCTGTCATCTGTACTCTTTTTGCAGCAAGCGTTCCGACCACGCTGCCGATCAGCAGTCCGCCGAAGATCCAGCCGTAGTTTCCCAACCCCTCGCCCCGGTCGCTGCGATACAGAAATATCGTTGCGAAAATAGCGATGGCCATACCTACGGCAGCCACCAGATTGCCGCGCCGCGCACTGTCCGGATGCGACAGCATTTTCAGTCCGATAATAAAAGTAACAGAACCGATCAGGTAGCTAAGGGGAAGTAAAATGGATCCCATGTGTGCTTTATTTGTTTTTGTGTGTTTACCGCTCGCGGTACTGACGAAAAAGGAAGCTATTTTTTCTTCTTTTTATTGAACATTTCCAGCATACGGTCTGTGACTACAAAACCACCCACAACATTGAGCGTCCCGAGTATCACCGCGAGGAACCCCAGGGTGAGTGCGAGATAGTCATCCGCGGGCGCCTGCCCCATTACGATGATGGCACCAATGATAACAACCCCATGTATCGCATTGGCACCACTCATAAGCGGGGTATGCAGCACCGAGGGAACCCTGGATATTACTTCAATTCCCAGAAAAACAGAAAGGATGACGATGGTCAGCAGACGGTATGTTGCCGGATCTGTGAAAAGCTCGGTTACAAATTCCATAGCTATTGATTATACATTTGCGTTTGTGGGGAATAATGACTGAAGGCGGTCGTTGACGATCCGTCCTTCATGAACCATGCAGGTGCCTTTAACGATATCATCCTGCCAGTTAAGATCAATGCCGCCCTCTTTACTGATGATCAGCTTCAGGAAGTTAAATACATTCTTGCTATAGAGCTTGCTGGCGTCTGACGGCATGGATGCCGGGAGCGCAGAATTACCGATAATGGTGACCCCCTGATGGATCACCGTCTGATTATTCGCTGTCAGTTCCGTGTTACCGCCCGTAGCCGCGGCGATATCGATTATTACACTGCCCGGACGCATATCTTCTATCATCTGACGGGTAATCAGGACCGGCGCCTTTTTACCGGGTATCTGGGCAGTAGTAATGATGATGTCGGATTTGCGGGCATGCTCATGGATCTTTGCTTTCTGCCGCGCCAGGAACTCTTCGCTCTGCTCGACAGCATAGCCGCCCGCTTTTGAAGCGTCGGCTGCACCTTCCACTTCTACGAACTTTGCTCCCAGGCTCATTACTTCTTCCTTCACAGCCGGGCGGGTATCGAACACTTCGACGACCGCACCAAGCCTCCTGCCTGTTGCAATCGCCTGCAGACCGGCGACACCTGCACCGATGATCAGCATCTTTGCCGGAGCAATACTGCCAGCCGCCGTCATAAACATCGGAAAATACCGGCTGTAGCTCGAAGCGGCCAGCAGCACAGCTTTATAACCTGCAATATTTGCCTGTGAGCTGAGCACATCCATCGACTGTGCCCTGGTGGTCCGGGGGATCATATCCATGCTGAAGACCGTTAGTCCCCGGTCTGCCCATTGCTGCATCAGCTGGGGATGGAACAGCGGCTGGAATACACCCAGAATTACGGCGTTGGCCTTCAAGGACTGCGGCACTGACTCGGGATGAAAGGAAAGCAGGATGTCTGCATCCGCGGCTATACTGTTCCTGTCGCTGACAACAGCGGCCCCGGCATCCCTGTAGGCTGTGTCACTGAAAAATGCTGATTCGCCTGCACCTGCTTCAATCTGCACCGTTACCTTCATCTTTACCAGCTGCGCCACCACTTCCGGAACGAGCGATACTCTGGTCTCCGTGCCCTGTTCCTTCAATACTCCTATGATCATAAATTCCCGAATCTGTTTAAGTATTCAGAAAAATAACTCTTTTTGGGTCAAATCTCAAAGAGCTATGATATAAATTCATAAGCAGGGGAGAAATAAGAACATAGCGTAGAATTGAAGACAAACAAAAAAGCATCCCGGAGGATGCTTGCCATCCAACCCGGTGGCCGGATCACTTCAGCACTACCTGTACCGTGTGCCTGGTCTTCTGCTCCAGGAGCATATAGCGGTTACGCGTAAGGTCAAAAAGAATCTCGGGAGTATAATGCCGAACCGTAAGGAGGCTTACGTCTTCATTAAGCAGGACATTGTAATCCTTTTCCAGTTCAGCAATGAGTGCGCGAATATTTTCCTCTTTATGGTCTATACAGGCAACGAAGGAAATGGCGGCATTCTGAATCAGGTTGACTTTGATCTTCAGGGCATGAAAGATGCCATACAGGATGCGCAGATTCTCTTCAGTAATGAAAGAGAAATCTTTAGTCGTCACCTGGAGCAGTACCTGGCTCTTCTTCAGCACGATCAGCGGCGGATAAAAGATGGAGTTCACCTCACTCTGAATCAGTGTTCCTTTTGCCTCACGGTTCAGAAAACACTTTACGTACAGCGGTATGCCATTGTTTTGCAGGGGCTTTATCGTTTTCGGGTGAATGACCTGCGCTCCGTAATAGGCCATCTCGATCACTTCATGATAGGAGATGGCCTCGATTTTCACCGTATTGGAAAACTCCTTCGGGTCGGCATTCAGAAAGCCCTCGACATCTTTCCAGATGGTCACGCATTTTGCCCCGAGCATCGCGGCAAGCATGGCAGCCGTGTAATCTGACCCTTCCCGTCCTAATGTTACGGAAGCATTATCCGAGGTCGCGCCGATAAAACCCTGGGTAAGCAAACATTTACCGCTATGCAGCAAAGGCGTCAGACGGGACTGTGCCTGTCCGCGCGAATACTCCCAGTCTACTCTTGCATCACGGTAGGTATCATCTGTACGGATGACGTCGCGGATATCCACCCATTCATAGTTCAGCCCCTCCTGCTGCAGGTAGAAGGTAAATATCCGGGTAGACAGGAGCTCGCCCAGACAGACGATCTGGTCGTAGGAGTAGTCATACCGGGCAGCGCTGGCATCGTCTATGGCCCACTGCAGCTCGGTGAAGAACACATTTAGCGCCTGCTCCGCAGCCGTATATACTTCGTCATGAAGCAACGCCCTTGCATAGTCAAGATGCTGGGATTCTATTTCCTGTGCCAGCGCTTTTGCCTCTTCCTTTTTTTGTTTACAAGCGGCATTGACTACCGCTTCCAGGGCATTGGTAGTCTTGCCAAGTGCCGAAACCACGAGCACCAGCTGATCATCTGCTTCCCGCAACAGCGGAAGCAATGCTTTCATTCTTTCAGGCGAAGCGATGGAAGCCCCGCCAAACTTGTAAACCTGCATGTTTTCTAATTGGTTTTAATTGAGTAATCAGGTAAGATATTACCGTCGTTTCTTCCTGTTCTTCCCCTTTTGCTTTGGTGCCTCCGCTTTTTTCGGGGCAGCCTCCTCAGGGATCGCCTCAGGCTTTACCCCCTCCGGCTCGTAAAGGAACAACTGCGCTACGCTTTCAGGCCGCAGCTCAGGATTCCACTGGAACCTTCCGAGCCGCATGGAAGGTATATCTACCTGCTGCATCGGTGTCATCGTCTGCTTTACATCCTGTTCCAGCAGAATACGCTCGATCTTGCTGCTGTCAAAGTAGACCTTCATCCGCTCGCTGGAGGCCTGGTTGGCGCCGAGGTACGCCCCGTCGTCATCCTGGGCGTAATAGATAGCTTCCGCGTTCGGGAACACAACCAGTTCCCTGATCTCATTGCTGTCGAAATAGGCAGTGAGCGTCCTCCCCTGAACCTGGTCGAACAGGTTTGCTTTTTCCGGGCCGGACCGTGATACCGAAAAGGCATTATTAGGGATATACATCCGGTCTACCTTATTGTTGACCAGATAGATCAGAATGGTGTCTCCGGTTATCTGGCTTGCCCTCGCCCACGCTATCGGCTCGTACATCAGCCTGAGAGTAGAATCTGCCTGGGAATAGGTGATGCTGTCACAACGTGCCTGCAGCGAATCGGAATACACCAGCACATGATGATACCCGATGAAGTACCGCTGTATTGCGGTGTCCCGGCCCGCCGTATCTGCTTTCCGGGCAGAGACCGTTTCCGTGACACCTTTCCCCGGACGCATGGTCTGGTTAACCAGCCAGGTACTGTCGGTACTGTCACCTTTGGGCACTGGCGCCACATGAAAAGTGTCGGCACGCATATAGATACTGTCCGATTCCGTTGCCTTTTTCATTACTGGCTTTATCGTTGCCCACATCTTACGGGTATGCTCATTATACCAGGCGTAGCCACAATAAAGTGTCGATTTCATGGCGGTATCGAGAGCAAAAACATTGCCTTTTGCCACGCCCAGCCCGGAGCGCCTGTTATAGTCCAGGTTGTCTGCCTCTATGTACTGGTCCGCATTCTGTACCGAGGACCGGTCCGTAAAATGAGCGATCTCATTTTGTCCGTCCCAGGTTCCGCTGCTTGTGCGCAGCGTAGAACGGTCGCTGATGACGACAGAAGGACCATGGAACCTGACAATTTTTGTTGCCGTATTATAACCCAGATCGGAGGACGTAACGTTGTATTGAGGATCCGTGACATACACATCACCTGAGAAACGGGCGTCTTTGGTCCGCACATTGTAATTCCCTACATTGCTTGAAACGGTCGTCTGATCCGCCTGCAGGGTACCTCCCTGCTCATAGGTTCCTATTTTGGTGCCAAGGTTATAATTCAGCTCTTCCGCCCAGAGTGTGTTCTTGCCGTCTGAAAGACTTACATTGCCCCTGAGATAAGCCTGTTTCGAATTGCCTGTGTAACGCAGGTAGTCCGAACTTACTGTGGTACCACCCGTCTGCACGATGCTGACATTTCCGAATGCCTCCATATTATTGGATTGCTGGTTCAGGTAGGCTGTATCGCAGGTCATCGTCGTTGTCCCCTGCCGTAGCCTTACATCACCATAGAACCGGAACACCGGTCCTTCCGCAGTCTGATCCTGGTACAGCACACGAGCGTACTCGATATCAATGACTACGGTATTGGCGGTGTCCGCAGACACCTGCGCCTGCGCAGCGGCAGCCATCAATAACAAAAAACAAACGCACCAGGCGCTTGTCGTCAATCTGTAACAAAAGGACCTCAATGGAGTTTAGTTATTTTCTACTTTCCGGCGCCCAAAGATAGTGAGATTAATATAGCGGGCAGGATGGGCCTCAATATCCGCCATCAGGCTGTTCAGGGTAGCCAGTGAGTTGGTGAGGTTGTTATAAAGCCCCTGGTCGTTCACCAGCAGCCCCAGCGACCCATCCTTGCTGTTCATCTTGCCTACTACACCCTGCAATTGATTGATGGTACCCTGAAGATCACGGAGTGTCTGCTCCACCGGCGCGCGTGAAAGCTGGTCGGAAGTAAGCGAAAGATTGTTGATAATCCGGTTAATCCGGTCATTATTTCCTGCTAGGTTCGCAGTGATGCTGTTGGTATTGCGGACAATCGAGGCCATCTGCCCGCTTTCCGCGTTGAGCCGTTGGGATATCTGTGAGAAATTAGACATGGTCACGTCGAGACTTGCAATGCTCTGACGGATATTTTCCCTGGCCTGGTAATCGAGCACACCATTGATTCCCACCAATACAGTGTCCAGTGTGACGACAGCGTGTCTCAGGTCCTTGATCAGGGGTGTTATCTCTGCGGAGACTGCGTCTATGATGCCACCTTCAATCCTCGAGCCCAGCGTACTCTCGTCTTCAGCGATACCGGGACCGGGACCCAGCTCAAGTTCTATCGCTTTGGTGCCCAGCAGGTCTACGGCTGCGAGCTTCGCTACCGTCCCCTTGGGGATCTTTGTCTTCTTATTGACAGCCAGCGTTACCTTAACCCGGCCTCCGGTGCCATTGAGCTCAATGGAAGAAACACGGCCGACACCGAGACCTTTGATCTGCACAGGCGAGGATGCCTGAAGTCCCTGAACATTATCGTAGTAAGTAAAATATTCATATTCTCCGGAGAAGATATTAGCGCCTTTCAGAAAATAAAACCCTGCGAACAAGACCAATATTGCGGTAGCTACCAATAATCCGATCCTGGCTTCTTTTGAAAATCTCATAATGCGCTTTTCGATCTATTTGAATATGAAGCAAAAATAGGGAAAAGGGGATAAGACATATCTTTTCCTCCATATTGTTAGTTGAGCAATAAATTACCGTGCCCGATTTGCCGGCTTTCTGCTGCCCGTAATCAGCCTTTCAGCGAAATGGTTCGTTAAATAAAAACCCCGGCGGCGGCCGGGGCGTGTATTTTTAGAAATCAGTTCCTATCGAGAAATGGGTCATCGTCTTGCCCTCCAGGTTCCTGGCGAAGTCCAGCCGCATGAAATAGCCGAACAGCATGGTACGCAGACCGGCACCGTAACCGACGCCTACGCCAAGCTGAGGCGACTCCAGGGTCACATATACCAGCGGATTCTGAGGGTTGTAGAATGTATATCCAATTACATCATCATCCTCACCAGGGTATAGCCCGTTCCAGGCCGACCCTACGTCGACAAACGGTACAAGCTGCAGGTTCTTAAGAAAAGCGCTCTGGATAGGCCTTCTGGCAAGGCTGGTGACGATCGGGATCCTGATCTCCGTATTCAGCACCGCAAAGCTGTTACCGGAACCGGCATTCTGTTTATAACCCCGGAGGTTTGTAGCCAGTGCCTGGAAGGCGTAGGAGTTTCCGGGTGCCGGCATTTTGTTGATCTGCGGCATCAGCCAGTTGTCTACCCCGCCCAGCATATAGTTGACATTCATTTTCCCCATCGAGTGGGCATAGGCAAGCCGGGTCGCGCCTATGATGGTTTTATAGATTTTCTTATAGAAGCGTGCGTCCATGCCGACGTTAAAGAACCCTCCGTTGCCTTTTGACAGCCGATAGAAATACTCGCCGTAAAATTTATAACGCAGTCCGTAAAAAATATTCAGTGCCGGATTGATCGTATTGTCGAAAACATATTCGACCCTTGACATGGACCAGTAGTCATTACCTTCTGCGACGTTCCTGAGGCTAAAAGTGTCTTTTGCCTTAAAGGTCAGCCTGTCCTGCCGCAGCGCCAGGTGAGCGCGGATGCTACGTTTCCGGTCGAGCGGGTAGGTCGCGTATCCCTGAAGCAGGTTGGAAACAACCTTTCCGGTCTGCGGGTTGCCCTGGGTAAGGTCCGGATGCGGAACAAGATAATTGTAGGTGTTAAGCGTGCGTACGAACATAACGCCCCAGTCTACTCTTCTGGTAAAATTCTCGTATTGTAAAAAATACGCAGAGCCGGAAAAGTTGATCGGGAGCCGGTAGCCTCCTGTGAACCGGTGATTCTCCAGCATGTCGTTGAGGCTGATCGACAGCATACCGCCGAGATTCTGGCTCGCAGGTATTCCGCCCAGGTAGCCCGCAGGCTGGTATTTATTGAACAGGATACTGTTATCCAGCTTAACGCTGAAGAAATCCGGCTTGAAAGATAACCGGTAAGGCTGCGCTTTCATCTTCACATAGCTGCTGTCTACCAGAATTGAATCAATATCTCCGGCAGCCGGCTCAAACAGGGAATTATCAGCCGCCAGGCTACCCAGCCGGCTGACGGATTCTGTCTGCTCCGTAATATTTTCAGAACGGGCTGCCGTGTCTTCCGGCTCAGCATCGAATTCAGACACAAACTCGTCACCGGTCTTCAGCAGATCGGTGCCAGGACGGGATGCAGGCGGCAGCACTACCGGCGGATATGGAACGACAACAGGAGCAACATTGATTTCGTTAGCCACGGAAAGGGTAGTAGGCTGTAGCCTTTTAGGCTCCAGACTGTCTCCGGGACTGACAAAGGGCTTCCAGTAGACCTTGAACTTATTGCCGACCTGGAGCACCTCGGCCACCTGGTTGCTGGCAGGATTGTACTGATGGCTGATGATGCTGGTCGAGTAGTTTGTTACCGGCACGGAGTAGGCCGAGTCCATATTGTTCTGGTCCCTGCCGAACAGCACGACATATTTATTGACAATCCCATTGCTGTCATAGAGGTAAGCGAAATGTTCGCTTCCATACTGAATAGGCTGGGAAATGGTTCCTTTCAGGATAGAAGAGACCCGCAGCAGCTCAGGACGCCTGGTCCTCGTATCGAAGAAATAAGCGTTCATCGGGCCCGTTGGCAGCTCATTCACTTTGATGGGAACATTCAGATGGGGAGCCGGACGGTTGCTGAGGAACAGTACCCCACGGCGGGAACCGCCGCTGATAAACCAGGGCTGGGTTTCATCCCAGGGATCATTCGTGATCTGGGTCAGTCTCGACCCCCTGATGCGGAACTCGTAAAGATCCGTCTGGCTCTTTCGGATGGTAGAGAAAACCAGTTGGTTATCATCCTCCATAAAGCTCATACCTAGTACGCGGTCAAAGCGGTTATCGGGTACAACATAATCTTCGATCTTTGCCTTCAGGGAGTTATAGACTCTTAACCGGGTCTTTTTACCCTTCCGATAGAGTACGGCAAGCTTATAACCATTATTGGACCAGGCAAGCAGGGGATAATTAGGATCCGGCACCTCGTTGAAATCCTTGGTACCGCCCTGCAGGATCACTCTTTTACGCTGCTCCCCCTCGGTATGGTGCAGGATGACCTTGAACTCGCCTTCCTTCCAGCTTACATAAGCCACAGTATACCCTTTAGGCGACACCCGGAAGTTGCGCAAAAGGGTATTGTCCTTCGGCACATCGATTTCGAGCACAGCAGTGCCAGTAGTATCCGGATGTTCCTGAACCAGCGCATCCTGTTCGTAAATATTGTTATAAAAGGAAATCACGGAATCATAAGTCTGCTTGACGGTCATGCCCAGGGTCATCTTGACGCCCTGGTTCAGACTGCTCTTCAGCTGCATGGCATAGAGCAGGTTCCTGACATTGTTCTCGCCGTAACGTTCCGAAACGAATTTCCAGAATGCCTTACCGGCGAGCTCCGGGTTCTTCTCGGCCAGCTCGAAGAATCCGTTACGCGGAGCAGCCTGCAGCATGTTCTTCCACTGGGTCTCGCTTTCGGTGTCCCAGCCGTCCACCAGGTATGCGATAAATCCGTTTACCGTCCATTGCGGCAGGTTCAGCAACACGGCGTTCTTCACCATTTCCCGGAAGCTCTCCCCAAACAGGAGCCGCTCCATGACGACCCTGCTCATACCAGCCCGAAGCTGCCGGCGAACATCAGTATGCACGCCGGTAAAATATATGACCAGCCGGTCGCCTACCAGATCGACAGTCCCTGCCGGTATATTCTGGATCTGCGACTCGAACTTTTTCCCCACGTTGGTCTGCAGGTACTCGTCGTAGTTGTTATACAGGATAATATTGAAACGGTGCGGAAACTTGCCGCTCATTTTCTGCTCAATGATCCGTATGTCCTTTTCTGCCTGTTCCGCCACATAACGGGCCAGCTGCCTGCCGGCGGCGTCGTAATGATAGATGCGAAAATGTTCCGTATCGAAGAACTTCCATTCGAACTTCCTGCTTTGCAGGCGGTTCTGCCCAAAGGTTTCCGTATAGGTCTGGGCCGCGACCTCTACGGACAAACAGGTAAAGCATACCAGGGCCAGCAAGGCAGCCATGGCAACTTTATGCATATATCTGCTGATCATAAATGTTTACTTGAATCCTTCCGGTAAAAATCTCTTCTATGGGCTAAATTCCTCTGGTTCCTGTTTGTGTAATATGTTTGCATCCTAAATTACTGAAATTAAGTGAGCAAAACGCTGCAGGTACAAACTTTCACATTTAATGCGTTCCAGGAAAATACCTACCTGATCACCAACGCTCAGAACCAGTGCTGGATTGTCGATCCGGGCATGTTTGACATTGCCGAGACAAACCATTTCTTCGATTACATAAACCATCATCATCTCATCCCCCAAGCCGTTATCAATACCCATACCCACCTCGACCATATCTTCGGCGTGCATGCCTGTATGGAACAATTCAATATTCCGTTTCTTATCCATGAAAAAGACGTGCCGGTACTGGACAATGCCCAGGCATCGGCTGCTTTATTCGGGTTCAGACTGCCCCTTGTGCCCCGCCCCTCCGGCTTTATAGACGAGGGCCGGCCCTTTGTCGTTGGCAATGAGTCTTTGTCCGTGCTCTTTACACCGGGTCACTCACCGGGCAGTATCTCCTTCTATCATGAGGCAGGAGGCTGGGTCATTGGCGGTGATGTACTGTTCAACGGCAGCATTGGTCGCACAGACCTGCCGGGCGGCAACTACAATACGTTGATCGAAAGTATCCGGAAAGAAATGCTGGTGCTGCCGGATGAAACTATTGTCTATTCCGGGCACGGGCCTTCAACTACCATCGGCAGGGAGCGCAGGTCAAACCCCTTCCTCCAATAGCTATCCTTCCTGTTGCCCGTAAATGACCAGTTTGCCATTACGAAGAATTGGTACCACAGGATGCAGGTCTGGAGTTGTGCAATACGCCATATCGGTTTCCAGCCCGTACCCGGCCAGGCGCTTGTAATGCGAACTGTCCTTCAGAAAGCTCAGGAAATCCCCCTCAGAGCGCTCATAGAGGTAGCGGGCTGCCCGGGCGCTGTCACAGTTGATGGTAAAATGCGCTGCAAGCCTGCTCACGACAGCACCCGCAAACAGAGTGTCTTCGAGATTGAAGCGGTCCTTCCATGCAGCGCAGCCTAAAAGGACGTTTTTGCCCTGTGCCTGCAGGAACTGACAAACGGCACTCAGGTTAAGAAAGGAGCCGGTAACGATCTCTGCAGCATCCTGAACCATATGCAGCAACCGGGTGCCGTTGGTCGTAGTCAGTATCAGGGCTTTATTCTCGACAAATGACCTCGGATACTCCAGCGGCGAATTACCGTACTCAAGCCCGGCCGCTACCTTTCCGTCCCGTTCACCCGCCGTCAGGCTGTTTTCCGTCTGTTTGCCGATCGCAATACACTCCTCCACGCTCGCAACCGGATATACGTACGTTGCGCCGTTATGCAAGGCAGCGGCAATCGTAGATGTTGCCCGGAATACGTCAATGATGACCACAATGGTCTCGCGGGTATCAAATAAATGAAGCAGTGCGGGAGAGAGGCAGACCTCGAGGCGGGGCGGCGTGCTGTTCGACATAACAAGAATGTATCAAAAGAGGCTGCAAGATACGGCGGAGCCTCCTTAAAAAA
>Ga0196964_10000290_pt1 | contig 37331 bp, 31 predicted proteins | sample S1_10metaG_FD_148615 | JGI IMG/M metagenome (GOLD analysis project Ga0196964, IMG submission 148615) | Soil microbial communities from Anza Borrego desert, Southern California, United States - S1_10 | ecosystem: Environmental > Terrestrial > Soil > Desert | place: USA: California | collected...
CAAGATCATTACCGAGGCGGGCGGCACCCTGAACGGCACTACCAACCGTGACCGTACCAACTATTTTGAGACCGTGCCAAGCAATCAGCTCGAAAAAATGCTCTGGCTTGAAGCGGACCGTATGGGCTTCCTGCTCGACGCGGTAACGCAGCAGAAGTTTGAAGTGCAACGCGCTACCGTAAAAAATGAACGCGGTCAGCGTTATGATAATGTGCCGTACGGACTGGTGGGTGAGGTTACCGCAAAGAACCTGTATCCTTACGGACATCCTTATTCCTGGCTTACCATTGGCTACGTTGAGGACCTGAACCGTGTTAATGTCGAGGATCTGAAAAACTTCTTCCTGCGCTGGTACGGACCGAACAATGCAGTGGTCACCGTGGGCGGCGATGTAAATACAAAGGACGTGGTAAAGCTGGTGGAGAAATACTTCGGCTCGATCCCTAAAGGTCCTGAAGTAACCCCGGTTAAGCTGCCGGTGCCTTCCCTGAGCAGCGACCGTTACGTTTCCATGAAGGACAACTATGCGAAGCTGCCCCAGCTGCGTATCGTCTATCCTACCGCCCCGCAGTACAGCAAGGATGAGGCGGCGCTGGACTGCCTCGCCGAGATCATCGGTCAGGGCAAGAACTCTATTTTCTATAAAAACTTCGTGAAAAGCCAGAAGGCAGTGAATGCCATGGCCTATAATTCCACCACCGAGCTTTCTGGTGAGTTTATCTTCACGGTCACTCCTTATCCGGGCCAGAAGCTGGCAGATATGGAAAAAATGGTACGTGCATCGCTTGCTGAATTCGAAAAGCGCGGTGTTACCGACGAGGATATAGCCAAGTTCCGCAGCCAGATCGAAGCCCAGACCATCCGCAGCCTGGAAAGTGTGGACGGCAAGGTAAGCCAGCTGGCTGCCTACCAGACATTTACCGGAAATGCAAACTTTATAGGAAAAGACCTGGCCCGCTACACCTCAGTTACGAAGCAGGATGTAATGAATGCTTATAATAAGTACATCAAGGGGAAAGGCGCCGTCATTGTGAGCGTGCTCACCAAGGGCAATGAGGACAACATGGCTGCTCCGGATAATTACACCGTATCCACTGCCGGCTATAAAGCTCCTGACTATGGCTATAAAGGTCTGAAGTATGTAAAAGCAAAAGACAACTTCGACCGCAGCAAGGTGCCTGGCAACGGTCCTAACCCTGTCGTGGCTGTTCCTTCGTTCTGGAGAGAGAACATTGCCGGTAGCGTTAAAGCAATTGGTACGAAGAGTGATGAGATTCCGGTGGTGTCTGTTCAGCTTCGTCTCCGTGGCGGTCGCCTGATGGATGCATACACACCGGACAAAGCAGGTTTGGCCAGTATGTTCTCCGATATGATGGGTGAGGATACTAAAAACTTCAGCGCAGAAGAATTCTCCAATGAGCTGGATAAGCTGGGCAGCAGCATTAATGTCTACACCGACAACGATGCGACGGTTGTAAATATCCAGAGCCTTAAAAAGAACCTGGACAAGACCCTGAAGCTGGCAGAAGAGCGGCTGCTGAATCCTAAGTTTACACAGGAAGCCCTCGATATGAACAAGAACCGTTCTATCGAGAGCATAAAGAATGCGATGAACCGTCCGAACTATGTCGCATCAACGGTATATCCGAAGATCCTTTACGGCGCGGACAATGTGCTGGGCTGGGCCGGATCCGGTACGGTAAAATCCATCTCCAACATCACACTGGACGATATCAATAACTATTACAGGAATTATATTTCCCGTAAGGATGCGCAGCTGATCATTGTAGGAGATGTTGACCAGAAAGATATCATCAGCAAGTTCTCTTTCCTCAGCCGGTTGCCGGAAACAGATGTAAAGCTGCCGGAGATCAAGCCTGCGCCTTCCGTCGCAAAGACCAGAGTTTACTTCATTAATGTACCAAACGCTGCGCAGACTGAGTTCCGGGTGGGTTATGTTACGGGTCTGAAATATGATGCGCTGGGCGATTTCTTCAGGGCAGGAGTAGCCAACTATCCGCTGGGTGGCGCCTTCAACAGCCGCCTTAACCTGGATCTGCGCGAGGTGCGTGGCTGGACCTATGGCGCCCGTGGTAATTTTGATGCGAACAAGTACACCGGAGACTATACGTTCAGTGCCGGTATCCGTGCCGACGCCACCGATAGTGCGCTGGTGGATGTGATGCAGATCATGGATGAGTACCGCAAGGGCGGTATCAAAGAGGAAGAGCTGAGTTTTACCCGTATGTCCATGGGTCAGAGCGATGCCCGTAAGTATGAGGCAGCATTCCAGAAAGCCGCCTTCCTGAGCCGCATTCTAGAGTATGACCTGGACGAGAATTATACAAAAGAACAGAACGCAATACTCAGCAGACTTACTGCCGACGAGATCAACGGCATCGTGCGCAAGTATGCGCCGGATGTGCAGAAAGTGAATGTGCTCCTGGTGGGCGATAAGTCAAAGGTATGGGACAAGCTGGTAAAGCTTGGCTATGATATGCAGGAGCTGGATAAAGAAGGCAACCCTGTTGCGGCCCAATAAGCCGGTAACGTAAATTCAAAAAAAGCCGCCTGTTACAGACGGCTTTTTTTTATTATAGTCATGACGTCGGGCGGAGGCTGCATCCGGCAGGAACGCCGTTCTCGTCCGAACCGCTCTCAATGTCGGTTCAGGACGCAAGCGCCAGCTCTTCTTCTATTTCCTCTTCTTCCGCTTCCTCGTCCAGCGCTTTGGTAACCTTCGAAGCAATATATCCCCCCAGGAAATAAAGCCCCATCGCCATCAGTCTGGTCTTCGCGGATTTGTTGCTGTGCTTTTCGTTCAGTCCCATGGGCTTAGGCAGGAAGATACTGCCCAGGCCGGCAATGATACCCAATATGCTGCCCTTTTTTTCTGCAGCAGAACGCCTGCCGATGCCGGTAAGGGAATAGTAGGCCGTGTTTGCCAGGATCTCGCCGATGAATGCCATAGTTCCCAGTGTCCTGGTGTCCGGCACTGGTTGGTCCATTTCCTCCATACCATCTGCGATGGCTTCCATGCCTAGTTTATCCATCCGGGGTGCCTGGTCGTCGGTTCTTTTCAGGACTTCATGAATCAGTGTCACCGCAACGGCGCCGGCTAAGCCGCCGAGAATTGAAGGCAATAATCTCATATGCTTTGGTTGATGCAAAGCAACTCCGTTAAAATAATGCCAATAGGCCGGGAGTCTTAAGGCTGGGTAGCAGTGTAGATAACACCTACGGAGTAAGAACCCGCAGGATAGTTCATGCCCGGCTTTGCCATATAGGCAAGGACGATCTTCTGATCGGCGCCTTGCTGCCCATCGAGGAGCAGGTCCTGGCTGGCGCTGGACAGGCTGTGGTAAGTGTTGTTGAAGGAGCTGACCACATTGCCGCCTGTCGCATTATTCTTGACAGCAACGAACAGTGTGTTGTCAACGGGCATGGAAGCATTGCCATTGCCGCTATAGGAAAACGAAGGCGCGTCTGTCTGGACACTTACCTTGAACGTCTTGTTGGAAATGATGCTCAGCTCCTGTTCGGACGATTGGATGCCATTGGACAACTGGTTGACCGTGTTGAAATCCATGTTCACCTGGTTTCCTGTAGCGGCGTTCGTGCTGGAAAACCGGAATGCAATTACCGGTGCCAGGTTCAGCCTTACCGTTTGCGAGGCAGTAGCTGAAGCGTTCTGACCTTCCTGCGCAGCCGCATCTGCAGCCCAAAGGCAGCAAAGCGTCGTAATTGCGAGGAGGATTCTTTTCATGCAGCTCTTGATTGTGTTAACCGGTTGTTAACCGATTCGAATACGAAAATAGAAAACCAATTTCAGAAATGCAAGAGGCAGGTTAAAGTTTTTTGATAGAAATTTTGTTGCAGGTTAATTGTTTTACATGTGTAGTGTGTTGTATCGGAAGGCAGAAACGTCGCCAGGCAGTGCGTCGTCCGGAATAGCCTAATGAATGACCTGTACAGAGGGCTGATGGATGCCTTGCGCCGATCGCCGCTTCCCGTGCGGTTTTCGGGGATGGAAGGGATTCTTTCCGTACCTGCTGGCATTAAAAAAGCCCCGGCAGTTCCGGGGCTTTTTTTAATCTTGTTTCGCTACTTAACCTCAATCGTTCCTTCCACTGCTTCCAATGCCACATCTTCTCCGCCATCCAGGACTGCAAGTGCAGAATATTTACCTTTTGGCAAACTGGCGGGCAGTTCAAACATTACATACCGTTTCTGGTTCGGGAACATCGGGAACTCTACCGGGTCCAGTTTGATCTGGCTGCCGTCGGCAAGGTTGTTCAGCTCTATGAATGATTTGCATTCTACCATGATCTTGCCGGTATTCTGACAAAGTACCTGGTATACATTATTGGTATTCTTCACGGGCATCAGGTCATAGACCTTGATCCCTTTTTCCGTAAGGGTAGGAGGGGTCTCGTAAATATGCACGCCGATTCTCAGCACGTTGCGCACTGCCGCCTGGGTACCTTTCTCTTTTACATTATTCTGCTCTTCTACCGTTTCAATGAACAGCATCGCCCATTTCATCATTGCCGTCGCGTCGGCGCCGTCCGGAACAGAGAGCTTCACCGTAACATCAGTAGATTTACCGGGTTCCAGCTCCACGAAGTTCTTATCCAGGGTGATCCATTTAGCACAGGACTGCCCCAGCGTATCTGCCCGGAAATATTGGTGCCCGCCCATGGTGTCCCGGAGCCAGTCGTTCAGGTACATCCGGAGCTGGATCTTATTAGGGGAGTTGTTGGTCAGGTGAATGGCCCGCGATTCGGACTGTCCGCCACCGAGCCTGAAATCAAGTATCGTGGGGTGCACACCGAGATTCGGTTGTGCGAAACCTGCTGTAACTGAGCAAAATAAACTTATAATTGCAGCAAGAAGCGTTAATTTTACCTGTTTCATAGACCCTCTTTCACGGTTCATACAAAAAAACTAGTTTTATAAACAATAGCCAAATAATCAGCGGTTTAGTTTGTCAAATGAGGCATTTATTTATACTTATATTATGCTTTATTGCCAGACCGGCAAGTGCCCAGGACAATGAAAATTTCCTGCAGGTAGATGCCAATGCTGCCCTGAACTTCACCATCACGGAGCCATCTGAGCTGGAGACCGACCAGGTCCTTCCCGGCGCAGTTACCATAAAAGTAGCCTCCAGGGATGGTCGCTGCAATATCTCGGCGAGGATGTCTTCATTCAATTATCCTCCTGGTTTCACACCTCCTGCCAGTGTGCTGGCACTGGACTGGGTAAGCGACAACAGCAACAAGGATTATAATATGATCACCGGTCCCGTGCCGCTTACCGGTCTGGACCAGCTCTTGTTCCAGCAGAAAAAGACACCCGGCAACGTGACATATTTCAGCTATTTCTATAACCTCGTGCTGTTTGCGCCGGGCTACACCTATGTACCCGGAAATTATACTTTTACCATCACCTTTACAATGACGCAGGATTGAGACCGGCAATATTCATATGGGTGCTGCTGCTGAGCTGCCTGGGGGCGGACGCCCAGTATTCTTTCAATGCGAATGTTTCAGGACTCATTTCCGTCTCGACGGTGCAATCGCTTTCCCTGACCGGCGGTGCTGCGATACCCAATTTCAGCTCCATGAACGATTATTATAACGGCGTGGTAATGGATGACTACCTGACCGTGGGGGTGAAGAGTAATGTGCCCTGGATGATCAACGTACAGGCACAGAGCCAGTATTTTACCCCGATGACCACCGGCGGCAGCACTAATATGCCGGCAAGCGTGCTGAGCCTGAAAACATCGCTCAGCGGCAACTATACCGCACTTTCGCCCAATGGAATCACTCTTAAAACCGGTAATCGCGGGGGCGCCGCTGCCACCGGCAATAACTTCACTGTCGACATGCGCTTCAACCCCGGCTTTGCCTATAAAGGCGGCATTTACACAATCGGGCTGCTCTATACCCTCACCGCTCAGTAACAGAGATTGAGCGGGCAGAGGGGAAGTAGGCAGTTGGCAGTAGGCAGATTTTCCTGAGCGAGTATTAGAGAGATTTAGGAGGCAGAGAGGCAGAGGGCAGAAAGGCAAGTTGGAAGTAGGCAGTAGGCAGTAGGCAGATTTCCTGCGCGAGTATTAGAGAGATTTAGAAGCCAGAAAGGCAGAGAGCAGAAGAATGCCCATGTTTAACTGGAATTCGGAACTTTCCGATCCGCACTTTCGCTTCGCCTCCGCACCCTGAACTGTAATTGGCAGAAGGACGCATGATACAAATCCGCAATTAAACGAAGCCACGAAATCACAATTCACCGACTTTACGCCTTTACGCCTCCTCGACTTTACAATTAGAGCGCCTGCCAAAGCGTCAGCGGCTATGGTAAAGTTCTAGGGGAGTACCTCCGTAGTACCTTCGTAGTACCTTCGGGGTACCTTCGGGGAACATTCGGGGTTAATTCGGGTCTGATTCGGGGTGAATTCGAACGCCAGAATGTCAGATACCCTTTTTCCTCTGTCGGAAATGACCCCTTGGAGGGCCGAATTTGCAATTGGAAAAAGAATAAGCAATCATGAGCCTTCTTCCTTCAACTGAGCTTTTCCTTTATTTGCGAAGATCAGGCAACCCTACGTCTTTACACCTCACGCCTTCACGCCTTAACGCCATTACTTTCCATCATTGAGCCATTGCGCCATTGAGCCATTGCGCCATTGAGCAATTTGCCTTCCCACTTACGACTTACCACTTACGACTTCTTCGCGCCTTTGCGTTATTTCACTAGTTGTGAACAACTTGTTACTCAGTTGCAAAACCGGCGTTAAGCCGGCGTATTTTCTTGCAGGCTGCCGCACCCCGGTGCATCTTTGCATCATCAAAACAAAACAAACATCAAAACAAACAAAACAAAATGAAACAGCTTCTTTTCATCGCAGCGATTCTCACCCTGGCATCGAATGTGAATGCTCAGAACAGCCAGAACGCAAACGCAACGGCTTCACAGACAGTACAACTGGGTCTGTCGAATGCCCTGGAGATCAAGTTTGGCGATAATAACAGCACAGTCGGCAATACTGTTTCCTTACCCTTTACCACGATTAATGATTATATCAATGGTGTGGAAAGCAGCGACATAGAGCTGAAGATCCGCTCCAATAAAGAATTTACCGTGTCGGTTAAGACATCTTCCAACCAGTTTACCTATACGGGCAATGCGAATGGCAACACCAATATGCCGGTAACCAGCACGCTCGGCATTAAAGTAAGCGCAAATGCTACCGGAGGCAATATCGGCAGCAGCTTCTCCGCTACTTCCTATAACCATCTGAACCAGAATGCACGCAGCCTGCTTCAAAACTGCGACAATGGCGGCAATCAGACCTTTGCCGTTAAGTATAAGGCAACTCCCGGATTCAACTATCCCGCGGGCACCTACACCACCGAAGTCATCTATACCGCTACCCAGCAATAAGAACTTTATACAGAGGTTAAATGATAAAAGATCCCGGCGTTCGTGCCGGGATCTTTGTTTAATTTCTGACCTTATACGCTAATGGTATAATAATACTGGGTAAAGTTTCAACTTTAACCAAATCTGTTTCTATGAAAAAGTTGAAACTTGTTTTTGCCGCATTCGCCCTCACTGGAATGGTGCTGGTAGCAAACCCTGCCGTGGTCTATGCGCAGGACAACACAACCACCACTACCACAGCCGATGACGACGATGACGACGAAGGAGAATCAGGAAAAGCAGGACTGGCCGGTCTGCTGGGCTTGCTGGGCTTGCTCGGGCTAAGAAGAAGGAAAGATGAGCACCACCGCCATCAGAATGTGAACCGTCCCTAATTGATACTGTAAACCCCGGAACTATCCGGGGTTTTCTTTATCTGTTTGAATGCAAGGGGTTACGGCTCAGCCTTTCAGCTCCAGCAGTGCAATATTCTCGATGTGGTGCGTATGGGGAAACATATCCACCGGCTGCAGCCTCACTACCTTGTACGCCTCATCAAGCAACTGGAGGTCCCGGGCCTGGGTGGCGGGATTGCAGCTTACATACACCACGCGCGGAGCGCGCATGCGCAGCAGCTGCTGTACCAGCTTTTCATGCATTCCTGCCCGGGGAGGATCCGTAATGATTACATCGGGACGCCCGTGCGTTCCGAAGAACTCGTCCGTGCATACAGAAGCAACATCGCCGGCAAAGAAATGGCAGTGTTCCAGTCCGTTCATCGCTGCATTCTGATAGGCGTCCTTAACCGCATCCTCAACCACTTCGATACCGATTACCTTCTTCGCTCCTTTCGAGCAAAAGATCCCGATGCTGCCGGTACCGCAGTATAAGTCATACAGCACCTCGCTGCCGGTGAGTCCTGCAAACTCCCTGGTCAGCCGGTACAGCGCCTCTGCCTGGTAGGTATTGGTCTGGAAAAACGATTTAGGCGAGATCTTGAACCGGAAGTCTTCCAGCGTTTCCTCGATATAACCTTTGCCGTGGTAAGTGACCACCTCAAGGTCATGGATGCTGTCGTTCACCTTGCCATTGATGGTGTAATGGAGCGTCGTGATGCCGGGCACATTTTCCAGCAGGTGTTCCAGGATGCCTTCCCTGTGTTTCTTGTCTTCATGGTGCAGCACCAGGTTCACCAGCACCTCGCCCGTCCTGGCCACCCTGATCACAACATTACGGAGCCAGCCATACTGCGCCCTGTAGTCATAATAGGGAAGGTTATGAGCCTCCGCATAATGTTTCAGCGTGTTCAGGATCGCATTCGAAGGCTCGGGCTGCAGGTAGCAGGTATTGATAGGCACCACCTTGTCGAAAAGTCCCGGCGCATGAAAGCCGAGCGCAGGCTCCGGCTCGAATGCCGCTCCATTGGCTGCTTTGATCTCTTCGTTGGTACGGTAGCGCTGGGTGGAAAAAGTAAACTCAAGCTTGTTCCGGTAATAGCGTTGCAGGGGACTGCCCAGGATCGGATCCATCGGAGGGAGGGATATGTGTCCGATCCGCTCCAGCTGGTCGGTGACCTGCTGCTGTTTATAGGCGATCTGCTGCTCATAAGGCACCATCTGCCATTTACAGCCGCCGCAAACACCGAAATGCGGACAAAACGGCTCTGTCCGGTCGGGAGAAGGAGTTACGAGTTCCAGTACCCGGCCCTCTGCCCAGCTTTTCTTTTGTTTTACCACCAGTGCATTGATCACATCGCCGGGAATCACATTTTCTACGAACAACACCTTCCCGTCATCCAGATGCGCGATGCTTTTGCCCTCGGCAGCATATGATTCAATCCTTATGTTGTTGATCGTCTGTTTCTTCTTACGTTTCAAAATTTCCTATATAATAAGTTAAAAGCCCACAAATTTACTGTTCCCTGTTTAGGTTACACTGTTTATATGATTTAATTTTACGCGATCCCAACAATTGGAATGCAGACGCTGTCTGTATTGCGGAAAAAACGACTATTTTCACCGACCGACGATATGAAAGGAATTAAACGCTTCATCCTGTTGCTGTTAACAGGACTTACCCTACAGGCTGCCGCGAAAGATGGTTACCGGATCCAGGTCCAGTTCCAGGGCACTTCTGATACCATGGTATACCTGGCGCACTATTACGGCAAGCCCCTGCCTACGATCTACAAAACTGATTCGGCCCGTATAGACAAAAACGGCAGGGCCGTTATTGAAAGTAAGGAGAACACCCTGGGCGGTATTTACATGCTCCTGCTGTCGGATAAAAAGACTTATTTCGAATTCCTGCTGGACAACGGAGACGAGATGTCAATCGTGGCGGATGTGAGTAAGCTGCCTGAAGGACTTGTGTTTAAAAACTCGGAGCAGAATGTACATTTCCAGGACTACGTAAAATTTCTTAAAGGCTTTTCCGAGAAGCAGCAAAAACTGCTGGCGGAGTATAATGCCAGCAAGACGAAGGCAGACAGCAACGCTGTCCGCGAGAAGATGACCATTTCCTCCAGGGACCTTACGAACTACCGCCGCAGCTACGTAGCTAAAAATCCCGGCTCCCTGCTGGCTGCCGTATTCCGGGCATTGGAATCACCTGAGGTGCCGCAGGGCGATCATTTCCTGCCCGACGGGAAGAAGGATACGATGTTTGCCTATAATTACTATAAGGCTCATTACTGGGACGGCTTTGACTTTAAAGACGACCGGCTGATCCATACACCGATCTACGACGCCAAGCTGGACGAGTATATGAACAAAGTAGTTGTGCCTTACGAAGACAGCGTGATCAAGGAATCTGATATCCTGCTGTCAAAGACCCGAGGACAGAAAGAACTGTTCAAATACACGCTCTGGTGGCTGACGCGCAATGCGGAGACCAGCAAGATCATGGGTATGGACCGGGTGTTCGTCTACCTGGTGGAGAATTACTACATGAAGGGTGATGCCTACTGGCTGGATAATGACGCACTGGAAAAATATTATGACCGCGCCATGAAGATCGCGCCGAACGTCATCGGCAGGGTAGGGGCGGATATCAAAATGAAAGGAATGGACGACAACAAGGAGCATTCTATGTATGACCTGAAGTCGAAGTATACGATGCTTGTGTTCTGGGACCCTACCTGCGGACACTGCACCAAAGAAGTGCCTGCCCTGGACTCGCTATATAAGGCAGAGCTGAAAGCCAGGGGCGTGAAGGTGTACGCGGTGCGCACGGAAGGTGATGAAAAAACCTGGAAGGAGTTTGTGCAGAAGCACAACATAAAGGACTGGACACATGTATACGACCCGGACCGCAAAAGCAACTATCGCTCCATGTATGACGTATACAGCACCCCGGTTATCTATCTGCTTGACGAGAAAAAGATAATTCGCGGCAAAAGGCTGGATCATACCAATGTCATGGATGTGATCAGGATGCTGGAGCGCAAAGAGAAAGAAGCTTCCAATAAACAACTAAAATCATAAACTCAAATACGGAAACAATGCGAAAGCTGGTTTTATCAATTCTGGCAACAGGACTTATTTCTGGTACCGGATGGTCCCAAACTCTTTTTACCTACGGAAACAACCCGGTGACGAAGCAGGAATTCCTCAGGAACTATCAGAAGAATACGCTGAACAAGAAGCCTGATTTTTCTGAAGCTGCGCTGAAGGAATACCTGAACCTTTATTCTTTGTTCCGCATGAAGGTGCGGGAGGCAGAGACCATGCACCTCGATACGCTTTCCAGTATCCAGCGGGAACTGGAGAACTACAAGAAACAGCTCTCCAAGAACTATCTGCAGGATGAGGAAGCCAATGCAAAGCTGTATAAGGAAGCCTACGAACGCATGAAGGAAGACCGGCATGTGGCACATATCACCATTATGGCGCCTGCAGCCATGGCTCCCCAGGATACCCTGCGTATCTACCAGCGTATGGACAGCATCTACAATGCACTGACCGCAAAAAAGGCTGATTTTGCAGAAATGGCTAAGCTTTATTCAGAAGACAAAGGTACCAGGGACCGTGGCGGAGACATCGGATTCATGACAGCGCTGCAGACCATCTATCCTTTCGAGAATGCGGTGTACAGCACAGAACCCGGAAAGGTGTCGCGTCCGTTCCGTACCCAGCTTGGTTACCATATCATCAAAGTAATCGAAAAACGTCCGGCACGTGGAGAGGCACAGGTTGCTCACATCCTGGTCTACACGCCGAAATCCAGAGGGGAGGAAGGGATAACCGCAGCCCGCAAACGGATCGACTCCATAAAGGCAGCTATAAAAGCTGGTACCCCCTTCGAGGATCTGGTGAAGCAGTATTCCGAAGACCGTCATACCAGGAATGATGGTGGTGTCATGAAGATTACGGTGGGTAAGGTGGCACCTGTGTTCGAGAATGCCGTGTTTGCCCTGAAAAATCCGGGCGATATCTCAGAGCCGGTACAGACAGACTACGGCTTCCACATCATCAAGCTGATCGACAAGCAGCCGCTGAAACCCTACGACAGTATCCTCACTACCCTGAAGCGCGCCATAGAGAATGACGGACGCTCGCAGGCAGCAAAAGAAATATACTTCAGTAAGGTTAAGGCTCAGAATGGGTTCAAGGAGTTTAATGCCAATTACGATGAGCTCTTTGCACGGATAAAGGCTTTGCCGGACACCGGCAAAGATGCCAATATGTTCAAAGCTGCCGATTTCGCGAATATGAACAAGCCGCTGTTTACTATGGGCAAGAACACATATACCCAGGCAGACCTGATGAACTTTGCCGAAAATGTTACCCGGGGCCGGCTGATGGGTAACAGGCAGCAGGTGACCAAAGAGCTGTATAACATGTTTGTTGGCCGTGTCGTGGCTGATTTCCAGGAAGCAAAGCTGCTCCAGGAAAACGAGGATTTCCGCAACCTGATGACCGAGTACCGGGATGGTATTATGCTGTTCGAGCTGATGGATCAGAATGTATGGGGCAAGGCCTCACGCGACAGCGTTGGTCTGAAGGCGTTCTATGAAGCAAATAAAAGCAAGTATATGTGGGAGCCGGGTTTCCAGGGTACTGTGTACCGTTTCAAGGACGAGGCATCTATGAAGAAGGGACTGGCGGCACTCAATAAAAAATCCGCTACCGAAGAAGATGTGGTAAAAGCGGTTAACGATGAGAACAATCCCAATGGCGTAACAGTTCAGCAGGGCCGCTATGAGTTCTCCCGCTTCAAGGATGTGCCGCAGGAAAAGATCGTGAAGGGTAAAACTTCTGCAGCCGTACAGGCGGCTGACGGTTCTTATATCGTGGTCAGGGCGAAAGAAGTCTACAACAGCCCGTCGCAGAAGTCGCTCGATGATGCGCGTGGCTACGTGGTGGCAGAATACCAGGACCACCTGGAAAAACAATGGAACGAGATGCTGCGTAAAAAATACCCTGTAAATGTTGAGACCAGCGTATTCAATGCAATGGTGAAGTAACTGCAGCTTCGCTTTTTATAGTAAACGCAGCGCCTCCGGCGCTGCGTTTTAATTTTGCACACGACAACAATTCCCGGCATCATTTGTTTATGAGACTTAACCGGGAGCAATTAATTAGCTTTAAGGAAGAACCACAACACCTTGCCTGAGAAAACAGCCATCATTATAGGAGCCGGCATTGCCGGACTTGCCGCCAGTGTCCGGCTTGCTGCACGCGGTTATCGCGTGGATGTTTATGAGGTGAACGAATATCCCGGTGGCAAGCTCCATTACTTTGAAAAGGACGGGTTTAGCTTTGATGCAGGGCCTTCTCTGTTTACCATGCCACAGTTTGTGGATGAACTCTTCAGACTTGCCGGACGTGTGCCTGAAGACCATTTCCGTTATAAAAAGCTGGATGTGCTCTGTCATTATTTCTATCCCGACGGCACATTTCTGAGGGCATATGCTGACGAGCGGGCGTTCGCCGAAGAATGCGCTGCCCGGACCGGCGTTGACCGGAAAGCGTTGCTGCGGCACCTGCGGAAGAGCGCCTGGATCTACAGGGCTACAGCGCCGGTGTTCATTGAACGTTCGCTGCACAGGCTCTCAACCTACCTTTCGCTGCAGACCTTTGTTTCCTTTCTGAAGCTGCCCTTTCTTAATACCCTCCGTTCAATGAACCAGGTAAATGAACAAGTGCTCCGGAATCCGAAGATGGTACAGCTGTTTAACCGCTACGCGACCTATAACGGCTCCGATCCTTACCAGGCGCCGGGTATCCTGAATCTAATCCCTCACCTGGAGCATCATCTCGGTGCCTACTTACCTGAAGGTGGAATGCACAGTATTACCAGGTCCGTTCACAGGCTTGCATGCGACCTTGGTGTTCGCTTTCATTTCGGTCAAAGGGTGGAACGTATCCTTGTGGAAGATGGCAGGGCAAGGGGCATCGTAACAATGGGGAAAAATCATCAGGCAGATCTGGTCGTATGCAATATGGATGTGGTGCCTGCCTATCGCTACCTGATGCCGGAACAGCCCCAGCCCGAAAAGATCCTGCGGCAGGAACGGTCTTCCTCGGCGCTCATTTACTACTGGGGCATAGCCAAAGAGTTTCCGCAGTTATCCCTGCACAATATTTTCTTTAGCGCTGATTATCGCGAGGAGTTTGAGCATATCTTCAGGAAAAAGGATGTCAGCGCAGATCCTACGGTGTATATCAACATCACCTCAAAGGAGGAGCCCGGGCATGCGCCGCCTGGAATGGAGAACTGGTTTGTAATGGTCAATGTGCCGGCAAACAACGGACAGGACTGGGATAGCCTGATCCGGAAGACGAAGGAGCATATCCTGCAAAAACTGTCTGCAATGCTGCAAACGGATCTGAATGCATTGATCGTTACCGAAGAAATTCTGGATCCCCGCACTATCGAAGCCCGAACGGGCTCCTATATGGGTGCGTTGTACGGAACCTCCTCCAACAGCCGGATGGCTGCATTTTTCCGGCATCCTAATTTCACTTCACGCATCCGCGATCTTTATTTCTGTGGCGGCAGCGTGCACCCGGGCGGTGGTATCCCGCTCGCTCTTTCTTCCGCCCGTATTGTCGACCAGCTTATCAGGGATTGATGCAGCGCAACAGGATAAACCATACCCTTGGCTTTATTGCGCTGCTGCATAGCGTAGGGGTTGCAGGATTGTCTTATGGTCCGACCCGTTCCCTGTTTCTCCAGCTGACACCGCTGAACCTGCTGCTGAGCGCAACGCTGCTTATCCAGGCGAACAAGGATTATTCTGCCAGGTTTTTCCTGGCTGCGGTTACCATAGCGGCTTCGGGCTTTGTGCTGGAAGCAGCCGGTGTCGCCACGGAAATGATATTCGGATCGTACCGTTATGGTTCCGGACTTGGACTGAAGTGGATGGAGGTGCCGTTGTTAATCGGTGTCAACTGGTTCATCCTCACCTTTGCAGGTTACGCGATGACACGCCGGCTTCCGGGTCCCGAATGGCTCCGGTGGGTAGCCGGCGCCGCCGCACTCGTCCTGCTCGATTGGGTCATGGAGCCCGTGGCTGTCGCGCTAGATTTCTGGAGCTGGAAGGGTGGGGTGATTCCAATGCAGAACTATATAGCCTGGGGGCTGGCGGCGCTGACGTTCCAGGGCATATTCTCCCTGTTCCGTACCAGGGTGTGCTCACAGCTGGGTACCGGATTTTACCTGATCCAGCTTATCTTTTTTATACTGATGCGTATTTTTTACCGTTAAAACAGATCATATTGGCTTTCCTGGAAACCAAATACCTGTACCTGATACTGCTTGCGTTTTCACTCGCTTACCCGTTGGCGCAGAGCTTTGAGCATCGCATCCGGTACTGGAAAAACTGGAAATATCTGTTCCCGGCCACAACCGTCATGATGCTGCTCTTCATTCCGTGGGATATCCGGTTCACACGCCTGGGCATCTGGTGGTTCAATGATCGCTATACCACAGGCGTCCGCTTTCTGGACCTGCCCCTGGAAGAATGGGCTTTCTTCCTGGTCGTGCCTTATGCCTGCCTGTTTATCTATGAAGTGCTGAATTATTATATCCGGAAAGACCTGCTGGCGCCGGTTGCACGTCCCCTGATGGTGCTGCTCTCCATTGCGCTTGTTGCTGCAGCTTTTGTCTACCGGGACCGCCTGTATCCGCTTGTTACATTTTCATTAACCTCTTTTGCCCTGCTGCTGACCGCATTATTTAACCCCGTATGGAAGGGCAGGTTCCTGCTGGCCTATCTCGTTTGCCTGCTGCCCTTTCTGCTCGTTAACGGTGCGCTCACCGGAGCCCTAACAGAACAGCCTGTTGTCAATTATAACCCCGCACAGATAACAGGATACCGGATCATAACCATTCCGGTCGAGGACAGTATTTATAACCTGCTGATGCTTCTGATGGTTGTCAGTGTCTATGAAGCACTTCGATCCAGCACTAAATCGCCCGCAAGCGCCGGAAGCGATACCAGCTCTTCGAAGTGTTCCGGGTGATGCAGCGTACCTCCTTTCAGCGTGAACCTGGCGAAGAGTTCCTCCCTGTACCAGTTCTCCTTATGCCTCAGCTGCACGGCCCGGATGTGAGCCGGGCTGTGCGAGAAATCCTTCATCTTTGCCGCACTTTCCCAGATACTGAAGGTAGCCTGCTCCAGATAAGGCACTTCGCCTATCCCGGCTGAGTAAATAAGCCCGGCGGATCTATACAGGTCGCTGGTAGACGTTCTGGCGTGTCTCCAGAACGAAGGCATTCCGGAGACCCGCAATCTGGCCCGGGTAAGTATCACCAGCGGCGCCTGACTGTCCATCTTTTTAGCGGGAACACCAAAAGGCTCCTGTCCGTTCCATGTTCCTTTGGAAGACAGAGGCTCCAGGTGAAGCTGAGCGATGCCGGAAGCGTAGCAGGCGTATCGGTTCCAGGCTTTATGCTGTGCAAAGAAACGGTGCGCCTTTGGTTCGGAGTCCCAGGTTGCCAGAAAGAAATACCTGGAAAAATCCGGACGCAGGCTGAACGCTTTTCCAATACCGCTCCCCATAAGCCGGTAAAACCGGAGTCCATCCGCACCCCTGAGCTGGCGTGGTAAAGTACCCATGGCTGCCAATGCCCGGAACCGGTGGCTGCCGAACTTCAGGATGGAAACCGTGGTGAACATCGGGTGAAGATAAGGTATGGAGGGAAATAGTGCGCACCTTGCGAAGCCCCGTTCAATGTTCTATCTTGACGGATCAACTCCTTTGACATGCGCGCCATTACCCTTTGTGTCGTATTTCTTTTATTGACATTCGCGGCCTGCCAGCCCGCAAAGCCGGTAGAATTTGACCCCGGTAAAATAATCAGGGACCGCTACGTCAACAATTATCTCGGCATCACTGTTGTTATTCCTGACGGATGGAATGTGCTGGAAAGAAAGGCGATAGATTCCCTGACCGACATAGAACGGGAGGGACAGAAGCGTTTCGGACTGTTGCCCTGGCTGCGGGAGCGGCGTGTCCGGGAGCGCTTTACAACGCTTGCCTGCCTGGATCACCCGGTAAAAGAAATGGAAGGCAGGACAGACTGCCGGATAGTTGTGTTTGCAGAAAGCCTGACTGATTTTGAAGGACAGATACAGAATGCCACCGACTACCTCGGTGTCCTTCGCAAGAACCTTCTGGGCCAAGGGTATGAGGAGGTGAGCACTTCTTTTGATCTCCAGCCAATCAACGGCAACCTGCTGTACCAGATGGACGCGATCCGCCCAATGCCCGCCGGACCTGTCCATCAGCGGATCTACGGAAAGATCGTCCGGGAGTTCTTCGTGGGGGTCATCATCTGCTATGCCGATGCCCGTGGCTATGATCTGGGGCACGAGATTGTCAACAGGATGGAGTTTGTGCCGGTCACCGGTAAGAAGGTAGAAGGGCGAAGGATCATGTAACATGCGTAAAATACAGTGTGGCTGGTCACGGCACACCTCCCCGGTCTGTCGTATTTACTAATTTTACGCTGAAATCTAAAACATGCCTGACGAGTATATTTCCTTTGAGCAGATCCCTTTCGGCAGTGACAACTTCGCCGATAACCCCGAACCCCGATGCCCCTGTGTCTTACTGCTGGATACCTCAGGGTCTATGTCCGGCATGCCCATAGCCCAGCTGAACGAAGGGGTGCGCACATTCCGTCAGGAGCTGTTGCAGGATCCGCTGGCTGCGAAAAGGGTGGAGGTAGCAATGGTGAGCTTCGGACCGGTGACGGTGGAATCTGATTTTCACACAGTCCCTAACTTCCGTCCCCGTGACCTCGAGGTTACCGGCGATACCCCTCTTGGCGCAGCGATCAATACCGGCATCGATATGGTGAACCGCAGAAAATCGGAATACAAAGAGCATGGCATTTCCTATTACAAGCCCTGGATAATTCTGATAACTGACGGCGCACCAACTGATGACTGGACACGAGCAGCACAGCGGGTTCGCGAAGGTGAGGACAATAAATCCTTTGCTTTTTTTGCCATCGGTGTGGAAGGTGCCGATATGGCTACCTTATCCGGGATCTCCGTAAGGACCCCGCTGAAGCTGCGCGGACTCATGTTCCGGGAATTCTTCCTCTGGTTGTCGGCTTCGATGAAAATGGTCAGCTCCAAAAACCCAGGCAGCAATGTAAATCTTATCCCGCCTTCGGGGTGGACTGAACTATGAGCTGGAATATGATAGGCGCTGCGGTAGCTGGCACGTCCCATATCGCCTCCGGCAGGCCCTGCGAGGATGCGCTGGGTTTCAGGCTGGTCACCGCAGGTAATGGCGACGAAGCGCTGCTGATTGTGGCGAGTGACGGAGCAGGCAGTGCCCGGCATGCCGCGGAAGCGTCCCGCACCACTGTGTCCATTGCCCTGGGGGGGTTCGAGGAACTGGTCGTTTCGGTTGGCGGGCTTACAGAAGCCTCAGTATACACTGCCGCGGGGGCTGTCTACGAAGCGCTGTCTGCCGCCGCCGCTGAGTCGGGAGAAGCACTCAATGAATATTCCGCTACTTTCCTCGGTGCGGTTATCCTGCCAAATAAAGCGCTGTTTTTCCAGCTCGGAGACGGAGCAATCATACGGAACGATGGAACAGACTTTTATACGGCGGTCTGGCATCGTGACATGGATCACTACCTGAACACCACCCGGTTCCTGATTGATGATCCCTCCTTTCCGGCACTGAAGTCCATGTTGCTGGAAGAGCCCGTGGACGAGCTGGCAATCCTCACCGATGGACTCGAACTGCTGGCGATCAGCTTCGATACCAATATAGTCCACCAGCCTTTTTTCACCAGCCTTTATGGCGCCCTTAGAATAGCAGATGATGGGCTGAAGCGCGAGACGCTCAGCCGGCGCCTGGCGGAATATCTTCAAAGTGACGCTATCAATAGCCGCACGGATGATGATAAGACCCTTTTTCTGGCAACCAGGATATGAACAGCTATTATAGCGGCACGGGGAAAGTCTATCGTCTGAACAGGGAACTGGGTAGGGGAGGGGAAGGGACTGTCTGGGAACTAAGCGGGGAACCCCTGCTCGTGGCAAAGATCTATAATGAGTCCCCTGATGGGGTAAAAGCGGCTAAGCTGCGGCATATGGTGGCCATGAAGAATGTTTCACTGGAAGCATTTGCCGCCTGGCCTGCCGATCTGCTCCTGGATACAGGCGGAGAGCTCTGCGGGTTCGTGATGCGAAGGCTGAACCAGTATGTGCCCCTGCATGTGCTGTACAGTCCCATGGACCGGAAGAAGCTTTTTCCCGACAAGGGTTATAATTTTCTAGCTCATGTAGCCAGGAACCTGGCTACGGCCTTCCATAAGCTGCATGAGGCCGGATTGGTGGTCGGTGATGTGAACGAAGGCAATATCCTGATCAATGAATCCGGTCTGGTTGCCTTCATAGACTGCGATTCTTTTCAAATACGCCATGATCATGGACGCTATTACTGCGAGGTAGGCGTACCCCGCTACACCGCCCCCGAACTCCTGCGCCTTTCCAGCTTTGAGCAGGTGGAGCGCACAGGTAATACGGACAGCTTCTCCATGGCGGTTCTTATCTTTCAGCTCCTGTTCCTCGGCCGGCATCCCTTTGCCGGCCGGAATGCCTCGAACGAAGATATCGATGAGGAGAAAGCGATCCGGCAACATCTTTTTGCCTATTCCCTGCGACAACCGCAGCCCCGGCTCCTGCCACCGAAGGATGCTTATGATCTTCGGGAACTTCCGCAAAGCATTGTTACATTGTTTCACGAGGCATTCGAGACTGAATCCCGCCCGATGCCGCACAAATGGATCGCTGCTCTCGAAGGGCTGCTTGGCGACATGCAATCCTGCAGCCACAGCAAACTCCATTTCTATCCTGTAGCGGCAAAAAGCTGTCCCTGGTGCCGTTTCCGGGAAGAGCGCGGCATCCTGTTCTTCCTGGATGATGACCTGCCGCAGGCGCATCCGGGTGCGGATCTTCATAGTTTTGTCCAGGGCTTCTGGATTGATCCGGTGTTCCTGAAAACACCGGCGTCAATGATGCCTCCGAATACAGTTGACGGTATACCACCCCAGACTTCCCTGAACAGCTACCGCAGGCGGAGGAACCTGATGCTGCTTAGCCTGGTGCTTACTTTTTTCGTGTCTGTAGCCTGGTACTGGTTCGCGCCATTCGGCATCCTCGCTTTCCTGGTCATCCGCTTTGGTAACCTGTTTCCCGCGATCCGGAAAGAAAGGCAGCAACGGGAAGATGAATTTGCAGCTGCCAGGACGGCTCTGGATAATTTGCATGGGCAGTATCCCGCTCTGGAGCATGAGGTCACGGTCTTTAATAAAGACCTCGCGAAATATCAGGGCATGCTGGAACGGTACAGAAATCTGCCCCGGGAATTCAGAGAGCGCAAAAAGCTGCTGGAAGAAGACCATTACCGGCAGCAGCTTGAGACTTACCTTTCTCAGTTCAGAATAGCCCATCATCTCATCCCCGGCCTCGGTCCGGCAAGAAAGCAACAGCTCGCCGATGCCGGGATACTCACAGCCTCTGACATCGGCCGGCTGCGGTCTACTAAAGTATCAGGTATCGGGCCCGCCTACCTGCAACGACTGGAAGACTGGCGGCGTAGCGTAAGCGGCGGCTTTGTCTATGTGCCCGATGCCACCGCGTTGCAACAGGAACTCATCCGCCTGAATAAAGAGCTGACAGCTCAAAAGCTGCAGATGGAACCCCTCATCCGTAATGAGCATAAAAGTTTGTCTGTCCGGCGGGGAAAAGCAGACCAGGGCGTCCGGCAATATGAAAGCATGTTTATTGATCTCTACACACGGTATTATCAGGCAGAGGCAGACCTTCAGGCGCTGAAAAGGGCCTTCCGCTGATCGCTGCAGATATATACGATTACACTATTGTTTGCCGACTGCCTTTCTGACGGCTGGCGCTACAACCGTACCCAGCAGCTCTATCGCACGCATCACCTGGTGGTGCGGCAGAGTCCCTACACTGATGTGCAGCATGAACCGGGTAAATCCGAACAGCTCATATTCCCAAAGTATCTTGTCAATGACCTGTTGCGGACTTCCTACCAGCAGTGAGCCACGCACTGCTCTCATGGCCTCGTACTGGTCTCTGCTCATCGGTCCCCAGCCGCGCTCACGGCCGATCCTGCTCATCACCAGGCTGTAAGGTCCGTAGAACTCGTCGGCTGCCTGCTGCGAATCATCAGCAATGTACCCATGCGAGTTGATGGCCAGCTGCAATCCTGCGGGATCATGGCCTGCCTTCTTAAAGCTTTCCCTGTAGAGATCGGTAAACGGAACAAACCGTTCGGGCAGCCCGCCGATGATCGCCAATGCCATAGGCAGCCCGTAATTGGCGGCCCGCACTACGGATTCCGGTGTGCCGCCAACCGCTACCCAAATGGGCATGGATCCGGCATAAGGCCGGGGGTATATGCCCTGGTTGTGGAGGGCAGGACGGTGCGCTCCACGCCAGCTCACATGCTCCCCTTTGTTCAGGGACACCAGCAGGTCCAGTTTCTCGGAGAATAGGCTATCATAATCTTTAAGGTCGTAACCGAACAGGGGGAAGGATTCGATAAACGAGCCTCGCCCTGCCATGATCTCCGCCCTTCCTTTGGACAGGAGGTCTACATGCGCGAAGTCCTGGTAGACGCGCACGGGATCATCTGAGCTGAGCACGGTCACCGCGCTGGAGAGCTTTATGCTTTTTGTTTTCACAGCCGCCGCTGCCAGCACCACAGCGGGGGAGGAGACGATGAAATCCGGACGATGGTGCTCGCCTATTGCAAAAATGTCCAGCCCAAGCTGGTCGGACAACTCGATCTCTTCCATCAGGTTTGCCATTCTCTGGTATGGGGGCAGCAGCTGCCGGGTGGCAGGATCGGGCGTGTTTTCAACAAACGTAGTTATTCCTATTTCCATCTTCCTGTTTCGTTCTTTTTTACAAAGTTCCGAAGAACCAGGGTACATCAGCCAATAGTGCTATCAGGAGGGGCTATGGACAACGGGAATCAGGACATGCTGAACCGAATAATCAAAGTCGTTACCTTTCCGTTTCTAAATCACAACCTATGCCAGAGCTCATTATTCAGGCCCGCAGCGCATCGCTGGGACATGGTCTCCAGGTGCGCCGTATACTCCCATTCCGTCAGCGCAGGATGGTTGGTCCTTTTATCTTCATGGATCATGCCGGACCTGTAAATGTCGCCCCTGAGGCGGTGCCGGCTATGGACGTACTGCCGCATCCGCATATAGGACTGTCAACCGTATCTTATCTCTTTGGCGGACAGGTTACCCACCGGGACAGTCTGGGGGTGCAGCAGATTATCCGTCCCGGCGAGGTAAACTGGATGACTGCCGGCAGCGGCATTGCCCATTCCGAAAGGTTTGAAGACCCCGCGGCCCTGGCAGGGGGGCTGGAGATGATACAGACCTGGGTGGCACTTCCCGAGAAAGACGAGGAGTCCCGCCCCAGTTTCCGGAACTATTCCAAAGACGAGTTGCCGGTGTTTACCGATACCGGTATCTGGATGCGGCTGATCGCCGGGGAGGCATATGGATTGAAGAGTGGGGTGCATACACATTCCCCCTTGTTTTACCTACATGTGGTGCTTCAGGCAGGTACCGGCTTTACCTTGCCTGCGGGATATGCGGAACGTGGGGTCTATGTCGCCAAAGGAATCATCGAGTTGTCCGGAAAGCGTTTTACCGAAGGACAGATGCTGGTATTCAGCCGCGAGGAAGAACCCCTGCTGCTGGCAACGGAAACTGCGACCCTGATGCTTCTGGGCGGTGAGACGGTCGGTCCGCGGTATATCTGGTGGAACTTCGTCTCCTCCAGGGCAGAACGGATAGAGCAGGCCAAGGAAGACTGGAAGCAGGGCAGGATTGAGCTTCCGCCCGACGATAACCAGGAATTCATCCCATTGCCCGAAGACAAGTCCCGCCCCGCAGGAGGACCGCCCAGCCCGGAGGTTTTGTCGTAAGTTGAGTCATAAGTCATAAGTCATAAGTCGTAAGCTGTAAAGACGAGAAGTCGTAAACGCGTAAAGATGTAGGTGAACTGCTCAATAACGCAATGTGCGTGGAGTCGTTTAATCGTGAAGGTCTCGTATTACCGGTCAGGCCTGATGAAAGTTGTGGTTGCTGTACTGGATAAATCCCGGGTTCCATAAACTAAAAAAAGCCGGTCATTGACGGGAACTGAAGCTTAATAGAAAGTTGCCGCTTAAAACAAGGAATCCCACGCAGGGAGGAAAAGCTGAAACGCAATAAGAAGCTGAGGAGTGACAAGTCTGTGTCCGCTGTTCATCGTTCCTTCGATCTATGAGACTGTTTTGCCTGTCTTTGCCTGTGGCATCTCAATCCATAAGAAGGCAGACGAAGTGATCGCTAGTGCCCCCTGGTCAGGGATGTTTGACCCATGTATCAGTCCTGTGCCGGCAGAAGAAACAAGCGTACACGTAGAAGAGATCGCCATCGGTGTAGCAGCCTCACTGTTCCCGGTATTAGCCTCATTGTTCCCGGTAAAAAGGACAAGTACCGGTGTAAAAGTCCCGGTGATACCGGTGGAAGCCTCGTCCATCGGTATCAATGCCGCTTCTATCGACGTTAAAGCTTCTTCTACACCGATACTTGTGCTTTTTACCCCGGTTGTTGTTGCTTTGACCCCGGTACCTGCCTCTTTGACACCGATACTCATCGCTTCTGCAGGGATAGTAGTCCCGTTTACACCGGTGATTGTCTGTCTGACACCGGTGATTGCCACATCTACACCGACAGATAACGGTTTCACCCCGATACCAGCCATTTCTATACGTTGTTGATGCTTCTATGCCGATGGCAGCTTTGCGATGGAAGAAGATCAGCACATTACCACCCTTCCAACCAATCAACCCATACTCCGGTCTATATATGTATAAATGACAATGCCATGAGAAAACTCCTTTTTCTTCTAAGCCTGTTTACCCCTTTTCTTGCCGGCAGCCAGGTGATATTGCAATACCAGCGCGATTACCAGGCGCCGGCTGCGCACAATTTTACCCTGCTGGATATGGCAACAGACGGGTCGGGTAATGCCTATCTCCTGTATTTCGTAGACCCCGGAAAGCATTATCTTCTCAGGAAGCTGGACGCTGCGGGTACAACGATATGGACGGACACTGTTGCCATCGGAAATTACAGCCAGGTGAATGTGACCGAAGGAAGACTCCGCTACCAGAACAATAAGCTGCTGGTGTTCGGTGGATTCTGCCAGGGATCTTCCTGCGGTGCCGGATTGCTGCTTTACGACCTGAATGGCAATGTCACTAACAGCCACCTTATACCTATTAACTGGAGCCTGTCGGGATTTGCCGCCTATGAGCTATCCGGCGGCGATCTGCTGGTGTATTATTCCTACGGTGACCAGTTCACCCCTAATCCCGTAATGCATGTCACAAGGTACACTCCTGCCTGGCAGACGGTATGGACAAAATCCTATCCTGCTAAAAATATAGGGAGGTACAACCCCTCTTACCTGACTCCCGCCGATGAGATCATCTTCAGCTATACAGACGATTCCGTTGCAGGTGGAATGCATTATCCTGTGAGCTACACCAGGAAGCTGGACAATTCCGGCAGCCTGATGTGGACCCACGCCAGGGCAGGGGTGAATTACCGTGCGATCGGGCGGCTGTCAAATGGTGACATGGTGTTAGGTGGTAACGCATTTGCACCCGGCACTTTCTACACCAATAATGGCGGCGATATCATGCTCACCTCGGTCAGCGATATGAACGGCGGTGAGCTGTGGTCGCAATCCTACAATGGGCCGGGCAACGAGCGCGACGAAATATACGGCATTGCCATAGACAATAACGACAATATCTACATCGGCGGCGTACAGGATGTTCATGACTATACACCGTTTGTCAATAGTTCAGTCCTGCGCAAATACAACAGCAGCGGCACATTGCAATGGTCGAAGTTCGGAACTACGGGGTCTTCTGCCACGGCAGTGTACTACGATGGTAACGGGCGCGTGATCTGTATGGGCGTGCATGGTAACGGCTTCAAGGTAGCCCGGTATGCCGCGTCGGGTGCTGGTATCGACAGCAGTTTTCAGAGCACCAGCCAGGCAATAGGCATGGTTAACCATATGTACTTCTGGCAGGACCATGTATACACCGGCTTTTCGGAAGGGCATTGCGGCGCCAATCATATCAATCTCTGGCGGTATTGTCTCGGGCTTGACTGTACACCCCTGAGCGCAGCCGGACCGCTGGTGGACGAAGTACCTGGTGTCTATCCCAATCCGGCAAGTGATCAGCTTTTCTTTGCCGGAGCCAATATTGCGAGGGTAGAGATCTGCAACATGACCGGAGCCGTAGTGGGCCTGCAGCTTTCCGGCCATACTATGGATATCAGCAGCCTCCCGGCTGGTATTTATATGGTCAGGATGACAACCGATGCCGGGACAATACAATCAAAGCTCCTGAAACTTTAAGCTGATCCGGTACCGGCGGCATCAACATCATTTCTGCTTTGCTCCCGCAGCTTTCTGTATTTTTATCCTCTAAAAAGGATACTTGGAATACGATTTCAGTGCCAGGCTGCCCATGTTTCGCAACCGGCTGCAGAAGATGTGGAAGCATTACGGCAAACTCGCAAGGCGGCAGGAAATAGCCTGCTACCGGTTTTATGATCATGACCTCCCGGAGTTTCCCTTTGCCATAGAATGGTATGAGGGAGTGGTGCACGCTGCCGAATACAAGCGCCGGCATGGTATGGAAGATGAGGAGCATGAAGCCTGGCTGCAGTCCTGCAGGGAAGTGATCGCTGAGGTACTTGAGATAGGTACGGAACAGATATTCATGAAGCAGCGCCAGCGTAAGGCCGGCAGACAGGGGCAATACGAGAAATTCGGCGAGGAAAAAGCGGAGCGGATCGTGCATGAAGGAGGACTCAGCTTTATCATCAACCTCACCGACTACCTGGACACCGGCTTGTTTCTCGATCACCGCATTACCCGAGGCATGGTACGCGACGAGTCTGCCGGTAAAAGGGTGCTGAACCTTTTCTGCTATACCGGCTCCTTCAGCGTCTATGCCGCGCATGGCGGCGCCAGCAGCGTCACCTCCGTAGACCTTTCTCGCACCTACATCAACTGGGCAAAACGCAATATGCAGTATAACAAGCTGTATGACGACGATAAGCACGAGTTTGTGCAGGCAGACGTGATGGAAGTGATCAACGACCTCCCTGCGGACACCTTCGATCTGATCGTCTGTGACCCGCCCACGTTCTCCAACAGCAAGCGTATGGAAGATACTTTTGATGTGCAGCGGGATCATGTGGTGCTGCTCCGCAAGCTGCTCAGAAGCTGCACCCATGATGGCACGATCTACTTCAGCAACAATTACCGCGGCTTTCAGATCGACCGCGACGCGATACCTGCAACAGTTGTGAAAGATATAACCGGCCCCACAACGCCGTTCGATTTCCAGGGGCGGCTGCACCGGGCGTGTTTCCTCATTGAGAAATAGCAAGTGTTTTTGGCGGCGGGCACCAGAAGGATAAATAAAGAAGTCCCGGATTATCCGGGACTTCTTTATTTGCGGAGCGTATGGTGGTCAGAGCCGTTTTTCACGTACTGTTAGTACAGCTTTCGAGAGCGACCGTATTCTAGAAGGGCGTTTCCTCATCAGGCTGCTGCGGTTTTCCCGGTGTCTTAAACGGCGGCTGCATCTCGTCCTCATCCTCGAAGTTGTAATTGTTTGCTTTGGATGGCAGGGTCTGGAATCCACCAGGGATGAACATCTTGGAACCTCCGAAATCACTGAGGTCCCGGTTTCTGAGTCCTGCAGACGGATTATCAGGTGTAAAGCCACCGGCTCCTCCGGGATTGCCCCCGCCAAAGTTGCCGCCTCCGCCGCCCCCGAAATTTCCGCCGCCGGAGAACCCGCCAAAGCCCCCGAAAGAGTCTTCTTCCAGGTCGACGAATTTCTGGTATTCTTTGATAAAGCGCACCTTCACCGTATCTGTTGTGCCGGAACGGTTCTTGGCTATGTGCACATGGGTTTCGCCTTCAATCGGGTTGCCCATCTCGTCATTATTGATCCCATAGTATTCCGGACGATACAGGAACATGACCATATCCGCATCCTGTTCGATCGCGCCGGATTCACGGAGGTCGGACAGTTGCGGTACCTTGCTTTCCTTCCTGCTTTCCACCGAACGGTTCAGCTGTGACAGGGCGATGATCGGTATCTCAAGTTCCTTTGCCAGCGATTTCAGGTCGCGGGAGATCTTGGAGATTTCCTGCTCCCTGTTACCGCCTTTGTTCACATCTGCCTGCATCAGCTGCAGGTAGTCGATCACGATCATCTGGATATCGTGCTTTTGCTTCAGACGCCTTGCCTTGGCACGGAGTTCGAAAATGTTGAGTGCCGCCTGGTCGTCGAGGAAGATGGGGGCGCCTGCCAGCTTGTGCATGCGTTGTGTCATCTGTACGAATTCATGCTCCTGCATCCGTCCTTTGGTAATGGCATCCATGCTTACTTCGGTGACTGCTGCGAGCATCCTTTTTACCAGTTCGCCTGCCCCCATTTCGAGCGAGAAGAAAGCCACTGGAAACGGCTTGCCCGTGTGCATGGCTGCGTTCATCGCCAGGTTAAGGCAGAACGCCGTCTTACCTACGGCAGGACGGGCAGCGACGATGATCAGCGCGTTCCGCTGCCATCCGGAAGTGAGCTTGTCCAGCCCCTTGAATCCGGTAGGCACACCTGTTACATCATCTTTTTTATTCTTTGCTTCTTCAATTTCCTTTACGGTAGTAACCAGTACCTCTTTCAGGCTCTTGAAATTCTTTCTTAGGTGCTTGTCCGTGATCTCGTACAGGCCGGATTCTGCCTTGTCCAGCAGGTCAAATACATCGGTGCTATCCTCATAAGCATCGGCAATTACGTTTCCCGATATACGGATCAGTTCCCGCTGAATGAACTTTTCCATGATGATCCGTGCATGCGACTCGACGTGCGCGCTGGATAAAACGCTCATGGTCAGGCGGGTAAGGAAATAGGCTCCCCCTACTATCTCCAGCTCGTTGGTCTTGCGCAGCTCGTCGGTCACTGTCAGCAGGTCCACAGGCATCCCCTTATCGAACAGGCGGCGGATGGCCGCATAGATCTTCTGGTGCGCGTCTACGTAAAAGCAGTCGGGCGACTGGATGATTTCCAGCACCTCAGCAAGCTTGTCCTTTTCCAGCATAATGGCGCCAAGCACCGCTTCTTCTATTTCGATAGCCTGGGGTGGCACCTTTCCATATACAAGCGTAGTAAGATCAGGTTTTCTGTTTCTGGTATTTCCAAACTCTTTCTTAATATTTACTGCCATTTATATCTAGCTCTTATTCAGTTAAATGAAACGATCCGGTCTGCAGGGGCGGTCCTGATAATTCCGACAAAAGGGCGGAAGCTCATAGCTTCTCCAAACGTGTTTTGCCAGTATTAAGGAATTGTAAAGCCTCAGGCAGGTGGACGAATGTAAACCTGATTCGGAAGAAGCTCAAAGGTTTGGGGGAATAAAATTATTTGCCTTGGCTGCACCATTCGTCCACAGGTTTATGCACGTAAAGTTGCGAATTTGTCTCCGTTATCCACAACAGTTTTTATTCACAAACATTAATTCACAATGTATCCACAAGTGAATGTGTACAATTAACGAAGGGCTCCATTTTTTTTAGAGGATGCGATTTGCTATCATCATGGGCTATCTTTACAGCAAATTTCCCCCATTAGATGATAATTTCTTATAAATGGCTGAGCCAGTATCTGCCGGAACAGGTGCCGGTAGCGGAACTCAGCCAGATACTCACCGCGATCGGACTCGAAGTGGAAGCCGTAGAAGTGGCTGAAGCGGTGAAAGGCAGCCTGGAAGGCCTGCTTATCGGCGAGGTACTTAGCTGTGAGCAGCACCCTAACGCTGATAAGCTGAAACTGACCACGGTCTCCCTGGGTTCGGGCGATCCCCTGAAAATTGTTTGCGGCGCGCCCAACGTCGCTGCGGGTCAGAAAGTAGTGGTGGCGCCGGTTGGCACCATTGTCCATCCAACGGAAGGTGAGCCGTTCCTGATCAAAAAAGCAAAGATCCGGGGAGAGGAAAGCATGGGCATGATCTGCGCCGAGGATGAGATCGGACTGGGAAGCAGCCACGCCGGCATCATGATCCTGCCGGAGGATGCACCGGTCGGAACCCCCGCACGTCAGTACTTCAATATCGCCGAAGCAGACCATGCCATTCATATCGGACTGACACCCAACCGCTCTGATGCGATGAGCCATATCGGCGTAGCCAGGGATGTCTGCGCCTATCTGGCCCACCACCGTGGCGGCAGCTATGAGGTCCGCTATCCGGATACCAGTCTGCCGGCGCGGAAAGGGGAGCGGAATATACCGGTTGCCATAGAGGCAACTGAAGCGTGTCTGCGATACACAGGCATCACTATCAGCAACATTAAGGTGGGGCCGTCCCCGGACTGGCTGCAACAATACCTGAAGACGATCGGCGTGCGGTCCATCAACAATGTTGTGGATATCACCAACTTCGTACTTCATGAATTCGGTCAGCCGCTGCATGCGTTTGATGCAGATAGAATAGGCGGAGGACGGATCAATGTGCGCTTCCTGCCGCAGGGTACCGCGTTTCTGTCGCTGGATGAAAAAGAGCGCAAACTGAATGATAATGATCTTATGATCTGTGATGAACATGAAGGTATGTGTATCGCAGGGGTCTTCGGCGGGGCAAAGAGCGGTGTGAGCGAGAAGACGACTGCCATATTTCTGGAAAGCGCTTATTTCCACCCGGTATATATACGACGCAGCTCCATGTTCCATGGGTTGCGTACAGACGCCGCTACTCATTTCGAAAAAGGGGTAGACATCAGTAACGTGATTCCTGCCCTCAAACGTGCCGCCGCGCTTATCTGTAAGATCGCTGGCGGTGATGTCGTTTCAGAGATTGTCGACGTCTATCCCAGAGAGATAGAACCGGTGACGGTTTCAATCGGGTATGATTATATACATAAGCTCAGCGGAAAGCAATATCCGGTGGCTGCCATGAAGCAGATCCTCACGGCGCTTGGCTTTAAGATACTGGAGGAGGATAGCCAGGGTCTGAGGCTGAGCGTGCCTACCAATAAGGCAGATGTGTCGCAGCCTGCAGATATCGTGGAAGAGATATTGAGAATTGACGGACTGGATAGCATTACGATTCCAGGCCGGCTGAACATTTCCCTTACCCCGTCGAAGCAGAATGACAGGACCCGGAGGGAAAATCTTGCCGACCTGCTGTGTGGGGAAGGGTTCCAGGAAATAGTTACCAATTCGATCGTGAACAGCCGTTATTATCCGGAACGAACAGATCTGGTCCGTATGCTGAACAGTCTCAGCAGCGAGCTTGATGTAATGCGTCCTTCCATGATGGAGAGCGGACTGGAAGTGATTCAGTATAATGTCAACAGGAAGAATACCGATCTCCTGCTGTTTGAGTTCGGCAACACTTACCGGATGGAAGGAGACAAGTATGTGGAGGAACCGCAGCTGGCGCTCTGGGCTACCGGCAATGTGCGCAGTTTGCATTGGGATCAGCCTGCAGATCCGGCAGATCTTTTTTTCATGAAAGGTATAATCCGTAATCTGGCAGCCCGCTCCGGAGTGCGCAATATCACGGAAACAGCCGAGGGCAGCATTATCCGGTGGAGCTGGAAGAACCAGCAACTGCTGACGTTGCAGCCGGCAGATCCGGCCAGGCTCCAGCAATTTGATGTGAAGCAGCCGGTCGTATTCGCAAGCATCAACTGGAGTCTCTGGGTAAAGGCCGCTATGGCCGGTAAGGTACGCTACCAGGAAGTGCCCAGATTCCCGGCAGTGCAGCGTGATCTGGCAATCGTTCTGGATAAGGACATCAGCTATCAGCAGGTGAGGCAGGCCACGGAACAGTTGAAGCTGGAAGCACTGAAGGAGTTCGGTCTGTTCGATGTCTTTGAAAGTGAGAAGCTAGGTGCCGGGCGCAAGTCTTACGCCCTGAACTATACCTTTCAGCTGCAGGACCGTACACTTACAGATGCCGAAACAGATGCATTGATGAAGAAGCTCATCGATACCTATAAGGCGCAGCTCAGGGCGCAGATCCGTGAATAACACGCGCGCTTATGGAACAACTGAGATCTCTGAGTGATAAAATAGACCAGCTGCTGAAAAGGCAGACTTCCCTTCAGACAGAAAATACCCGGCTGAAGGAAACTGTAGCGCAGCAGCAGGAGACTATTGCACTGCTCAATGCAAAGTTGGCCGGACTGGAAGACCAGGTAATGGGCAGCCGGATCGGCAGCACAGTTATGTCTTCCGAAGAAAAAGAGAAACTGAAAAAGCAGCTGGATACCGTTATCCGCGAAATAGACAAAATACTCTCCACTTTACATGACTAACACGGGGCTGGTCCTTACAATACTATTTTCTCTGGCGGCATGTGGCTTCATATCCTGTGAGCAGGAACGGGACCCATGCCTGCTGCCGAGGACGGTGAACCTCAGAGTCCGATGCCTCCGCATAGTCGGTGATACTGCTGCCGTAGACAGTCCGCTGGTCAATGTCAATCTGGGTGCCCTGGATGTTGACAGCCTCAAATTTCTGTATGTCGGGGCGGACGACCTGGCCAGATTCAGTCTGAGGCTGGACGCAGGCGCTGACAGCTGCCGTTACCTGCTCCAGGTTGATTCAGCGATCTCACCGATCGACACGCTTACGTTTTATTATGCCAGAAGACTCCAGTACCTGTCCAGCGGCTGCGGCTATATCTATTTCTTTACGCTCGACAGTGTGCGTACCAGCAGTAACAACCTTGACTCTGCACGGGTGGTCAACAGAGAAGTAACGACTGATGCAAACACTAATCCCCTGGAACATGTGCAGATCTATTTTTAGCTTTGCAGCAATACTTGTTTTCCTGTCGTTCGGAGCCCGCGCCCAGGGCGAGGATACATCCAGGATCAATGGTACCACTACTGTCAAGCCTGACGGACGGCAGCTGCGTTTTGGCATTGATATCAGCCGACCGCTGATGCAGGCAATCTTCAAGGACCGTTATGCTTATGAGGTAATGGCAGACTATAGTCTGCCCAAGGACATCTACAGTGTGCTGGAAGGAGGCTTCGGAGGCTCGGATATTGACTATCCGGACCTGCGGTACAAAAGCAGCAATTTCTTCCTGAAAGCAGGCATCGATAAGAGCATGCTGCAGCGGCTGTATCCCGAGGACTGGGATTTCCTTTTTGTCGGCGTGCGCTACGGTGTCGCGTTTATCAACAGGGGGGCGGCCAGCTTTTCTACCGATGATCTGGTCTGGGGTACCACCGCCGGTACCATCCCCGCCAAATCACTGACTGCCCATTGGGCCGAACTTACAGGCGGACTTAGGGTAGAGCTCTTTCCCCGGATGTTTGCGGGTTATACCGTCCGTGCGAGGTTTCTGATCAATGCAAAGCAGTTCAGAGAACTTCCTCCCGCTTATATTGCGGGGTACGGGAAGGGGGAAAAGAATACCGTCTTTGATTTTAATTTTTACCTGCAGTACGCACTGCGCTGGAAATAACCCTTAAAGCGATCCGGAGATCACATTGCTTTTACGCAGGATTTCTTCCAGCTCCCGCTCTCTTTTTTGGATACGCAGTCGCATCGGACTGAATACCCACGTAGTCCGCAGCCGGTTCAACCTGTCTTTCGGCGGCAGGAAGATCAGCCGTTTGAGCCAATTCCAGGCGACTATATGCCGGAACACCCTGGAACAGCGTATGAAATAGACTACCGTTGCCGCATCACTTTGCTCCAGGACCTGGCGCAGCTCGTCCGGGTCTGTCAGTGAGGATACGCAAAGTACCGCGCCATGCCTGCTGTTGAAATATTGCTGCAGGGGGAGTTCCTGATGCCATTCGCTGTTTGAAATGATCCGTGCCGTCCGCTCCCCACCGGAAAGGTGCTCCGGAATATGGAAGGTCTGGTCGGGAATAAAGCGCAGTTCCCAGTCTTTCCTGGAAAGCGTGTCATATATGGTCCAGACATTGTTCTTGTAATAATTCAGCATTTCTTTCAGATAGTCATCGCTCAGCCACTGGCTCTTCACTGAAGCGGCGAAGCTTGCATAGAAATAAAGATGGGAAGCATAAGGCTCAAACATTTCCGGAACCCTCACCACCAGCTCCCGGTTCTTTGCGTAGACCTTCCAGACAATCCTGCGCACATCATCACCGGCTTCGAAGTCTTTGTAGTTCAGGTATTCTCCTTCCACGCGGCGCATCTGGTCAATGCGCACATCCATGCTTTCGGTCTTTTTAGGAAACACCTCGGCATCCTGCTTCCCATGCAGCACCGGTGGCTGGTAGAACTGACCTGCTGCAGGCTGTGCCACGGCGAGGGAAAAAAGATGCAGCATATCCTCGAAAAAAATAAACCCGCCTTTCAGCTCATACTCCTTGATATCGGGCAGTTCCAGCCGGCTTCTTCCTGAGATAGCGGCCCGCCAGATGCTTTTTTGCTTTCGCCTGTTGGACAAAAGACCGAATTTGTCTGTCATCCGGTGATCGTCGTATACCAGCCTGCCTTTGATAAACCCGAGCACCGGGCGGCGGACTCCCTCCAGGACTGCATTGAGAAATAAACGATTGCCCTTACCTTTTGCCGATTCAGTTTCAAAGCTTACCTGAAGGGTGGTTCCACGCCTGTTGCGCATCCACAGATAGTATAGCCAGGACGCAATTGTGCTGAGAATGGATACGGCGGCAATACCGATCGTAAACCAGAATGCCATTTTCGCCATCAGCAGGATCATCGGGAGGAAAGGAGCCGGGTCGTCCGCTTCCCTGGGCAGCGGGCGGTACAGCAGCTTATAGACCAGTATTCCGGCCGCTGTGCAGAGCAGGGTATTGATTGTGAAAGGAACATACTGGAGATAATACCGCAGCTGCCATCTTAGATTTTTCCAGGCCATAGAGATCAACTGAACCAGACACAAGTTAGTCAGTTAGGTTGAAACAGTGTTGTTAAAACAGAAGAAGAAAAGCCCGAATTGATTTTCTTTGCAGGGTGCAGGCAGACTATATCATTTTGGGTCAGGGTATTTGCGGGACGCTGCTTTCCTGGCAGCTTCACCGGGCCGGCGAAAAAGTAGTGGTGATCGATGAGCCGGCACCGGCAGCATCAAGCAGAGTTGCCAGCGGGCTTATCAATCCTGTAACCGGCAAACGGCTGGCCCAATCCTGGATGTTTGAAGAATTGATTCCGGTGGCACTGGAGACTTACCGCCAGCTGGAAGCGGAGCTCGGGATACCTGTGGTCCGGGAACTTCAGCTGCTGCGTTATTTCCACTCGCGCGAGGAAGAATCCTTATTCCGCGACCGTATCCTGGCAGGTTCCGAATACCTTCATCTTCATGACGATCCGGCGCTCTGGAAGCATTATTTCAATTTTCATCTGGACGTCGGCGTCATTGAGCCGTGCTGGCTGGTGCAGCTTACCGCTCTGCTCACCTCCTGGAGAGCCTACCTGCGGCACCGGGGTATGCTCTTTGAAGATTCATTCGACTGGAGCCGGTGCCAGGTCTCGGCAGATAGTGTAGCGTACGGAGATATCATCGCCGCCAAGATCATCTGCTGCGAAGGACCGGCAGCGGTACATAATCCGTATTTCGCTCCGCTCCCCTGGTCTGTCAATAAAGGCGAAGCGCTTCTCGTCAGCATCCCCGGACTTCCCCGCGAATATATTTACGCTTCCGCCCTTAAACTGGTGCCGTGGAAGGATGACCTTTTCTGGCTTGGCGCTTCTTATGAGTGGAAATACCCGGATCCGGATACAACCGACACCTTCAGGCAGAAAGCAACCGCGCTGCTGGACTATTGGCTGCGCTTACCATATGAAGTTATAGACCACCTGGCATCGGAGCGCCCCTCCTCGGTTGATTACAAGCCATTTGCAGGGCTTCACCCGTTTTTTCCATCCGTGGGTATTCTTAACGGAATGGGAAGCAAAGGTTGCTCACAGGCGCCTTTTCTGGCAGACGCGATGAAAAAACTGCTGGTCCTGGATTATCCTCTGTTCCCCGAGGTTGATGTGAGCAGGTTCCGCGGCATCCTTTCCAGATAGCTGCCGGCAACCTGTCCGGTCTGACCGTGGCGTCAGCCGGTGTCTCCGCCACTGCCCTGATTTGCGTCAAAGCATTTGATTATCAGGTTGCTGTCACTGGCTCGGTTTTTACACTGTTCAGGATAAGCCAGAAATTATGACCGAACTTGTACATAATGCGGAAACCCTTTTGACCGACGTAGTAAAAGGCCTTACCGCAAACCCCAAATCATTACCTTCCAGGTATTTTTATGATGCAACCGGTGATCTACTGTTTCAAAAGATCATGCAGCTTCCCGAGTATTATCTTACCCGGGCCGAATCAGAGATACTTCACGGGCAGGGCGCAGCTATCGTCAGGCAGGGAAGCAGCGAACAGTATATCCAGGTGGTTGAGCTGGGCGCCGGTGATGGCAGCAAAACAAAACTCCTCCTTCAGGAAATGCGCGAGCAGAAGCTGAAATTCGGATACTATCCGATCGATATATCGCCAGGCGCCCTGGAGACCATCACCCGTAATATGGAGAATACCTTCGCGGGATCCATCGCTGTGTTTCCCGTTGAAGGGGAGTATTTCGAAGCACTGACCTCACCGGTGCTGCAACACAGAGGCAAACGATTGATCCTTTTCCTGGGCAGCAACATAGGTAATTACCAGCCGCGCGAAGCCTCCGATTTTATGGGCAGGATCAGTCAGGACATGAATAGCGGGGATCAGATCCTGGTTGGGTTCGATCTCAAGAAGGAGCCGCATATCATTCTCGATGCCTATAACGACAGCCAGGGAATCACCCGGCAGTTTAATCTGAACCTGCTTCGCCGCCTCAATACGGAACTGGGCGCCAACTTTAACCTTCGTCAGTTTACACATTTTCCCGTATACGATCCGGTCCAGGGCGCTGCCCGTAGCTACCTTGTCAGTCTTTGCGAGCAGGAAGTGTACATCGAGGCCGCAGAGAAGAAATTCCATTTCCGCCCCTACGAAGCCGTTTTTACCGAGATTTCCCAGAAATATGATGAGCGAATGATCCAGGAGTTCGCCGACAAGCATGAGCTTGAAATTGACGGTATTTATAAGGACAGTCGCGGATGGTTTGCGGATGTTCTGTACCGGAAATTATAAGGCGCCCCGGTTCATCCTGATAATATCCGGTGCCTGTACAAAATTCGTTTTGTACCGGAACCGGATATCTGTTTTAAAGGTTACCCTGTAATGGTCGATATTATAAACAGCCCGCGGAAAATACATCGCATGGAGTTCAAGCGTTCCGAAAACCAGGTTTTCGTTCCTCGTGCGGATACCCGCGCCCACACCTGAGTAGATATCTGCCTTTTTCAGCGGCTGGTTCTCGGAATTAATCAGGCTGAACCCTGCAGAAGCAAATGGCGCGAACCGGAAACCAAACAGTTTTTTGCCGGTATAAAGGATCGACTCTCCGTACAGGCTGATTCGCTGCGCTCCCAATACACTGTCAGTGCTGAACTCGGGCAATCCATAATCATTATTGATCCTGAGCTGCTCGCTGGTAAGCCTGTTCTTGAGCTGGGATATACTCACTCTCAGGAACTCCCTGGTGCGCCAGTTGCGCACAGTATAAAGAGGAGTAAAAAAGCTTAGACTCGCCAGGGTCCCAGCATCTTCCATTTTACCTTTGTTATAAAAGCCGCCCGCACGAAATACCGCATCGATAAAGCCGCCGCTGGGTGTGACGATGTACTGCTCCGCCTGCACACCGGCATACGGCCGTTCCAGGTTGAGCTGTCTCGTCCAGCCGCCGGTAAAGGATACGTTGTAGCCTGTCGGAACGTCCTCAGTGGTTCCGAATCCATAGATATAGTTCAACTTATAGAAGTCCTGCCGGAAGAAGCTAACCTGTCCCAGCAGCATCTTACGGGTATTATACACAGGATCGAAAGTGTCCCCGACATATTGCGGCACTTCGAGGAAATCGGTCTGTAGGTACCTGGCAGAAACAAAAATCCGGTTCCGGTTGCCACTGTAGTTCCGGTCGTCAAGCAGCCTCCTAGTACCCAGGTTATAACCGACCCAGCCGTCATATACATGATAGCGGTACGATTGGAACAGGTTAATTGGCTTGGAGTAAACATTCTGGCTCTGATTGAAGCTGAGTTCAATGCCGCCCGCCACATGAGAGAATGGTGACACCAGTGGTCTTTCGAGCCTCAGGTAAAATGCTCCTTCTTCCTCCGTTCCTTCGCTTCTGCCGGTGTTGATCTGGGTATAGGCGACCGTTGCGTTCATAAAGGTACCGGCGA
>Ga0196964_10000291_pt1 | contig 37282 bp, 49 predicted proteins | sample S1_10metaG_FD_148615 | JGI IMG/M metagenome (GOLD analysis project Ga0196964, IMG submission 148615) | Soil microbial communities from Anza Borrego desert, Southern California, United States - S1_10 | ecosystem: Environmental > Terrestrial > Soil > Desert | place: USA: California | collected...
TGCCTCGCTGTCGAGGAGCACATGGCGAAGCTCGGCGTGGAGATCGACGGGGAGCGCCACGAGGCTCTCAAGGCGGCCATCGAGAAGGCTCGTGCGGCGAAGGCGGCACCGCAGGAGAGCACGACGGTTCCCGCCGGCGACGTCCAGCTCGGCTCGGGCGAAGGCGGCGAGCCGGTGGTGCTCGGCGAGAAGCTCCAGGAGACCATCGCGGAGACCGCAGAGGCCCTGGCTTCGGCGACCGAGCCCGTCGCGTCCGAGACGCCGGAAGCGGTGGTCGAGGCGCCGGCCCTGGCGGCAGAGGAGCCGAAGGCGGCTCGCAGCCTGCCCGAGGGCTGGAAGGAGCTCAGCAACAAGAAGCTCGCGGAGCTCATCAAGGACGTCGGCGCGGAGATGCCGAGCCGCACCGACAAGAGCTCGCTCATCGGCGCGCTCGATGCGTGGCTGAAGGGCTGATCGAACCGAGAGGAGGTCCTGATGCCGTTCGCACCGAGCCTGGGACAGCCGTACGACCCTCAGTTGGCTCTTCGGAGCCACATCGAGGCAGTTCGTCTGTACATGCGTGACCTCGCCGAGTTCAACCTCCTGCTGCGCGGTGAGGAGAGCTCGGATCGAATGCTGGTGTGGGCGACGCAGGACTTCCTCTCGGACTTCAACGGGACCCCGCCGTTCACCGGCTACTCCCTGCCCGAGCTTCTGTCCCGCAATCTCCAGAACCTCTGCGTGCGTGGTACCGTCATCACACTGCTCCAGAGCGTGATGATCCTCCACTCTCGCAACCACCTGCCGTTCAACGACGGCGGGCTGAGCGTCTCGATCAACGACAAGGCCCCCGTCATCCAGTCGATGCTTCACCTCTTCCAGAGCGCCTACGAGCAGAACAAGCGTCAGGTGAAGACGGCACTCAACGTGGAACAGCTACTCGACTCGGGGCCGAGCGGCGTCCACTCCGACTACTTCGGGCTCTCGGCCCTGGGGATGTGGTGAAGACATGGCCTACCAGACGATCATGGCGTCGACCCCCGATGAGCTCGCACGGCGGCTCAGTGGTCTCGTCCAGGGCAAGCGGAACCTGATCCAGGGCAGGGACCTCGGCCCGAATCCGGCGTCTGCGCCCAACAACATGTACAAGCACCCGGTCTCGGGGCTCACGCTCATCTTCGGCACGCCCGCCGGGACCGTGACCTTCTCGGGTGACCTGACGGCGAACCAGATCGTCGACGAGATCAACACCGCGCTCGGTTCCGACGTCGCCCGCCTCTACAAGGTCGGGCAGAACGGGCAGATGGTCCTCGCCCTCTGGGACGACACGACGCCCGTCGTGCTCCTGCACACCGGGACGGCCAACACCTACTTCGGGTTCTCGACCACCGCGTCGGACCCGAGCCTCACCCAGACGCCGATCGCAGCGTCCGACATCGTGTCGATCGTCTGCGAGAGCCTCAGCCGCCAGTACGTGGCGTTCATCGAGACCTGAGAGGGGAGCACATGCGCAGCCTCGAAGACATCATCATGGAGAACGCTCGTCCGGCGCAGCCCATCAACTTCCTCCACGGCGCCGAGTTCGTCGTGGGTCTGAAGAAGATGGCCGAGGACATCGGAGCTGCGCCTGCGCAAGAGGCAGGTCCGGCTCACGTCGGTCCGTTCGCGGTGCCGACCGACCAGGCCGTTCAGCTCATGGCGGCGATGGTCGCCAACGAGTTCAAGACGCAGGTCTACTACATCTTCTACGCGAACATGCTCCGCGGCCTCGGCCGTGCGGGCATCGCGCAGGAGTTCCTCGATCACGCCAAGGACGAGCTCAAGCACGCGACCTACCTGCTGCGTCGCATCGGTGTGCTCTCGCCTGGCGGTGTGCCGATCCCGAACTACCCGCCGCCCGAGCCGAGCTCGGACGCGATGGACATCATCCAGAAGATGATCGTCGTCGAGGAGATGGGCCTGGCGCTCTGGCGTCAGCTTCACTCCATCTGCGGCGACAGCCCGATGAAGTACACCATCGAGCAGTTCCTCCAGGCCGAGGAGGAGCACATGGACGAGCTCTGGCAGCTCGTCGAGCAGAGCGGCACGGCCTCGATCACCGGCGGTCCCTCGCCCGAGCAGGCGCAGGCGCCCGCACAGCCCGAGCCCGCCAAGACCCAGGTCAAGGTCGAGACCTCGGCGCCTCAGCCGGTGCAGCCCGAGGAGAAGCTCGCCTCGATCCTGCACACCGTGCAGATGCGCAAGATGGCCTCCGAGAAGGACCGTCTGATGGCGGACCTCGCCCTCGCGGTGAAGGCCGACAACAAGTCGGAGATCTCGCGCCTCAAGGGCATGCTCGACACGCACACGAAGAAGACCGCGATGCTGTCCTTCGTGCGTACGAAGAAGGCGATGTCCGGCATGATGGAGTCGCCCGAGGACTACATCGCGCGGGAGAAGGCGCTCGCGGCGGAGCAGGCGCTGGCCGAGGCGGCGCACGCCCGTACGGTCGCGATGCAGTCGACGCAGGCGGCTCAGCAGGCCCACTCGGAAGCGCAGGCTGCCCAGCAGCAGGCGGCCGAACTCCAGGCGCAGCTCGAACAGCAGACGATGGCTGCTCAGCAGGCGCAGACCCAGGCGATGCAGTCGCAGCAGCAGGCGGCCGAGGCTGAGGCTCGCGCTGCCGAGCACAGCATCTCGAAGATGCAGCTCGGCATGCGGATCAACCAGTTGCGTCAGGAGCTCGCCAACTTCGTGATGCAGGACCCGGTTTCCGAGACCGCGGCCACGGTCAGCGATCTCGCGGCGCAGGGTCAGCCGGCGACGCCCGATCAGCAGATGCAGGCGGAGGCTCTCCAGGCGCAGGGTGCGGACCCTGCGACGGCGAACGCGGCGGCGAGCGGCGCGATGGGAGCCCAGCAGCAGGCTCAGCCCGGCCAGGGACAGAGCCAGGGTGGTCCGCCGGCCGCAGAGAGCGGCTCGGAGCAGAGCGGCCCTCCGAGCTCGGGCGAGAGCCCCAAGGGCGAGAAGAAGGACGGCACCTCGGTCACCGTGAAGACCTCGGGTGACGAGATGTCGACCATCATCGGCAACACACTCCGCAAGGGACGCATCGCTGCGGCGCCGGTGGCCGCGGCACCTGCGGCGAGTGTACTGCCCGGTGCGATGGGCAAGCTTCGCGCGATCGCCGCCCACCCGGCGGCCAAGCCCCTCGCGATCGCTGGCGCCGGCGCTGCGGCACTCGGAGGCGCTGCGCTGCTCGCCCGTCACGCGGACCGCACGCAGAAGGCAGCCCAGCAGGCCGCCAACGTCCACGCGAAGACCGCGAGTCCCGCGGACCGCCGTCTCATGCAGGCGATCGCCGAGGGTGGCGACGACACGCTCGCCCACGGTCTTCGGGGCCTCCTGTCGGTCCCGAGGCACATCCCGCAGGCCCCGGGCGCGTCGGAGGCCGCCGATGCACTCGTGAACCAGGGCGTCGATGCAGCGCGACTCCAGCTCTCGACGCTGGGCGAGCGCATGCGTCCTCACCTGCCTGCGTTCGGTGCGGGCGCCGTCACCGGCGCGCTCGGCATGCGCGCCCTGTCGCAGCCGGCCCAGCCGCAGCAGGAGTGGGAGTGATGGACAAGCTCAGCAGCTTCCTCGTCTCGAACTTCCGCAGCACCCTGCCGACCGCTGCGCCGGCGGAGGTCCCGCTTCCCGAGCTCACCGAGCAGGAGAAGCGGGCGTACGGAATCGCGTCCCTCGGGGCGTGTGACGACGAGAACTTCCTGTCGCAGTTCGAGGGCTCGCCCCTGTACCCGCAGGCGATCGCGCTGGCGGAGCAGGAGCTCGCGATGAAGCAGCGGCACCTCCAGCAGCGCATGCAGCGTGCGGCCCAGGAGCGCCTCAACGACTACAGCCAGGAGTGCAACGAGTCCGAGGCGCTTCAGCTCCAGAAGCAGCAGCTCGCGCTGGAGCTCCACAAGTCGAAGGCGATGGGTGTCGGCGCTCCGACTCCGCCCGGCCAGGCCGTGATCGGCACGCCCGATCCCGCCGCTGCGATGGCTGCTCCGGCTCCGGAGCCCGAGGCCCCGGTCGAGCCGAAGGTCGCGGGCATCGCGACGTCGCTCGGCAACCTCGTCGAGCGTGGTGCACACCATCTGGGCGCCCTCACCGGCAGCGCGAGCAACGCGTTCGCTCGCGGTGTCGGATCGCGTGCAGCGGACGTCGGTGCGAGCGCGGCGCATGCTGGTGGCGAGTTCGTCCGTGGTGCGGTGAACGAAGCGGGCACCCAGCTCAAGAACCTCGGGCACTCCGCGATCAACGCGGTCAAGGCGAACCCGGCGAAGGCGATCGGTGCCGGGGCGCTCGGCGTCGGTGCGGTCGCTGCACCGCCGGCGATGATCGCGGCGCAGATCCACGGCAGCAACCAGCGCCAGGAGCGGATGGCTTCGGCCCTCGAAGCTCTCGCGGCGCAGAAGACCGCAGGTCTCGCGACGATGATTCAGCCGGCGGCGAAGATGACCGCCCAGGAGCTCGGAGCGACGCTGCGCCTCCAGCACCAGGCTCGCGGCGCCCAGCAGGTCGCCAAGGCCCTCGGACACGCCCCGGCACCGGCGGGTGCGAACCCGTTCGGTCTCGCCGCCAAGCCCGCAGTCCCGGCTCCCCCGGCCTGGCTCATGGGCAAGGCGGCGGCGCTGGAGCACGTCAGGAAGATGAAGACGAAGTGCGCAGGGCTCGCAGACCGCGAGTACATGCGTGCTGGCGCCAACACGGTGAACGAGTACGTGCGCCCGAGTGCGGAGTCGCTGGGAAGCAAGGCGAAGAACCTGCTCTCCCTCGAAGGCTCGCACATGGAGAACGCAGTGCGCTTCGGTCTTCCGGCGGTCAACGGAGCGATCATTGGGGCCGAGCAGAACCCGCAGGCCCCCGTACTCGGCGCCCTCGGTGGTGGTACAGGAGCCGTCGGCGGATCGGAGCTCGGCGCATACATGCTGGGGAACGCCGCTTCCAGCTTCGCGCCGGCCGAGTACCGAGAGATCGCTCGTGCGGTCGGTCGCGCTGGTGGTCACTACGTGGGCATGGGGGCCGGTGCGAGCCTCGGGTCGCGCGCAGTCGGAGCGCTGACGCGCTGATGCCCGTCGCGCTCGACATCGATCGACTTCGTGCGCGGACGCTCGACACGTCCCGCATGGAGGTGACCTGGGAGACGAGCTCTTCCACGGTCGATGCACTGGACTACACGTTCCAGGTACTTCGCTCGGAGTCGAGCGAGGGGCCTTGGGACGCGCTGACCCCTGAGTTCAGCGACCGCTACATCTTCGTCGACGGTCGAGTGCCGAGCTCGGATCGCTTCCGTCAGCTCTGGTACAAGCTCCGGGTCAAGAGGAAGTCGGACTCCAGCACCAAGGACTTCGGTCCGGTGATGAACGAGCCCGAGGCCGACCTCGTGGCGCAGTACATCCGGCGTGCGGAACAGACGCTCTTCACGCAGGCGATCGGCCGTGCGGTGTGGCTCTTTCCGCGCCGCACCTTCGGCTTCCGCTGCACCAACTGCTGGGACAAGGTCCTCTCGGCGAAGAAGATCGCGAACTGCATCGCGTGCTTCGACACCAGCTTCGTGCGCGGGTACATGAACCCGATCGAAGTCTGGATGCAGATCGACCCGGTCGCGCGGGCGAAGCAGCTCCAGTCTCAACAGCAAGATCAGCAGCAGCTCACCACTGCACGCATGACGTTCTACCCGCTCGTGAAGCCGGGTGACGTGATCGTGGAGGCGGAGAACCGTCGCTGGCGCACTGTCGCGGTCACCCCCACCGAGCGTCTTCGCGCCGTGATCAAGCAGGAGCTCACCCTCCGTGCGATCCAGCCGACCGACATCGAGTACAAGCTGCCGATCAACCTCACCGAGGCTCTGAGGGACATCCAGCCGAGCCCTGGTAGGATGTTCACCAACCCGCACACCCTCGACAGCGCGATCGAGGAGCGGACCCCGAACGTCTTCGCGAACTACACCACCTTCCCCGGGATGCCGGACGAGGACTGAGATGAGCGACCAGGAACTCCACGAGAAGATGCGGCTGCGTGATGCCCTCGTCGGCCTCACCGCCGGTGGCGGTCTCGGCATGCTCGGCGCCCACCACATGGCCCCGAAGAGCCCTCTCGCGATGGGCGTCCTCGGGATCGGCGGCATGGCGGCTGGTGGCATGGTCGGACGTGCGTTCGGCGACGAGCGGGCGACGGCGGATCAGGTGAAGCATCAGCGTCACCTCGCCGACAAGGAGCTCGCTCAGCAACACCGCAAGGACCTGATCGACTACCGCAAGACTGCCTCGATCTCGATCGACGCAGTCTCGCTCGCTGCGATGCGCGACGAGCTCGCGAACATCGAGAAGGTCGCGATCAACCTCGCCCCGCTGGCGGCGATGGGCACCAAGGCGATGGGCGCCGTTCGCGCTGCGGCCCCGAAGGTGCTCGGTGCGGCCGAGAGCCTCGGATCGAAGATCACCGGCGGTGCGCTCCAGGCGGCAGACCGTATCGGTGGTCAGGCCGGCAACACGATGTTCAAGGGCATCGCCCGCGCCGAGAACGCCCTGGGCAGCACGCAGCGGCTGAACCAGGTCGCGGGCGGGGTCGCTCTCGGCGGCGGTGCACTCGCTGCTGGTGGTGCGGCACGAGCGATGATGGGCGGCGGGCAGCCCCAGACCCGAGCGAGGTACTGATGACCCGCGGGAAGTCTGCTGGCCTCGGACAGGACCTGTTCGACCTCTGGTCGTCTCCCGCAGGAACGGCTCTGGGCGGGGCTGTGGTGGGCGCTGCGGCGCTGCCCGACGCACGTGCGGTGGGCGCGGTCAGTGGCGGGCTCGGAGGCTACGCCGCAGGAGCCGGTGCGCGTGCACTCCGTAGTGCCTTTCCGAACTCCGACGCGGCGGCGATTGCTGCACTTGTCGGCCACATCGCTGCACCCACCGTAGGTGGGTTGGCGGGCGTATCGGTAGCGAACAGTCTCATCGATGCCGCCGCGAAGCGGAAGCATCAGACGAAGGAGGCGTCGATGGATGCAGTCATGCTCGCGGCGATGCGTGACGAGCTCACGAAGATCGCCACCCAGGGTCACCCCGCAGCTCCTCAGGAGTACGAGGAGATGACGGCACCGAAGTGGAAGCAGACGGCGAAGGACCTCGGGGTCGCGCTGGCTGGTTCCGCGATCGGCTACGGCGTGGGCAAGACGACCTCCGAGTACGTCATGCCCCACCTGCTCTCGTCGCCGGGTGCGGTCGAGAACGCCAAGAAGTTCCTGCCCGCTGCGGCGGCTGCCACGGGTGGTCTCGGCACGTACCTACTCAGCATGCAGCGCGACATGATGAAGAAGCGCCGCGAGCTCGCAGAGCGTGATGCGCAGAAGGCGCCCGCTCCGGTTCGAGTTCGATCGCCTGACACGATCAAGATGGAGGAGATCCAGGCGGCAGCGAGAGCGCGGTTCGGGTATCCGGAGACTGCGGGTCTGAACGGGATCTCGACGGACAAGAAGGGACAGACGTACGCGCACATCTACGACAGGGCGTCGCGGCGTCACCGCAAGCTGCCTGTGGACCCCAGCCACGTGCAGGAGCTCCGTCAGCAGTTCGGATACAAGGAGGCGGGCGCTCGTGTGCCCGCGGTCGAGAACGCAAAGAAGATCCTGCCGACCGCGGCGGCCGCGAAGGCCTCGTACATCGTCAAGTACGACTGGGGTGGGGGTCCCGAGGAAGAGGAGCGTGCACTCACTGCGGGCACCGATACGCTGAAGCACTTTCAGCAGCAGGGAAAGCTCACGCCGGCTGGCGAAGAGGCCCTGCGGATGCACCTGAACCGCAAGCACGACCGAATCCATGGAGACTTCGTCACCCCGGAAGCGGTCAACGAGATGCAGCAGTATTTCGAGCAGCGGATGGGGTGGAAGAAGCAAGCGGGTGCTCGTGTGCCCGCGGTCGCGAACGCGACGCGCAAGGATCCCTGGCGCACGGACAACCGCTACCCGAACTTCACCTGATGGCCCCCATCCACCAGACGACGCCCGAGGGGCAGCCCGGAGACGACGGCACGAGCCCGCTGATCCTGATTCAGCGGACCTTCGTGTCGTTCATTCGTGGGCTCTTCGCGCAGATCCCTGCTGGTGGTCCGTACCACTGGGAGGAGCCGTCTGCGGATCGCGCACAGGACCAGGAAGGCTCGGCCATCTGGATCGGGACGGACACGCCCATCCAGCCCGAGATCGTCGGCATGCGTCCCGCGATCACCATCTCGCGCGGTCCGGCAGCGTTCCATGGGCTCGGTCTTGGTGACCGGGCCTTCATCGACTGGCGCACGGGCGCGACGTCGAAGATGGACATGCTGCCCACCACGGTCAGCGTGAACGTGCTGTCGCGTGTTCCTTTCGAGGCCGAGCAGCTCGCCTGGTTCGTGGGCCGCCACATCTGGAACCTGCGAGATGAGCTCCTTCGAGGGAACACCTACGCCCTCTACCTCGGCAACCGACCGGCGTTCTCGCCTCCGACTCCGGCAGGCTCGCTCGTCGGTGGTCCGGACACCGAGCACAACTGGACCTGCGTCAACATCAACTTCCCGGTGTACCTCCAGCACCTCGAAGTTGCGATGCCGCTCAACAGACCGGTGCTCGGCGAAGTCGTGATGGTGGTGACTGCTCAGGGTCCCCGTCCTCGCGTTCGTCGTCGCGCAGCGCTTCAGGGCACTGCGGTCTTGCAACCTGAACAGACACGCACCGACCGCGAGAGTTCAAGTTCAACTCTGGGTTCCTCGGGTGCGTCCCTTCCCCAAACGGGCTCTGACGAGGCATCATCTACGGAGCCTCTGACGGTCCAGATCAAGACCTGAGAAGGAGATACTGACGATGGCAACCCCCACGCTTCCGAGGCCGGGAGTCAAGGTCTTCACGGAGTTCCGGACCGTCTCGCCGACCCTGATCGTCCCGCAGATGCCCGCGTGCATCATCGGCGTGGCGAAGGAGATCGTCGAGGCCGTCCAGGACGATGGAAGCCTCAACGGCGACGCCCTCCTCGCTCTGCCGGCACGTGTCGAGTTCCCGTACGTCGCTTCGGCGTACACGGGCCTCGGCACGCAGACGCTGCTCATCAGCGTCAACAACGGCGCGACGGAGACGCTCACCTTCCCCGGCACGAACCCGACGCCGGCGCAGGTGAAGTCGTACATCGACGGCCTGGAGATCACGGGCCTCACGGTCGACATCGAGGAGAAGGCCAGCACCTCGCGCATCGTGCTTCGCACGAACACGACGGGCGACTTCGCCTCGATCGCGATCATGAGCGGCACGTCGCTGACGACGCTCGACCTGCCGGGTGGCGGCCACAAGTACGTGGGCCGCGGCGGCTACAACAACTACTACGCAGCGAGCGTCGGCCTGCCGAGCTACCCGGATCCCCGGGAGAACCTCGACGAACTCGACATCGACTACTCGGCGGTCCGCGTGTTCGCTTCGGCGGGCGGCGACACCTTCGTCGAGCTCAAGACCGACGAGTCGTTCCTCCGCGGCGCGACGGCGAGCGTGGCGGTCTTCGACGACGGCGACGGCGACAACCTCTCGCCCTACCTGACCTTCACGGGCCAGAACTTCAGCACGGCGGCGGCTGCGGCGACGGTGACCGGTACGGTCGACCTGACGACCATCACCTATGGCGGTGGCGGTCCCTTCGCGGCGAACCTGACGCTGATCATGAGCCTGGACGGCGGCCCCGCCCAGACGCTCACGCTCGGCTCGTCGCTCGCGAACGCGGCGGCCATCGTCTCGGCCATCAACGCCCTCTGGGAGGTGCCCTCGGGCTCGGCGGTCGCCTCGCTCAACGGCGGCAACCAGCTCGTGCTCACCTCGCAGAACAGCAACGGTGGTCGCGAGAGCTCGATCCGCATCTTCTCGGAGTCGACGGCGCTCGCGACGCTCGGCCTCACGGCCGCGCTGACCGAGGGCTCGCCGCAGCCCCCGGCGGTCGGTGACGAGGTGTTCGTCAACGGCACGAGCGTCGGCCTCATCACGGAGGTCGCTCCGGCCGGCGTGGTGACGCGCCTGCGCATGGACACCGAGCAGCTCCTGACCTTCACGGGCGTGAACTTCACGATCCGGGCGAAGGGTCTGTCGGGCACGCAGAGCTCGACCCGTCCGAGCTCGGAGGTCTACGTCGACCCCCAGAGCGGTGAGATCACCGTCAAGGCCGGTCTCTTCCGCGACCCCGCGGGCGTGCTCACGGCGGCGACGGGCTACGGCCTGTACGTCGGGTACACGGCTCTCCGCCGCGACATCTCGGCCGCGAACGAGAACGCGACCCTGCTGCGCATCGGCAGCCTCACGGACCTCGAAGACCAGCTCTCGCCGATCAACGCGGAGAACCCGCTCGGCCTGGGCATGTACTTCGCGATGCTGAACTCGACGGGTCTGGAGACCCTCGGCATCGGCGTCTCGGAGGCGAGCGACGACGAGCCCTTCGGTACGCTCACCGCGTGGGCGGAGGCCTTCGAGTTCGTCGAGTCGAAGGACGTCTACGCCATCGCGCCGCTCACGCACGCGATGACGGTGGCGGACCTCGCGGACGCCCACGTCACGGCGATGAGCGACCCCGAGGCGGCGCTGGAGCGCGTCGTCTTCTTCAACCCCGAGCGTCCGACCCGCACGGCGAACACGCTGGTCGCGAGCGGCACGGCGGGCAACAGCGTCGGCGGCGTGTCGACCTTCGACACCGGCATCGCGAACCTCCCGGCGCTCCTGGCGGCGGCGGGCTTCCCGGCCAGCCCGCTCGACATCGACGATCGCGTCGTCCTCAAGCTGAACGACGACACGAACAACTACCTCATCACGGCCTTCTCGGGCTCGGTCGTCACGGTGAACACCGCGGCGCTGGCGGCGGGCTCGGACGAGGACAACGAGGACGGGTTCTACTACGACGGCGGCTCGCCGGCGTTCGCGGACCCGCTCGTCGACGTGACCTTCTCGGTCTTCGTGCGCGGTGAGCCGCTCGCGACCCTGACCGACGAGGCCATCGCCTACGCGGCCATCCCGCAGGGCTACGAGAACCGCCGCATGATCTTCACCACGCCCGACAAGGCGAAGGCGACGATCGACGGCCTGGAGCAGATCATCGAGGGCTTCTACGTCTGCGCGGCGCTCGCCGGCAAGACGGCGGCGAAGCTCCCGCAGGATCCGCTCACCGAGATCGGCATCCGCGGCTTCACCGGCCTGGTCGGTGCGACGGACCGCTACGGCGAGATCCAGTACCGCATCATGGACGGCGGCGGCCTCTGGTCGATGTACCAGGAGGCGGCGGGCCAGCCGATCAAGACCCGGCACCAGCTCACGAGCGACATGAGCTCGATCGAGAAGCGCGAGTTCTCGATCCTCACGGCGCTCGACTTCGGCGCGAAGTTCATCCGCGCTTCGCTCCGCAACTTCGTGGGTCGGTTCAACCTGACCACGAACGTCCAGGACGCGATCAGCGTGAACATGGAGGCGCTCAGCAGCTTCCTGGTCTCGCAGGGCGTGTTCAAGAGCTTCCGCGTGACGCGGATGGAGCAGAGCTCGGACAGCCCCGACCGCCTGCTTCTCGACTGCGCGGTGGGGGTCTGGTACCCGCTCAACGAGATCTACGTCACGATGGTGGTCTGAGGAGAGCCATGAAGGACTTCAAGTACCACCAGAAGGCTGCGGAGTTCGACGATCACCTCGAAAAGGTGATGGAGTCGCACGCCGCAGCTTCCACGGCGCAGGCACCTGCGGCAACGCCGCCGGAGCCCACGAAGCAGTCGGGCCTCCAGTCGTACATCGACGGGGTCACCATCCACGACGAGGTCCAGGCGATCCTGAGCCGCCCGAAGACGGCGTCCGAGGAGATCCGGACCGAGCTCGCTCGGGACCGCATGGACGAGATCCTCGACTCCCGCGAGTCGCTGGTGTCGTCCTTCGTGGCCGAGACCAAGGTCGCCTGCGAGGAGCTCGCGCAGACGCCCGACCAGAGGACCCTCGCCTGAGCCGCGAGTTCTGACCAGGAAGGACGACGGACATGGCCTCCTACAGCAACTGGAACACGTACAAGAACTACGTGCAGAGCGGCGGCGTCGGGCCCGGGATGGTGGACGGTCGCTTCGTGACCGGCGCCTACACGGGTCTCTTCGCGGGTCCGCCCCGCCTCGCGTCGATCGGCGGCGCGCTGAGCCTCGGGTCGGCGATCTCGGGCAGCCCGGAAGCGGCGGCCCAGCTCGTCTACCCGGTCGGCCTCACGCAGTCGATCAACATCAGCCACAACCGGCAGTTCAACCGCATCTTCGAGCTCGGCTCGGAGCGGTCGTACTTCATCTCGGGCCGCACGATGGGTCAGCTCGCGCTGAGCCGCGTGCTCTACCACGGCCCGTCGATCCTGCGCGTCCTGTACGCGTACTACTCGGACCTCGCCGGCGACACGGTCGTGCCGGAGATGTTCCCGAACGTCGGCGCGACGGCGATGCCGAACCCCCACGACGTCGTCATCCCGCCCGGCTTCGAGAACTTCTACATCAACCTCGCGTCCGACCTCTTCAGCCAGCCGATCGGCCTGCTGATGATCATGCAGGACGTCAACCAGGACGCGTACGGCGCGTGCTACTTCGAGAGCTGCGTGCTCCCGAACCACACCTGGGCGACGGACTCGCAGGGCGTCATCATCCAGGAGTCGGTCGCGCTCCAGTTCGAGATGGCGGTGCCGATCGCGATGGAAGCGATCGAGCTCGTCTCCTGAACCTGAGCCACGGCAAAGGAACAGACGGCCCCGGGAGCGCGCGCTCCCGGGGCTTTGTCGTTCAGGCCTTCCAGTCGGACAGCCCCCAGTTCGGCAGCGTCCCGTCGTACGCACCGAGCGGGTCCTGCTTCGTGTCCGTCGATGTTCCGTCGTACACGTGCGCGATGACGCGCCCGTTCACAACGAGTACCTCGATGCGGCCCGGTCGCTCGAAGTACGCGACGAAGTGCTGCTTCTCGGGGTCGATGATCTCCATCCTGATCGGACAGACGGGCTCGATGCCGCCGAGGTCCGTCCACAGAAAGACGCCGTCATCCGTCTCGACGAGGTAGGTGTCCCCGTCTCGATCGTTGATGGTGCCGAACGATCCGATGGCGACCGACACCTTGTCCTTGTCCTTCTGTCTGCCCATGAGAGGTACCTTCGTCTTCACAACCGTTCCGATGTCCATCAGCTCCTCCTTCGTCCACGTTTGATGACCTCGTCCAACCGCTCACGCGACGAGACGTAGGGCTCGTACCGCTCGTCGCCTTCCGCCTTGATGTCGTGGCAGATCTCCGGGTGCTTCCCGGTGTTGTCGACCGCAGCCCAAGCGAGGAGCTCGTCGAGCGTCCAGCCCGTGCACGGCGCCCCATACCCGAACCGCGCATGAGGGAAGCCCTTCATGGGAAGGTCGCTGTGGTCGACGATCTTCTCGCCCTCGATGATCAGTCTCCGCACCGGCCAGTCCACGGGGTCGAAGATGTTGTCGCTGATGCGGGCGTAGAGGATGGACTTCATCGCGCCACCTCCCGCGAGCTCAAGCGGAGCTCGGGCCAGTCCTCCGCGAAGTCACTGAGCTTCGTGCGCAGCACCTCCAACGGCTCCACCACCGATCGCTTGGTGGTCTTGTCCGTGCGCTGGTCGTAGATCGTCAGGACGGAGTTGCCCCAGACGCCCGGCGAGATCTTGATGACATCACCGAAGTCGACCTCCACCTCCTTGCCACCGAGGGTCGAGTGGAGCGTGAGCGTCGGGTAGAGCTTGTTCAGCGTCTTGTCCGCGGGCGTGTTGGGCACCGCAGGATGTGCCGACTTCTTCGTCGTCGACGCTGCGCGCTTTCGTCTTGCACGCCGCGGCTTCGTCGGCTGCGTCCCCTTATCCGGGGTGAAGGTGAACACGCCTTTCTTGATCGTGAGCGTCCCGCGGATCGAGATGTCGAGCTGTCCGTTCTTGTCGAAGTTCAGGTTCATGTTCGTGTTGTCTCCCAGAGGTTCATCTCTCTGATAGGGCAAAAAAGAAGCAGATCCTAAGGTGGATCTGCTTCTTCCTCGCTCCACAGCCCCCTCGGCCTTAGCCGTGTGTAGCGTGCAGCATCAGCAGAGGACGCTCACGCGGTAGGAGTCGACACGGGGAGGACGCGCCGGGACGCTCTTGCCCGCGCGGATGGCGAGCGCTCGCGTGTAGTGGCTCTCCAGCTCCGAGGCGAGGCCCGCCTTCGCCTCCTCGGAACACGACGGCGACTCCAGCTCGGTCGCCACCCCGAGCGCCTGGCCGATCTCCTTCGCGAGCTCGCGCCGATAGTTGGGCGGCACGGTCGGGTCGTAGATCATCTCACTGAGCGCCGCGATCACGGTCTTCGTACGATCACGCATGTTCTGCTACTCCGATTCGGTTCGGTTTCGATGAGGGATGCAAGTACTGGTACAATCGAGCGACCCGGAGAACCCATGACGAAGGCTCTACCCGAGACGATGGTGCTGCGCGGATCCTTGGAGAAGCAGGCGAAGGCCTACAGGCTCCAGGGAGAGACGAAGTTCCAGGGCCTCGACATCGCAATCGAGAACCGCAAGGGCTCGAAGCGATACTGGTACGACCCGCACGGCAAGGAGCAGGGCTCCACGCACATGCACTTCGATTACGGCTACATCCGGAAGACCAAGGGTACCGACGGCGACCACGTCGACGTCTACCTGGGTCCGAACGAAGCCAGCGACCGAGTCTTCATCATCAACCAGATGAAGAAGCCCGGGTTCGACAAGTTCGATGAGCAGAAGGTGATGCTCGGGTTCGACTCCGCAGAAGAGGCCAAGAAGGCGTACCTCAAGCAGTACGACGACCCGCGCTTCTTCGGCTCGATGAAGGAGATGACCTTCAGCGAGTTCAAGACCAAGGTCCTCGTGAAGGAGAACCACGGCAAGAAGATCGCGACCCTTCTCCACGTCGGTGGTGCGGTGTTCGGTGGTGCAGCGGCGGACTCCTCGATCGGCATCGAGAAGGAGTCGGCCCTCTCGCCTTCGATGCTGCGCCATGGCGCCATCGGGGCGGGCCTCGGTGCTCTCGCCGGCGGTGTCGGCGGTGCTGCGCATGCGCAGGACGGTCATCGCACGCAGGGGCTGCTGCGAGGAGCTCTCGTCGGTGCTGGTCTAGGCGCTGCCGGCGGTGCAGGCGTCGCCTCGATCAAGTCACACGGAGCCCAGCAGCTCGCAACCCTGCGAGGCGCGGCGACCGAAGCCGAGCAGTTCGCGGGCAAGGCACATCAGCACGTTCGAGAGCTCGGTGAGTCCACCTTCCACTCGAAGCCTGTGATGCCGGGCGGGAAGCAGGTGTCGACGTCGGCAGTGAATCCGACTGCGAGCACCGTGGCGGTATCGCCCTCGTCGACCTCTCGTGGGACGGTGCCAGGTCGCATGGGTGCGAACGTCGGCCCGAAGGCCGCCCCGAAGAGCGAGCTCATCGACGAGTTCGCTCGCGCGAACATGACGCCCGAGCGTTTCGGGTACAAGGCCACCGAGAACGTGCACCCGATGGCGCGGCGCGGCGTGGACGGACAGCTCTATCGTCCGAACACCGAGATGCTCCAGAAGGTCGACGAACAGATCTCGGCACGTGTTGCTCCGCGCGCTACTCCGGCGGCAGCGGCGCCCGCAGGAGGCACTCCGCAGCTCTCGGGACGGCTAGACGTCGCCCAGGACCAGGCGCGGGCAGCGGGCGCCCGTGCGACGGCTCTGGGGAGCGCAGCGAACACCCTGGAGCAGCAGCACGGCGTCATGAATCGAGCGATCGATCGTGCGGCCCTCGTCGGCGGTGCCGCGGGGACCGGACTCATGGGCTACATGGCGGTTCCTCGTGAGTATGGTGGGGTGGGCACGACCCCGGGCGCATCGCCGAAGGTCGCGAGTGATAATCCGCGCGTCAACCAGATCGCCGACCGTGTCGACGACCTCGGCATCGGCATCCTCGCGAGCCCGTACGTGAACGACATCGCGAACACGGGCTTCAAGAAGATGATGTTGCGGGGCGGACGCATGGGACAGGTCGGTGCGTGGGGACATGCAGCGACCGAAGGTCTCGGTCACGTGCTGCATCACCCGGTGACCGAGCTCGCTGGTCTCGCACTGGTCGCGCCGGGTGTCGTGCACCCGATCGCGAAGGGGATCGACAAGATGCTCCCGAGGAGCAACGCGCCCATCGATGCTGCGAAGCATGCTGGTCGTGTTCTCGCGAACGAGAAGGTCGGCGGGATGGGCGACATGGCGTTCGCGGTGTCGAAGGGACTTCGACACGGTGCTCTCGTAGGTGGCGTCGGGGGCGCGGCTGCTGGAGCGCTGCACGCGGGTGAAGGGAACCGCCTCAGCGGAGCAGCGAAGGGTGCGTTGGGTGGCACACTCGCTGGGGGAGCAATCGGCGCTGGAACCATACCGGCGTTCGCGAACGTCGCTGGGCGTGCTCTCGCCACCGCCCCGGGTCAACGTCTGCTTTCCCGCAGCGGACACACCAGTGTGATCGGTGCACTCGGAGACGCAGCGCGTCACTCGCCCACGGTGACGGGTGCTGTGGCGGGCATCGGCGGAGGGCTCGCAGCCCAGCACATGACGAAGCAGAGTGGCGTCGGTCGCCTGGCTCTCGGCCTCGGAGCAGTCGGCGCTGTGGGTGCCGGTCTCTACGGTGCGAAGAAGACCATCGACGGTGCCGCGCACATGGCGTCGCACACGCACCGAGCAGCTTCGTTCCCGAGGGTCGTCCCGGGAATGCCTCCTCCGGCTCCGGCTGGCTGAGAGGTGACCGTAGAAGCGGGGGCAGGGAGCTCCGAGGATTCGTCCTCAGAGCTCTTTGTCTTTGTGGGCTCGGTCCTACCCTTCGCCGAGTGTCCGGATTCACTCGGCCCAGTAGAGGTCCAGGTTCCGATCAGCACAAAGCCGATCCAGTGTTGCTGGGACGTGCTGGTTGAAGGGCAGGACCGAGACCACAAGATCAGATGATCTTGATGGCCTTCGGAGCGTTCTTCGCGTCACCGAAGATGAGCAGCTTCTTCGCTGCTTCTTGCTCTTCGCGCTCCTTCTCCTCCTGGAGCTTGCGCTTGACCGTCGGGTCGTCGGTATCGGGGTCGAGCTTCTTCTGCACGGTCTTCAAGACCTCCTCGCGCTTCTTGCGCTGTTCACTCTTGTCGAAGTAGCGGAGGACGATCTCGTCGATGTCTGCGCGAGTCGTGGTTGGGTCGAGTGGCTTCTTGAAGTAGAGCCTCTCGATGATCTCCTTCTGTTCAGCCTCGTAGTGCTCTCGGCGCGAGAGCATGTCGGCGTAGAGGTGACGTGCGTCGCCACCGAAGTACGCATCGAGGAGAGATTGGTTCCCCACGCTCTGCACCGGAGGACCGAGCGTGTACGTGGGATCGAACTTCAACTTCGGCATGTTCGCCGTGACGAAGTCCGGGAGCACGGGCATGTGCTCCTTCATGAACGCCGTCGGTTCCGGAACCTTCTTCGGCTCAGGCTTCTTCGGCGTCCATCGCTTCCCGTCGTCTGCTGCCATCACCGGCCTCCATCAGGCGAGTGTACTGCTGGCTGATCGCGTTCTCCACGCGGAGGTAGTAGTCGTCGTTCCATCTCTCCTCGATGAGACTGAGGTCCAGTTCGAGGAGCGAGTCGCAGTCCAGCGCGCCGAACTCGCTGGCGATGTACGACATGCGGTCGACGTAGAACTTCGCTTCGATGGGCAGGATCCCATCGGTGGCGCACAGGGAGACCACATCGAGATCTGGGATGTGGTTGTCGTAGAAGCGGATGAACACTTCGAGCGCCAGCCGCCACTGCGGCATCAGCTTCGGCTTCGTCGGCGTCTTCAATCCGTTGCGTCGCCGGAACATCTTGAACGCCTCGTACGTCACGCCGGCGGTCTCGATGATCTCCTGGGGCTTGCAGACGCCGCCCCACATCCCGATCGTGTTCGCCCAGTTCATCGGGAGGTGGCTCGTGTGCCACGTCTCCTTGAAGCGAACAGCGGGGACGTCCTCGCTACGCAGGCCCCTGACGAGCTTGCGCATGAGCGGGTAGCCAGACGTCAGCAAAATGACAGCACGATTCAGGGTTGCGTCGTACACGCGAGCCTCGCACAGATGGTCGAGCAGTAGGTGTTCGAGAGCTCGGGATCGATCGGCGTCTTGCAGTGCAGGCAGGCCTTGTCGCTGCCACGAAGGATGGCGTCGTAGATCTGCAAGCCCTGCTCGACACTACCGAGGCTCACACCGAGCGCCTTGCTCATCTCCTGCTCGCTCAGGTCGAGGACTCGACGACCGGCGTCGATGAGACGCAAGAACAAGTTGTAGTCGATGTGCTCTCGCGTAACGAAGAACGGCGGCTCCCACGCACCACGCACCGAGCTGCCGTAAGCTCGCTGCTTCACGTCACCGAGAGACTCTCCGTACTGGCTGATTGCGTATACGTCTTCGACCTGCTTGGCAGCGAAGCCCTTCGGCTTCTTGATGTTGTTTTCGAGACGCCAGGCCTTGATGGTTCGAGGCGCCACACCAGTCTTCGCTGCGACATCGCTGTCGCTCATCCCTGCGATGATGTGCCGGCGGAACGGTTCGAGCCTCGCGTACGCCTCGTGCTTCGGTAGGTACTTCTTCGGCCTGTCTGCCTTCTTCCTGTCGATGGGCATTAGCTCCCTGCCATCCTCATAGAAGAATCGATCGGTACTTTCGGGACTTTGGTAACTCTAATAACACACACAACTACTACTTACACCTACATCACTAAATAGAAGACAAGCATATGAGAGAGATAAGAAGAGAAATGCGCATTAGAGTACCGAAAGTACCCAAAGTACCCGAGGCTGAACGAGAGGCCCTGGTCGATCTGCCAGATGACGTTCTGAGTACCGAAAGTACCCAAAGTACCTACGGCGACGAGAACGTTGACCTCGGAGAGCATACGTGTATGCTCTGAGCCATGAGCCTCCAACATCTACTTGGTCCTGTCAAGGCCAAGGGCATCTACGACCCGAAGGTTCAGATGTTCTTGCAGCGCCACTGCGAAGCAGGGCGCATCGCCGAGGTCGCGGACGTCGTGGCTCAGTACTTCTTCGACGACGGCATCGTGAAGGGCTACATCCCGCCGGCCGCAGGCAAGAAGACCAAGGACCTGATGGATCGCGTCGGCGACTCGGCAAAGAAGATCGCGGAGGAGTACGCACGCCGCGGCGTGCTGTGCGCGAAGGGCTTCTACCCGCCGCAGATGCTGATGCTGTTGATCATCAGGAACTGGGAGAAGGCGTTCTACACCGCGGCGAAGAGCGAAGAGCACGGCCTCGCTCTCCTCGACGAGAACGTCTCCTCGGAGACCAACGCTCGCGCCACGGTCGCAGCGCAGGCGATCGCGAAGCTCTTGCTCGCTCGCCTGGAGAAGATCGTCCGAGAGGACGACGAGGCTCTCGTTCTCCCTATGAACGACCTGGAAGGGCTTTGCACGAGCGCGGTACGCGAGATGTACTCGGCGTTCACCAAGCCGGACGCGTACATCCACGAGATGCTGCACGGCGTGAAGCCCACGGAGGACGAATGAACATCGACATGGAGAAGATCGCGGAGTCGACCTGGGCAGAGGTCCCCTTCGTCGTCTTCGATCTGGAGACCACCGGCTTCGGCCGCGAAGATCGCATCATCGAGCTCGGCGCTGTCGTCATGGTCGGCAACCGGGTCACCGAGCAGTTCCACAGCCTCGTGAACCCCTGCCGCACGATCCCCGAGGACTCGATCAAGGTCCACGGCATCACCGAGGACATGGTGAAGGACGCCCCGAAGTTCCGCGACGTCGCACGCGGCTTCTTCAACTTTCTCTTTTGCGGGCTGCCGATCGTCTCGCACAACCTGCCGTTCGACACGCGCATGCTCGCGCAGCAGATCGATCCGTCGCGGTGGCCCGCAGGCATCTTCACGCTCTGCACCATGGACCAGGCGCGCAAGGCTGGGCACAAGGGCAAAGCAAAACTGGCGGACCTCGCCGACCACTACAACCTGGAGTACGAGCACGAGCACGCGGCGCTGAGCGATTCAGTCGTTGCAGGACTGCTCGCTCGGCGCTTCGCGCGCTCGTACATCGTCTCCCAGTACTACACGAAGACCACCGACGAGTGGGCGGCGGGCTACCTCAACCGCTGATGTCCTCGGGCTCGATGTGGCTGAAGTCGATGAGCGGCGTGCCGTCTCGCTCGTCGAAGTAGTCGTAGGCAGCGATGTCGAGCTCGTGCGGGGCGACAGCCACCATGGCTTCCTCTTCGAGCCCGAACAGGCAGACCCGATGGAAGGAGTCCTCCTCGAAGACGAGCGGACGCTTGTGGGCGCGCTGGTCGCCGTAGATGTCCGGAGCGAGGTCGAAGACGACGCCGGCGCCGAACATCGACGGGTCGTAGCCGATGAACGGGGTGCTGAACTCGTCGAGGATCGGCTCCCACTCCTCGGTGGGGGCCCGCATCGCAAGCCGACGCAGGCAGTGTCCGGGGAACCACTCGGCCGACGACGGCCACTCCCCGTGCGGGAAGGCGTGGGCGTAGATGACCGGCTCGGCCCAGCGGTTCCTGGGAAGACGACGCGCTGCCTCGATGTGTGCGATCGCGTAGTCGTGCATCCCGCCGGTCTGGTGTAGAAGTCGGTGGAACTCGAACTGGTAGCGGCTGACGACGAGCCTCACCTCCCACATACGCGGGATGACTCCCTGGTGCTGGAGATGCTTCGGGACCTCGATGAGTAGTGCGAGGTCGCCGGTCTGGAACTTGGTCTTGGGCGGTACCGATGCGAGAGTCTGGATGATCATCTCGTCATCCGGCGTCGCCCCTGCCGGATTCAACAACTTGATGCGGAGTTCGTGGGGCTTCTGGGCCATGTTGCCTCCGCCCTACTTATAGTCGCAGCGATAAGGCCGTTTTCTCTATAAGAACGCTGGAAGGAACCATGCACTGCCTCGACAAGACCTGTAACTCGACCGACCTCTACGCCCACGTCCAGGCGAGCGTCGCCATCCCGCTCACGCAGCGCGGCGGCAGCGTCAACCTCAAGGGCTTCGTCGTGAAACAAAGCGACGTCAAGGACTGGTGGGATCTGGAGAACGGCCAGCCGCGTCTCATCCGTGGCCCGATCATCTGCGCCAACTGCGGCGCGGAACACGTGTACCTGAAGGGCCTCTCGCCGGCACTTCGCCTCATGTCGTATGCCGATGCGGTGGAACTCGGCTACGACCACTTCGCTGCTACCTCCGAAGCCTCGTCCGACGACGAGTGATGACTGACCAAGGAGAACCCAGATGAACAGCATCGTCCAGAACAGGCCGCGCATCGTCGCGTTCGCACCGCAGTACAACACCGGCACGAAGAAGGACGCGACCGGGGCGTTCATCCCCGAGGCGAAGGCGTTCATCCGCTTCTTCGACATGGGCAGCGAGCAGCTCTACATCATCGACAACAACAAGCCGGCCGGTGCGATGAAGAAGGCGGTGTTCGCCGCGCTCGAAAAGGAGGTCTCTGAAGGGACGCTCCACGGCGTCGCGTTCTTCTGCCATGGACTCAAGGACCGCATCCAGTTCGGCATCCGCAAGTCCGACATCATCGAGATGTGCCGCATCATCGCGAAGAACTGCCGCGACGACGTGCGTGTCACGTTCTACTGCTGCGACACCGGACGCGACGATGACGCCGATCGCACCGACGATCTCAAGGAGTTCGGCGGCGACAACGGCTTCGCCGACACCGTCCGCGACGTGCTCTGCTCGCTCGGCAAGTCCAACTGTGTCGTCGACTCGCACACGTCGGCAGCCCACACGACGATGAACGCGGACGTTCGGCGCTTCGAGGGCATGGGCTCGCCGCTTGGCGGCATCGGCGGCTACTACATCGTGCCGCGAGAGAAGCGTGCGCTCTTCGCGAAGTGGCGTGCGGCGCTGAAGACGGACATCCGCTTCCAGTTCCCGTACTGGTCCACGGCGGAGATCCACCGCGTCCTGATGAAGGACGTGTAGTAGAATCGCGGCATGCCCATCAGCATGTCGCGCGACCAGTACGAGGCCCTCCTCGCGTTCGCCGCTGGCGAGCGCACCGACGAGGAGGAGCTCGCAGATCTCCAACGCCGCATCGACGCGGCCAACAGCGTGCGGCGCTACTACCTCAACATCCGCTGGATGGAGCGGGGAGGTAGTGCGCCCTCACGCATCTCGCTCGGGCAGGAGTGGCCCCCGACGCAGACGTACCTACTCAAGATGGACCGACCCATCGAGCGCGCAGACGTCGATACGGTGCTCGAAACGCAAGCTCAGAGCCCGGTCTATGTGACGGTCACCGACGACACGAACGGCGTCGTTGGGTGGACCGAACTCGATCAATGGGACTTCAACACGTAAGAGGAACATGAACCAGAAGATCGACGAGGCACGCCTCTACCGCTTCTACCTTTGGGTCTCGAAGCCCAGGGGTGTCAGCAACCTGAACACGATCCTTCACCACCTGACCGATCACGAGCTTCTGCACCTCATCCAGAAGCACCACGGAGAGCCGGCCGGCAAGATCGCGTGGGCCGAGTACGGCCGACGCCACAAGTACGCAGACATCCGCTTCACCATGCGGGAGATGAACCTCCTGGAGGTCGAGGCGAAGGACTTCGTGCTCGTCAGCGGGCTGGGCGAGCCGGGATGACGATGACGGTCGAGGAGATCGGCCTCCTCATCCTCAAGCTCCAGGACGACGACGTGCGCATCCCGGAGATGCGCCAGTTCTACCGTGAGCTCTGCATCAACGAGGGCATGCAGCGGAACGCAGCCCTCGTTGGTCGTATGTGCACGCTGCCGGAGAAGACCCGAAAGGACTACTGCACCTCGGGCTTCTTGTTCTGCCTGGCTTCTGAGGACATCGCCTCGAAGGCCGAGCCGCCGAACAGCATCGCGAACAGGACCAAGCAAACGTTCGTGACCAAGTTCTACAACCAGTTTCGTGGTCCTTGGCGTACGCACATGCGTGAGGCGACCACCGGCGCCGCGATCACGGTCAGCAACGGCAGGAGGTTCCGCGAAATCCTTCTTTCGCCGGTGCTCTACACGCTTCTGGCGGCGATCGAAGACCTCTGGAACGTTCGGGGACACTACCTGGAAAGGTAGGTCTTTTCTCCTATCAGTGAGGTACGGAGGGATTGGTCCATGTCCTCGAACACGAACACGAACATCGCCCCGCAGAACGCTCGCCCGCAGCATCGTCCTCGCCCGCCTCAGCGTCTCGCACGCTCGGCGCAGGACATCGTGCAGAACCCGCCGCCCGGATGGCTGGCGAAGGTACTCGAACTCGACCCGACGGCGCCGCCCGACAAGAGGCTGCGTCTGCGGCTGATCGCGTTCGAGCACCCCGACAAGGGCTATCGTCTCCTGCCGTTCTTGACCGTGCGCACGCCCAAGCGCATGGAGACCGAGAACGGCCAGGTCGAGACGATGGACGACATGGACATCCTCCCCAACAACCCGCTGGAGGCTGCTCTGCCGGCGATCACGGTCGCTCCGCACGACGTGCTGGAGAACCTGACGATCGTCATGGCCGAGTACGCCAAGAAGCAGGTGAGCCTTCCGCCCCCGAGCAAGAAGCCGCTCACCCATCGGCCCTTCACCCCGAACATCATGAGCCACGTCAAGGCGGCCGAGCAGCCGCGTCAGCAGACCAGTGCGCGCTCGCAGCCGAGTCGCACCAACAAGAAGAACACCCGCGCACAACATGCGTCGTCGCGCTCGTCTCATCCCGACCACGAGCGGCGCAAGCGCGAGGTGGAGCTCAGGCTGAACCTCCTCTTCCTCTGAGGACGAGGGAAGGTCCGAGCGGATGGGGAGCAGCGATGCTCCCCATCTTTTTGCTGCTTAGGAGATACAGAGATGGAGACCACGAAGTACTCGTTCGAAGACCTGCTCAAGCAGATCATGCAGCAGGCGAACGAGGGGTACCGCATGAACGCGAAGCTCTGGGGTCAGGGCTTCATCGTGGGCAAGCATCCGGCGATGCCGGGTGAGAAGGCCGTGATCGTCGTCAACTCGCACAAGCAGATCGACACCCTCGACGATCTGCGCAACTTCACGCGTGCGGTGCATTCGGCTGTGCGCATGACGAGTGCAGAGGTCGCGGCTGTCGTCGTCGAACTGCCGATCGCTGTCATCGAGTCGGCGGAGGAAGCGGCGTTCCCGCTGCCGTCGGTCGTGCTGTACGTCGATCAGAAGTTCGGCGGCATTCGTCTGTGGATCGCGCCGAAGATGGGCGACTCCCTCGTCTTCCGGGACTTCGGCAACGCACACCCGGCGACGAACTTCCTGCCCCACCTCATCCCGACCGAGGCCTACGGTCCGGTGGCGGCAGAAGCATGACCATCTACGAGATCCTGCTCGTCGAGTGCGCCGACCAGATGGGGTGGCGCACTCGCGTGTCTTTCTCTCAGAAGAAGAACGGACAGCTCGTTCAGCGTTCCGTTCTACTGCACTCTCGTGGTACTCGTACCGGGGCGCTGCTCGAAGTCGACAGCTTCATCGAAGACCCGGATGGTTACCTCGAAGAGTACGAAGCAGACCTCACCGCTGACCGAAAGAGAGACCTCCGCGGCCATGATCCTCAGTGACCGAACTCTGGTGTGGATGCTCAACTCGCCTGGCGAGTTCACCGACCCGATCCGCATCACGCCGCTTCCGACGCGTGAACGGCGACAGATCCAGCCGGCTGGTGTCGACCTCCGGTTGGGTCGGCTCTTCATGAAGTACAAGCACGAGCTGAACGCGCATCGCCGCTGGCTCGATGCTTCGAAGTTCGATGCCGACCAGGAGATGGTCACGTACGAAGCGGACTCGCTGATGATCCAGCCGAAGGAGTTCATCCTCGGCACCACGATGGAGCGCGTCTACGTCCCGAAGGACGTTCTCGGCAAGGTCGACGGGCGATCCTCGATCGGCAGGATGGGGCTCCTCATCCACATCACCGCGGGACTCATCGACCCCGGCTTCGATGGCGAGATCACGTTGGAGTTCTACAACGTGAGCAACCACCCGATCGTCATCCCGGCAGAGACGCGAATCTGCCAGATCAGCTTCCAGCGCATGGATTTCCCGGCGGAGCGTCCGTACGGGCATCCTGAGCTGAAGTCGAAGTACCAGAACCAGACCGGCGCGACGGCGTCGCGCGTGCAGAAAGATGGTGAGTGAGATGTCCGAGAGCACGATGCTTCCCGACGAGGCGAGCTGGGCGAACATGTCGAGCGAGGAGCTGCGCATGCATCTCCTTGCGCTGAAGCGCTCGGCGAACGCGGTGACGCTGAAGGTCCAGGAGTACGAGAAGGAGACCAAGCGTCTTCTCGCCGAACGCGCCACGCTCCTCGCCGAGAACGAGCGCCTGACCCGCACGCTGAAGTCGGTGCAGCAGGACGCTGAGACGGATCGAGAGATGCGCGAGAACGCGCTGATGCTCCTCGCCCTCTACCGCGAGCTCCTGCTCAAGGGCGACTCGATCGCGATCTCGCTCTTCGACGCGTCGGTGCATCGCATCTCGAAGATCACGGCCCGGCCGACGGAAGACATGAAGAAGCTCGCGCAGCAGCTCTTCGGCATGGCCGTCGACGAGACCATCGTGCCTCGGCGGAAGGACAAGGCGACGAAGAAGCGCTCGCCGCGGGCCAAGGCGGCCCCCGATGTCACGGTCCGCACCAAGAACGCCGGCAACGGCAAGACGCAGGTCACGGCTCGCTCGAAGAAGAGCGACCTCCGAGACGTGTTCCCCGCCGACATGCTCTCTCGCGGCAAGCTCTGACACCACCAACAAGAACAAAGAACATGAACACCAGCAAGCCCCTCGAAGTCATCGCGATCGACGACCTCTCTCCCGAAGACGTGGCTATGCTCCAGGCGCTCTACTCGCGCTCCCCCGCGAGCGTGAGGGAGCACCTGGAGAAGCTCCGCAACGTCGGCAGCGGCAAGTTCATGTCCCAGTACTACGTGAAGTACGGACACAAGAGCATCGCCGACTGCGGGGACACCACCCTCTTCATCGAGAACGTCTCGATGCTGGTGGCGAAGGCTGTTCAGGACTGGGGTCTCTACTCTGGTCAGGAAAGCTCCACCCGCTACATCGACTTCTCGAAGCAGGGCTGGGACGATCCGGTCAACACGCCGCAGTCGTACGCGGTCATGCATCGGTGGGTGCAGTTCTACCTCGATGCGCTCGAACCGATGACGGAGCACCTCTTTCAGGTCTACCCGCGCCGCTCGACCGACAAGGAAGAGGACTACGTACGCGCCATCAAGGCACGTGCCTTCGACATCATGCGCGGGTTCCTCCCCGCTGGCATGCACACGAACCTCTCGTGGCACACGAACCTTCGGCAGGCCTACGACAAGCTCGCTGAGCTCATCTTCCATCCGCTGTCGCGCGTACGTGCTGTCGCCTACGCGATGGCGCACACGCTGAAGGACAAGTATCGGCACAGCGGCTTCGAGCGCGTGCTCAAGTCGTCGATCCCGGAGACGGAAGCCGACCGCTACCGGAAGTCGATGGTCGAGGAGTACTCGTACTTCACTCCGTCGTTCACCCCGGAGTTCCGCCTCAGCGTGACGCTCGACGACGTCGGCCTCGCGGAGTACATCGACGCGTTCCGTGATCGACCGAAGGGTGTGGAGCTGCCGCGGTTCATGGGGGACCTCGGACAGATCACGAGCGAGTACCTGCTCGACTTCGGATCGTTCCGCGATGTCCAACGTCATCGCAACGGCATCGTTCGCATGCCGCTCCTGACGACCCGGTACGGCTTCAACGAGTGGTACCTCCAACAGCTCGCACCGTCGCTGCGTGCGCCTGCTCAGGAACTCCTCGACCATCAGCGCGAAGAGATCGCTGCCCTTCCGTGCTCCGCGGTCGAGAAGCAGAACTACATCGCGATGGGGTACGACGTCCCGGTGCGCATCACGCAAGGTCTGCCGGCGTTCGTCTACCGCATGGAGCTGCGGACGGCGAAGACCGTGCACCCGACGCTTCGCCGGCGCGTGCAACAGGAGGTTGCGCACTTCCGCAGCGTTCATCCGGAGGTCGTCATCCACGCCGACATGGACCAGGACGACTGGGACGTGCGGCGCGGAACGCAGACGATCCTCGCGCGCTGACCCCCTGTTGCAATCACCAGAACCCTCAACTATAAGTGGGGTGTGCTGGTAGCGTTGATGCTCGTCGCTGCTCTGCTCTGCGCGCTCGTCGCGCCGGGATGGGGCAGCGACTGCGACGACGATCATCCGGCGGTGATGCTGAGGCATGAACCTCAGTACGACGGGCCCTGGTGGGCATGTGGGATGGAGGTCGTGCCCCTCCAACATCCGGCACGCTTCGTCTACTACGCCCGGTTCCACACCGGCGCGAACGGGGATGAAACCAACGAGACCAGCAGGTCTCACGACTAGGAAGAGGTCGAACAGAGGACCTCGAAGCCAACGTAAGAAGGCGAAGACCTCCGAGGACTGGCAACCCGCGGAGGTCTCTGTACGTCTGGGCCTGAAACGGTTTCGACGTGGTGCTCGACGACTGTGTTGCGTGCAGGGGTTGGTCGGTGGGCCCCTTCAACAAGCCGACCACACATAGCTGCGAACGATCACAGCTACGCTCCGGCCGCTCTCGCGGCCTGAGCCGTTCGCGTAGATGGTCCGATTCATCTACGCGGGCGTAATCCAAGTCGGGGCAACCTCGTGTGGTGCACTCAGTGCACGAGGCCAAGGCAGTCGATCTGAGGGCTGGTGGAGGGCCGCGAGGCCCCTAAGCGGTGGCTGCCCCAGCACGAGCTCCGCTGACCGTCTCTCGGAAGAGAGGCGGCTCGAATAGGGGACACGCACGTAGACGCACAGGAGAAGGCATTGCGGACCCGGGTTCGACTCCCGGCGGGTCCATCAACGAAACTGGAGGGGAGGGGTATCCATATGAGGTTGCCGGGGTAACGTCCGGCGAACAACACCCAGAGGACGGGGGCGCGGCGTAACGCTGCCGCCCCCGTTTCCTTACGGGCCTTTAGAGGCCGCTCTTCTTGATCATGACGTGTCCGAACGTAAAGACCGAAATCCTCTTCACGGCTACGAAGATCGCACCAAAAGGCCCGTCTTCTCTTCAGCCCACTGATTTTGTCTCGTACCCCCAGGGGCATTGGACTGAAAGATAACGAACCTTCTAGGGCTCCTAAGGAGAATCACGTGGCAAAGCCCGTAGAATCCAAGGCTGGCATCGCCGTTAGGAGTAGTGACACGCGCATTGCCGTAACGGCTCATGCTGTGGAGAAAGTGCGCGAACGCGCAGAAGGCGAGCACAACACCAGACTCGCCGCGATGAACGATCACGATGTTCGACTTGAACTTGAAGATGCCTGGCGCAGCAACGAAGGCGAGATCTGGTGGGAGCTGGTAGACGACGAGCCGATCGCCAACACGATCGTCCCACTCGGCTACTGCGAACTCTGGGGTCTCGTGCGCGAGGATCGTCGCAATCCAGGCCACGCTGTGATGGTGACCGTGCTTCCGTTGGTCATCATCGAGCGCAACAAGAACCAGCGGAAGTGGACTCGCTTCAAGGAATCCCTCGGCGTCGATCACTCGCTGCCGAACACACAGCTCGCTGAGAAGCTGAAGGGCTACTCGTTACTGGAGGTGTCTGTGGGCAGAGCAATCACGCCGAAGCCGTTCACTGCTGTGGACCCGAACATCATCCCCAAGCCGCCGGCGAAGGCTCGCACGGCGGACGACGTGCTCGTGCGGTGGGTCGACAAGGAGGAGGACCGCTGTGAGCGTGTCGTTCCGATCGACGCCGTCAACGACCTCGTCAACCGCCTCGTCGAAGATGGCGTGAAGGAGGAGACGATCGAGTTCTGGCAGCGACGGCCGGGGAAGATTCGACGAACGGTGGTCGTCGACTTCTGATTCAGCGGTGGACGGGCGCGACCTTATCCAAGGCGCGCTCGATCCCCCTTTTTGCCCCCAGCCACATCGCGCCGGTACCGGGCACGGGGCTGAACTCCGTGAGCGCGAGCTCCGGGTTCTTGACCACCAGCTCCGTGCCCTTCTTCAGCACCTTGTTCGCCGTAGGGTGCTTCACGTGCTTGTCGATCACGCCCGTCATCTTCGCGATGGCCGGCTGCTCGTAGCGGTTGAAGAAACGCTCGACGCCGTGCTGGATTGCGGCGAGCTCCTGTGGCGAGCGCTTGCGCATCAGCAGCCGCGGGGTCCCAGGGACGTCCGTGAAGCCCAGCCGTACGAGCCGTTCGATCAGCGCGGTCTTCACCTGCGCGGTCTTGGTCAGCTCGTCGGCGAAGGCTCTGATCGTGTGGGCGTCCATGTGACCTATCACCTTTTCGAGGAGGCAGTATGCCCGAGGCAGAGTACGTACGCTTCAAGGATGGCGCAGGTTTCATGATTCGGGGAAGGGTTCCGGTGGAGAAGCCGAAGTCGGCTCTGCACCTGCGTCAGTCCTTCTACATCATCTCGCAGTTGGAAGCGTCTCGATGGGGGACGGTCCAGAACTACGACAAGGCCGGCATGTCGGCGGGTCCGCTGCATGTGACCGCTGTTCTCCCGGCGCAGGGAAAGCAGGGGATGCTCTGGGAGCTGCTCGCGCGGATGTTCGACGAATGCATGGAGTCGTCGGAGAACGTACGCGCACTTCATGATGCTCTGGCTCTCGACGGGTGGCAGGTCACGCGCACTGGCAGTCTGGTGTGGTGGAAGGACGGCAAGCGCGTCGACATGGAGACGATTCGCACGCGTCTGTCGGCGGTGAACGGCCTCGTTCCTCCCGAGGGCTGGAAGCACGAGGCAGCGAAGAAGTGGGCACTGCTGTTCCACAAGGCCTTCGCCGACCCGTGCACGTACATGACGCAGGAGCTCTACACGATCGACTGGCTCATCCGCACCCAGCAGGAGGTCGAGCTCAACGCCTACACGAAGTACATGGCGAAGAAGATGTCGGTGCGCGACGCGACGAACTACATCCAGTACGCGTCCGGCATCGACATGGGAGAAGACCTCCATCTCGCGATGGTCGTCTACCACGCCTTCAGCGTGAACGGACCCGCGCCGGCGCTGCGCGCTCTGCGCGCTGCGATGTCCGAGAAGACCGCCGAAGGTTTCGCCAAGGCTCTGATCAAGAACCTGGGCACGACGAGCTACGGCCGTTGGCGCGACACGCCCGACAACAAGAACCGCTACGACAAGACCCGCAACGCAGTCCTCGCTTCTGGGTACTGGAACCCGGAGCGAGTGAATCTTCTGATGCCGGAGAACCTGAAGTGACGACTGAGCAGGTGGTGCGCGAGTACGAGAAGGACACGACGGCGGTCTACATCGACAACGTCAAGGTCCTCTTCGAGAAGGGCAAGGCAATCCTCGTCCTCATCAACAACGTCGAGTACTGGATTCCGATCTCGCAGATCCACGCGGACTCGGAGGTCTACGACGTGAAGACCAGCGGCGGGAAGCTGATCCTGACGAAGTGGATCGCAGTTCGGAAAGAGCTCTGGGAAGAGGAAGAGGAAAAGGACTGAGATGACGAACAAGAAGACCGACCAGCGTGTCAACCATCGGGCCACGAAGTCGCTGGAGGACGCGGTCGCGCACTTCATCGCCGACGTGGAGAACCGCCTCGACGAACGAGAGGCGTCGGCGAGCCCCAAGAGCTGGTACTCGCTGACCGACATCAACCCGTACCTCGCTCGACTGAAGGCGGCCTACAAGGAGCACGTGGGTGACCGCCCGGAGGTCCCTCGCAGGCCGTACGAGCGCTCGGTTCGTAAGGGTCTCGGGCCGGACGGGCAAGAGACCGTCGAGAGACACGAGAGCTATGGCATCGTCAAGATCAGCCGAGCGAGCGGCGGGAATCGTCGCATGTTCGGCTCGTCGGTGCGTCACCCGCACTACTTCACGCTGAGCATCTACCGCGGGCAGCGCACGGCCGGTGAGTGGGGTGAACGCTTCAGCACGGATGGGCGCGTGGCGATCGTCGAGGTGTGCCTCAGCCCCGCACAGTTCGTCGAGATGATCACCACGATGAACATGGGTGAGGGCATCCCCTGCACCATCCTCGATGTCGAGGGTGTACCGATGGAGCCGACGCCTGATGACGCTGGCAGTGAGCTGAAGCTCATCAAGGAGCACTTCGAGGAGCGCATGGTCGGCGTCGTCGACCAGATGCGCACGAAGGCAAAGGAGCTCGACAAGCTTCTCGACAAGAAGTCCTTCACGAAGGACGACAAGTCGGCCATCCGCAGCATCATCGGTTCGGCTCTCCGCATGATGGATGACGCAGCCCCGCACACCTTGAAGGTGTTCGGCGAGCACAGCGAGAAGATGGTCGCGAAGGCGAAGCTGGAGGTCGAGGCGTTCATCCAGCTCGCTATCCACAAGGCGGGCATCAAGGCGATCAAGGACAGCAACGGCACGTTGCTGCTGGGAGAAGGTGATGGCGAAGGAAACGAGGGCTGACCTTCGGGTGTCCGGGATCGTCGAGGACATCATCCGGTTCCGGAACAGCAGCGATGGTGTTGGTGTCGCGAAGACCCGTGATGGATCTGGTCACGTCCACTCGGTCGTGGGTGTGCTGATCGGAGTCGAGGTTGCGGACGTGATCGACGTGGTCGGTGCGGAAGCAGACCACCCGGTCCATGGCAAGCAGCTTCGCGCGAAGCTCATCCAGGTGACGCTGCCCAAGAACCAGAAGACGCTGGTCGACTGGCTCGTGCGTCACTTCCAGGTCGCCTGGTCCAACGCCCACCACCTCGTGGATGAGTTCTACAGGGACTTCAGCACGCTGGGACAGGCTCCGGGCCCTACGTCCGTGCCTGCGCTTCCGTACGCGGACATGGAGTTCGAGGTCAATCGCTTCTTTCAGCTCGTGCGTGCAAACGCTCCGGGTCTGCGCCAACACTTCCAGAAGCACCACGCGCAACTTGAGTGGCTGGCTGTCCACACATATGTCGTCCGCAAGATCACGGTCGATGAGCTAGTGAAGCTCGGCCTCGACACCAAGGAGGCCAACGCTCTCTTCGGGCGTCGAGGCGACAGAGCTCCAGACGAGCTGCGCGACGATCCATACAACGCCTACTACTACGTCGACGGCATGCCGTTCTCGAAGGTGGACAAGATCTACCTGAGCAAGGCAGGACGGACGCCGAACGACGAGAAACGCCTTCGAGCCATCTGTCTGCACGAGCTGCGACAGCGAGCTGACGAAGGGCACACCGCAATGTACTACGACGACTTCTTGGACTTCATGTCCGAGAAGTACGAGACGATGTCGGCGCAGCGGTTCATCCGCAGCCTCGATTCACTCATGCCGGAGTTCATCACGCTCTACGGCTCTCCGCAGATGATTCAGCTCGTGACGCACGCACGCTACGAGATGGGGATCGCGGAGTTCATCACCAAGGGAAGGGTGCTTTCGCTGCCGCCGGGCTCTGACGAGCCCGAAGACAGCGATCGCTACATGAGTCATGACGACTTCTGACATCGAATACGACGAGGATCAGCAGCGCGCGATCGAGCTCATCTCCGCTGGTGAGCAGCCGCTCGTCATCATCACCGGAGGTCCGGGCACCGGGAAGACGACGATTGTGAAGGCGGCGCTTCGTCACCCCGGCCTGCTGAAGAAGACGGTCGCCCTCGTCGCTCCGACGGGCAAGGCGGCCAAGCGCATCCGCGAGGTCGTGGGTCGCCCGACCTCGACAATCCATCGCCTCCTCGGTTACACGGGCGAGGGCTACCTCGGTGAGCCCATCCGCGAGAACGTGGTGCTGGCGGATGAAGCGTCGATGATCGACGTCGAGATGGGGTACGAACTCATGCGCGCCTTGCGGCCCAAGGCTCGCTTGGTGTTGGTGGGTGATGCTGACCAGCTCCCGAGCGTGGGCGCCGGCAGCCTGCTTCGAGACCTCATCGACAGCGGCAAGGTGCCGACCGTGCGCCTCAAGACGCTGCACCGCTCGGCGCAGGAGTCCTGGATCTGCACGAACGCCCCGCTCATCCTCGCCGGCGAGAGCTTCGATCTGGACGAGCGGCACGACTTCGTCATGCACGAGGCGACGGACACCGAAGACGTTCTGAACCTCGTCGTCGAGATGATGATGCATCACGCGGCGGACTTCTGGAGCGGCAAGTTCCAGCTCCTCACGCCGCAGAACATCGGGGATCTCGGGACCGAGATCCTGAACAACGAGATCGCCGCGAACCTGAATCCCGAGCGCGAAGAAGGGGACATGGTCGAGCTCGCGATCCCGAACGCGACGATGCAGTCGTTCATCGGCAAGAACGACCGCGTCATCCAGGTACAGAACAACTACCGCCTCGACGTCTTCAACGGCGAGATCGGCACGGTCGACCGCATCGAGAACAACAAGGTGCTGGTCCGTTTCGACAAGCGGTACGTCGAGTACTCCTCGCTCGCGGCGATGCACGAGCTTCGCCTCGCGTACGCTCTGACCATTCACAAGGCGCAGGGCTCCGAGTGGGAGCATGTCGCGGTACTCTGCCACGGCATGCACTCGCGCATGTGGTCGCGCCAGCTCCTCTACACCGCGGTCACCCGTGCGAAGAAGGCCGTGTACATCATCGGCAACGACGCAGGCATCGGAATGGCGCTCAAACAGAACAAGCCGCGCGAGCGCTTCACGACGTTGCCCGATCGCATCAAGGAGCTCGCAGATGAAGCGCAGTAGCGAGAACCGTGAGGGTATGACCTGGGAGGAGTGGGCATACTCTGCTGCGATCCCGGAACCGCTGACCCGAGGACTTGGGTTGCCGGCGGACCGGTTCAATGCAGAGACGCAGTGCTGGGAGCCGGTGGCGCCGCATCGCAGCCCTCACGGCACCCCTGGCTACGCTTCCCTCTTCCGGAAGGAGCGCGCGGCCTGGCGCGCAGGCGAAGACCCGGCCGAGTGGCGCATCTTGCGGAGCTGACAGTGGTCCACGGACACGCCCGGAAGAAGAAGTCTCCGACGTACGTGTCGTGGAAGATGATGGTTCAGCGCTGTACGAACAAGAACAGGAAGGACTACGAGGACTACGGCGGGCGAGGCATCCGGATCTACTTCGACTGGGTAGGTCCGGGAGGCTTCCAGCAGTTCCTCGCAGATGTCGGCGAACGACCGTCCAAGCAGTACTCGCTCGATCGCATCGACCCCGACGGACACTACGAGCCGGACAACGTTCGGTGGGCGACCAAGTCGCAACAGAACTCGAACAAGTCCGGCTTCATCATCGAGTTCAACAACGAGCGGCTCACCGTCTACGAGTGGGCCGATCGCCTCGGCATGCATCCTGGTGCACTGCGCAAGCGCTTCTCTCGTCTCGCGAAGGCTGGTCTGTCTCGCGAGGAGGTCTTGCTGCGTGCGCTCACCACCCCGAACAAGCGGGGACGAAGAAAGACGAGAAGATGAAGGGCCCTATCAATCTGGCAGAGGTGCCCGCCACGCACTACACGGAGACCACGGCGTTCGTTACGCGAAGCTGCTGTGGTCCCGATGGTGTCGGCGAGTGCCAGGCGAAGGCAGAGGGACTTCCTTGCGGCATCGGTAGGCTCCGGATCCCGGAGCACGACAAGACCAAGGATGGGCACGCTCTGCGCGAGCGGCGTATCGAGCTGAAGCTCTCGTTGCGTCAGGCGGCCGAGAAGCTGGGCATCACCGTAGTGCAGTACGGTGGGCTCGAACGCGGTGTCTACACGACGGACTGGAACGAAGCGCGAAGGAGACTCGAAGAATGAACACGAACAAGAGCAAGACCTGCATCTGCGGCAAGACGATGGTCGCCGCGATCTTCGACTTCTACTGCCCGGACAACAACTGTCCGACGAACAGAAAGGAGCCGAACCCCTCGCTCACGGAGGTCACGGGCCTCGTGAAGATGGTGAACGAGGCGCTCACGGAGCACGGCTTTCCGCGTACTGTCGAGGAGGCTCAGCGCGCATTCGACATCGAGACCACCGACCCCGCTACTGGTCGGCCGCCGACGAGCGAGATCGACTACGGAGGACTGGAGCTCCGGGTGCTCGCGCATTTCTACCCCGAGTTCCGCGAGGAGCTGCGCCTGCTCCATCAGCAGGGGGCGGACAAGAACACGATCGGCGAGCTGGCCCACAAGTACATGGCGAAGATGCTGAGCGAGCGAAAAGCGACGAGGCGCTTCAGCTTCGGCACCCCCTACTATGCCCCCGACTACACGCCGTTGCCGCCGATCGATCCGGCGGTACGAGGCACCATCAGAAAGATGATGGAAAAGGCCAAGGCGCTCGTGAGCCAGGGAATCTCTGCGAACCTGTACGCCACGTGGCCTGCGTACGGCGCCCCGCTCTACGGAAAGCCCGACCTCGACGACCGCGTGCTGCAATCCAGCGACTACACGCCGGAGGAGGGGTTCAAGACCGCCATCGGCCTGCACCTGCACGACGAGATCGTGTACGAGACTGACATCCACACCGCCAACGCGATGAAGATGTTCGGGATCGCTCGGCCCGAAGACGTGACGTCCGATCAGCGACGTGCAGCGAAGAACTCGGCGTTCGTCGAACTCTACGGGCGGCGCCCCATCCAGGAGCTTCGCTTCGCCACAGAGAAGACGTCGTCGGACACTCTCCTGTCGCTGTCGCGAAAGGAAGACCGCTACCTCGCCAACCAGCACGAGGAGGTGCGTACGCGTCACTGCGACTCGCACCTCTACATGAAGCGCATGCTGGAGTGGCCCAAGACCATGCGCGTGGTCGAGGGTGGCTGGGGCACCCGCGACGACAACGACGAGAACATGGAACGCACGGACCACACGGAGAAGGTCGTGGCCGTCATGACGCTCAACGACGTGCCGCTGAACGATCTCGGTGAGGTCGCGCTCTACGACTACATCGGAGTGCACCCCTTCACGTTCCGCTGCATGGTCCGAATGAGGCACGTCAACGGCCACTTCGGTGCGAAGTTCGACTTCGTGCGGTCGCGTGAGGCGAAGAACGTCCTGTACCACTACAAGTCCGACATCGAGATCTGTTTCACCGAGGACCGACTGCGGCTGAGCCGCGGTCGTCGTACGGCGCGGCAGCCCACCGCCGCCGAGCGCGCGTACTACCGCGAGCTCGTGCTCCTCGACGAGAAAGCCATGTACCAAGACGCAAAGCGGAGGGTGCAGGGCCTCACGCCGGCGGACATGGAGCAGGTGTTCGTCTCGAAGAGCATGGTCGCCTGCAAGGAGTGCGAGGGCAGCGGCAACGTCAAGACCGGCATGGTGTGTCCGGTCTGTCGAGGTCGTGGAGAAGTGCTGTACGTGAGGACGGAGAACCGAAGGAAGGGGAAGTGCTGATGGCTCGCTACAAGGTCCTGGTGGAGTTCGACATCGAGGCCGACAGCAAGGACGAGGTGAAGGAGCTCGTCGAAGCGACCGTGGAGGACTCGCTCGCGATCAGCGAGTTCGACATCAAGAAGATCACGGTCGCCATGGACGAGGAGGACGACGTCGATGATGAGGTCGACGACGACCTGGAGGTCGACGATGACTAGCCCGATGACTCCGAAGGAGATGCTCGAAGAGATCGCACGCGAGGTTGATCCGAACCCCGCGACCATCACCAAGACCAAGCCCTTCGTCGATCTGCTCGGGTTGGTGGTCGAGGAGTACATCCTCGTCGACACCATCCCGCTGCTCACGCGGGAAGAGCGCTACGAGATCGCGAAGTGGGCTTCGGTCACCCATGTCGCGGCTGCATCGGACGATCCTCCGCTGCCGACGCTTCCGCGACCCGAGGCGCTCAAGAAGATCCTCATCGAGCCGGGCCGTCGTGTGCTCGTCGAGGGTCGCGGAATGGGCACGGTCGTGTACTACGAGACGGCGACCGTCTCCCGTCCGACGGCGCGGGTGAAGTTCGAGGATGGCAATGAGGAGCTCGTCTACAACAAGAGGATCATCGGTGTCGACGAGTAGACGAACGACGCGCGATCACCGCTACGACATCGGTGTGCTGATCGGCATGGCGCGCGAGGAGCGCAACGACTCGCAGACCAAGGCAGCCGCTCACGCCGGTGTGTCCCAGACGAAGTGGAACCACTGGGAGAAGCACATCGTGCTTCCGACCGTCGACGAGATGGACCACATCATCCACACGTACTTCCCGAACGAGCGCACGAAGATGGCCGCCATCTACAAGGCGGCCGCCGATGATTGGGAGCGCATGGGACCTCCGGTGCCGACGCGCTCCTACAACACGCCGGGTGGCAAGCCCGGAGATCCGCACGAGCGATGACCGAACAGAACTACTGCGGGTATTGCGAC
>Ga0196964_10000292_pt1 | contig 37029 bp, 42 predicted proteins | sample S1_10metaG_FD_148615 | JGI IMG/M metagenome (GOLD analysis project Ga0196964, IMG submission 148615) | Soil microbial communities from Anza Borrego desert, Southern California, United States - S1_10 | ecosystem: Environmental > Terrestrial > Soil > Desert | place: USA: California | collected...
TTGGCCCCGCCGCCGGCGGCTGCCGCATTTGGGACTATGACAGCGTCGGGGATGCGCTCACCGACGCGCTCCGCCTCTCGCGCGGCATGACCTACAAGAACGCCATGGCCGATCTCCCGCTCGGCGGCGGCAAGGCCGTCATCTACCGAATCAACACCGAGCGCGTGGACGCTTTCCAGCGCTTCGGCGACGCGGTCGAAAAGCTCGGCGGCAAGTACATCACTGCAGAGGACGTTGGCGCGACCGTCTCGGACATGCGCGCCATCGCCGGCCGGACGTCGTATGTCGCCGGCCTTCCCAAGGAAGCGGGCCAGGCCGGCGGCGATCCTTCGCCCGCCACCGCGTTCGGCGTGTTCGTATCGATCAAAGCGCTGCTCGGCGGTCCGGTGCAGGGCAAGACCATCGCCGTGCAGGGCGTTGGCGCTGTTGGCTTCAATCTCTGCAAGCTGCTCAACGCCGAAGGCGCCAAGCTGGTCGTCTCCGACGTGAACCGCGCCAACCTCCAGCGCGCCGAAGCGCTCGGCGTCGAGATCGCGCCGGTCGATCAGATCCACGCCGTCGGCGCCGATCTCTTCTCGCCGTGCGCGCTAGGCGCCGGGCTCAACGAGCGCACCATCCCTGAACTCGGCGCGCCCATCATTTGCGGCGCCGCCAACAACCAGCTCGCCACCGAAGCCGATGGCCAGCGCCTAGTCGAGCGGGGCGTCACCTATGCGCCGGACTACGTCGTCAATGCCGGCGGCATCATCAACGTCTCGGCCGAGTATCTGGGCGAGCCGGCCGACGTCGTTGACGGGCGCCTCCGCGCCATCGCTCCGCGCTTGCTGAAAGTCCTGGAAAGCGCCAAATCGGAAAACGTACCGCCCCACGTCGCCGCCGACCGCATCGTGCGCGCGAAGCTTGAGGCTGCGAGGAAGGGCTGATGGACGATATGAGCCGCAAGTCGAACGCACTCGACCTGCACATCCCAGCCCCGCGCGCGAGGCCGGGCGACAAGCCCGACTTCAGCGGCTGGAGCTTCCCCGAGCCCGGCGACACGCCGAGGCCCGATATCGACGAGCCCGCGCATGCGCTGCGCGAGTACGCGTACGGCCTTATTCGCGTGCTCGACATGGAGGGCAATGCGCTCGGGCCCTGGACGCCGCACATCGCGCCGGAGCAACTGCGCCGCGGGCTCAAATACATGCTGCTGACGCGCGCGTTCGACGAGCGCATGCACCGCGCCCAGCGCCAGGGCAAAACCAGCTTTTACATGCAGTGTCTGGGCGAAGAGGCGATTGCCATCGCACAAGTCTTCGCGCTCAACCAGGACGACATGTGTTTTCCGTCCTATCGCCAGCAGGGCATCCTGATCGCGCGCGAATATCCGCTCATCGACATGATGCACCAGATCTATTCGAACGCGTCTGATCCGCTGAAGGGCCGCCAGCTGCCGATCATGTATTCGTCGAAGCAGGCGGGCTTCTTCACCATCTCCGGCAATCTCGCGACCCAAGTGCCGCAGGCCGTCGGCTGGGCCATGGCGTCCGCCTATGCCAATGACGGCCGCATCGCCGCGACGTGGCTGGGCGACGGCTCCACCGCCGAAGGCGACTTCCACGCCGCGATGACGTTCGCGTCCGTGTATCGTGCGCCCGTCATCATCAACGTCGTCAACAATCAGTGGGCCATCAGCTCGTTCCAAGGCATCGCCGGCGGTGAGAACACGACGTTCGCCGCGCGCGGCGTCGGCTATGGCGTCCCGCCGCTCCGCGTCGACGGCAACGACTTCCTCGCCGTCTATGCCGTCACGCAATGGGCCGCCGAACGCGCCCGCGCCAATCTCGGCCCCACGCTCATCGAGCACTTCACCTATCGCGGCGGCCCGCACTCCACGTCCGACGATCCCTCGCGCTATCGCCCGGCCGACGAAGGCCGCTGCTGGCCGCTCGGCGATCCGATCGAGCGCTTGAAGACGCACCTCATCTCGATCGGCGAATGGAGCGAAGAGCGGCACAAGCAAGCGCAGGAAGAAGCCGTCGAAACCGTCCGCGCCACCGGCCGCGAAGCGGAGAAGGTCGGCATCCTTTCCACCGAAGCCCCGCAATCGCGCGCCGAGATGTTCGAGGACGTCTACAAGGACGTGCCCTGGCACTTGGCGCAGCAGCGCGACGAGATGGGCCCGTAAGATGGCGCGCACCCTTTCTTCGTCATTCCGGGGCTCCGCGAAGCGGAGAACCCGCCGGCGCGGCCGAAGCCGCTTCGGCGCGGCGAAGGCCCGGAACCCAGGGGCCAACGCACTGGGCTTTGTCACCCCCTGGGTTCCGGATCGCGCTGCGCGCGTCCGGAATGACGAGTCTGGTTCAACTCCCACGCTGAATTTTGAGGCCGCATAAGCATGGCCACGATGACCATGATCCAAGCGCTCAACTCGGCGCTCGACACCATGATGGCGCGCGACCCGAACGTGCTGACGTTCGGCGAAGACGTCGGCTATTTCGGCGGCGTGTTCAAAGTCACCGAACACCTGCAGCAGAAATACGGCCCCAAACGCTGCTTTGATGCGCCCATCAGCGAAAACGGCATCACCGCCGTCGCCGTCGGCATGGCCACGTACGGCCTGCGCCCCGTGATCGAGATCCAGTTCGCGGACTACATGTACCCCGGCTACGACCAGCTCGTGAACGAGGCCTCGCGCATCCGCTATCGCTCGGCCGGCGACTTCACCGTGCCGATGACGGTGCGCATGCCGTATGGCGGCGGCATTCGCGGCGGTCAAACGCACAGCCAGTCCCCCGAAGCGCTCTTCACGCACGTCGCGGGCTTGAAGACCGTGATCCCGTCCACGCCCTACGACGCGAAGGGCCTCCTCATCTCCGCCATCGAGGACGACGATCCCGTCATCTTCATGGAGCCCAAGCGCATCTATAACGGGCCGTTCGACGGCTTCCACGATCGCCAGGTGTCGCCATGGTCGAAGCACCCGGCCAGCGAAGTGCCGGAGGGCTATTACAACATCCCGCTCGGCAAGGCCGCGATCGCGCGCGAAGGCAATGACTGCACCATCATCGCCTACGGCACGATGGTGCATGTCGCCATCGCCGCCGCCAACGAAAGCGGCATCGACGCGGAAGTGATCGATCTGCGCACGCTCGTGCCCATCGACATCGAAACCATCGTCGCCAGCGTCGAGAAGACCGGCCGCTGCGTCATCGTCCACGAAGCGACGCGCACTTCCGGCTTCGGCGGCGAACTCTCCGCGCTCGTGCAGGAGCATTGCTTCTACCACCTCGAAGCGCCGATCCAGCGCGTCACCGGCTATGACACGCCATACCCGCACTCCCAGGAATGGGAGTATTTCCCGACCCCGCCGCGCATCATCAAAGCGATGCGCCGCGTGATGGAGGCTTGAGCCAGAGCGATGGCCCAGTTCGTTTTCAAACTCCCCGATGTCGGCGAAGGCACCGCTGAAGCTGAAATTGTCGCCTGGCATGTGAAGGTCGGCGACGTCATCCAGGAAGACGCCCCGCTCGTCGATGTGATGACGGATAAGGCGACGGTGGAGATGACCTCTCCCGTCGGCGGCCGCGTCGTCTCCATCCACGGCGAACCGGGCGACATGGCGCCCGTAGGCGGCCCCATCGCCGTGTTCGAAGTCGAAGGCGAAGAAACGGTTTCCTCCCCCGCAAGCGGGGGAGGCAGTCGCGAGCTTGCTCGCGACGGAGGGGGCGACGACACGCCAGCGCCTGCAAGCACTGCGGCGCACCGCTCCCTCAGTCAGCCTGCTACGCGCGCTGACAGCTCCCCTTTAAACGGGGGAGCAAACACATCGCGCAAGTCGCCCGAAGCCGACGGCCTCACATCAACACCAGCGAAAGCCGATCCGCCACAAGTTCCGCCGTCCAAGCCCAAGCTCAAAGCGCCCGCGGGCGCCACGTGGTCAGAAGCTGAACTGCAAGCAGCGCTGCAGGGCACAGCGCCGCGCGCGGTGCCGTCCGCCGCAATGCCTGCCGCCAGCAAGCCGTCGCAAGCCGTCGCCAAGCCCGCGCCGCGCGACGCTTCCGTGCGCGAATGGGCCCACGCGCAAGCATCGCCCGCCGTGCGCGCGCGCGCGCAAAAGCTCGGCATCGATCTTTCCCAAGTGCGCGGCACGGGTGAGGGCGGACGGATCACGCATGACGATCTCGACGCCGTGCTCGTGCCCGCCGTTGGTTCGCGCCGCGGCGGCTCGGCGCTCGCGCAGCGCAACGGCATCGAGCCGGTGAAAGTCATCGGCCTTCGCCGCAAGATCGCGGAGAAGATGCAGGACGCCAAGCGCCGCATCCCGCACTTCGCCTACGTCGAAGAAGTCGATCTCACCGAGCTCGAAGACTTCCGCCAGCACCTCAACGCGACCAAGCGCAGCGATCAGCCCAAGCTCACGCTGCTCCCGTTCCTCATGCGCGCGCTCGTGCTCTGCCTGCCGGACTTCCCGCAGATCAACGCGCGCTACGACGACGAAAACGGCGTCGTCTATCGCCACGAGAACGTCGATATCGGCATCGCCACCCAAACCGATAACGGCCTCATCGTGCCCGTGGTCCGCCACGCCGAAGCGCGCGACCTCTGGGATAGCGCCCTCGAAGTCTCGCGCCTCGCCAACGCCGTGCGCAACAACACCGCGAGCAAGGATGAGCTCTCGGGTTCGACCATCACCATCACCTCGCTCGGCGCCCTCGGCGGCATCGTCACGACGCCCGTGATCAATCATCCGGAAGTCGCGATCATCGGCGTCAACAAACTGGTCGAGCGCCCGGCGGTGAAGAACGGCGCCATCGTCATCCGCAAGATGATGAACCTCTCCAGCTCCTTCGATCACCGCGTCGTCGACGGCTACGACGCGGCGGCCTTCATTCAGCGCGTGAAAGGCATGCTGGAACACCCGGCGGCGATGTTCGTGGAACGGTGAGCAAGTTGAACGCGCCGCGTTGCCATCACCTCGTCATTCCGGGGCAATGCGCAGCATTGAACCCGGAACCCAGGGGCAAACGCACTGCGCTCTGTCATCCCTGGGTTCGGGGTTCTCGCTAACGCGAGCCCCGGAATGACGACGTTGCTTAGCCGTTGCTAGAATGATGTTCGACCCGAAGAAGAACTACGCGGACACGCCGCACTACCGCGAGCTGCAGCCGCTGCGCCTCCCCGGCGGTTGGCGCGTGGGCTGGAACACGCTCTTCAAGGACCTCGATCCCGCCGTCGGCGATCTCGGCGGCTCGTCGATCCTCTACCTCAGCAACGACGGCCTCCGCTTCATCATCGAAGTGATGTTTCGCCCCGAATTCGATCCTGACGGCCGCTTCATCATTGAGGTAACCTACGTGCCGTACTTGCGCACCGAGAGGGGCCGCCGCGATGTCCCGTTCGCGCGCCACGCCGGCGACCAGATCGTCCATACCTTCGAAACGCGCTCCTACGCCGAACTCGTCGAACACCTCGAACAACAGATCGCCCGCTGCAGCGCGTGGATGATCGAAGGGCATTGAGCAGGGCCGAAGGTCAGCGCGCGTCCATCGCGCTAGCCGCCGCAGCTTCCGCTTCCGCCACGATCCAGTCGCGAAACGCCACGATCTTCCGGCTCTTCGCGAGCGCCGCCGGATAGACGAACCAGAACGCCCGGCCATCCGGCGCGACGAAATCATGGGCCGGGACAAGCCGCCCCGCTTTGATCTCATCCGCAAACAAAATGGGCGACCCAATCGTCACGCCTTGGCCCGCAATCGCCGCGGCCGCGTCGAGATATTCCGCCTGTAGCGTCGTCCCGAAGCGTCCGCCGAGATCGACGCGCATGCCAAGCGCCTCATACCAGCGCGTCCACCAATCCGGCCGCCCCAGCAGCGGCGCGTCGAGCTTCCGTCGCGGATCGCCAATGTGTTTCGCCGCCGCTTTCAGCGCCGGCGCGCAGAGCGGCATGAACACGCTCGCAAACAATCTCGTCGCCCGCAGGCCCGCCCACTTGCCATGCCCATTGCGCACCGCGGCATCGAACACGCCCGCGCCGAGCTCACGCGGCGCCTCTGAAAGATCGAGCTCGACGCGGATGTCGCCGTGCGCCTTGCGAAAGCGCCCCAGGCGCGGCGTCAGCCAACTCGCGCCAAACGTCGGCAATGTCGTCAGCGAAAGCCGCGACTCGTACGCGTCCACGGCGCTCACAAAGGTCGCGCTCAGCGATTTGAAGAGCGCCGTCACCTCCGGCGCAATCGCGCGCCCGTGTTCGGTCAGCACCACACGCTGCGCGAGGCGCTGAAACAAGGGCACGCCGATTTCGCGCTCCAGCTGCCGCACATGATAGCTCACGGAAGCTGCGCTGGTGCCCAGCTCCTGCGCGGCTTTCGCGAAACTGCCCAGCCGCGCCGCCGCCTCGAACGCGCGCACCGAGAGAAGAGGGGGCAGTTTTCCCAGCATAAGGCAAACTTAGCCTCACACCCGATCTTCGCCGTGTCAAACGCACGCGCTCGCCGCTAGCAAACGCCATGCATTTCACCCGCGCCGTCTTCCTCATCGCCGCTCTCTTCGCCACGCCCGCCGTCGCGCAAGAAGAACAAGTCCCGCCCGGCTTCACCATGGAGCGCACCGGCGGCGAGCACGACTTCGCCTATTTCGAGGGCGCATGGACCACCATGCAGCATCGCCTGCGCACCCGCTTTCCGCCCGGGGCCAACGACTGGGAAGATTTCCCCGGCACGCTCTGCGCCGTGCCGTATCTCGAAGGCCGCGCCAGCGTCGATGAACTCTACTTCCCCACGCGCGACCACGCCGGCTTCACGTTGCGCCTGTTCGATCGGGAGCGGCGCCAATGGTCCATCTATTGGGTCAACAGCACGAACGGGCGCCTCGATCCCATCCCTGTCGTGGGCGGCTTCCAAGGCAATCGCGGCGAGTTCTACGCCCGCGATCAATTCGAGGGCCGCCCCATCAAGGTGCGCTATCTCTGGACCATCATCGACCAGAACCACGCGCGCTGGGAACAAGCCTTCTCCTTCGACGACCGCACCTGGGAAACCAACTGGACCGCTGACTTCACGCGCGCCGACGCCGCTACGCTCTGCGAGAACGGCCAGCCGCGGCGTTGACGGAACACGCGCCGCCAGGGCGTTGTTGTACCGCCATGCTCGACCACACCGGTTTCGTCGTCACCGATCTCGCCGCCGCGCGCCGCTTCTACGACGCCATCGCGAGGCCCCTGGGTCTCATGACCGCCGACAACGGCGAGAGCGCGTTCCTGCTCGGCAAAAGCGTCACCGAATATCCGTACCTCTGGATCGGCACGCTCATCCCCTCGTACTGGGTCGAAGGCTCGCGTCCCGGCATCAATCAGATGCACGTTGCCTTCGCCGCGCCGAGCAAGCAGGCGGTGCACGATTTCTACGCCGCCGCGCTCGAGGCCGGCGGCAAAGACAACGGCCCGCCTGGTCCGCGCGAAGGCGCCGACAAGTATTATGGCGCGTTCGTGCTCGATCCCGACGGCAACAACATCGAAGCGGTTTGGCGCGAATAGGCTCGCGTTATTTCGTCAGCAACCCCAGCACGCCGCCCGACGTCAGCAGCCCCGCGCCCAACAGCGCCCACGGCAGCGACACATGCCCGGGCGCGGCGATAAAAACCGGCCGCCATGCGGGCGCGAACTTGGATTTGTAGGCGCGCAAGCCCTGGAAGCCGTAAAGATCCTCGCCCGCTTCATAAACCGCCGCGCCAATCTTGCTCAGCGCCGGCGCGTAGCGTGACCCCGGCAGGCCGGCCAGGGGCGTCATGCCGAGGTCCATCGCGCCAAAGCCCGCATCGCGCGCCCATTCGATGGCGCCGACGAGCAGAAAATCCATCACGCCATGCGGCGCATCGGCGCCGTAACGCATCAGATCGACGGCGATCTCGCCCTTGTCGGGCGTCGGCCACAGCACGGCGAACGCAACAGTCGCGCCGTCCTTTTCCACGACCGCGATCGGGAAGCGGTCGAGATAGCTTTCCTCGAAGCGCCCGAGTGAAAAGCTCTTCTCGCGCCCCCTATGCCGCGCCAGCCACGCATCCGACACGCGCCGCAACCTCGCCCAATCCGCCGCCTCATGCGGACCGCGCACGCGCACCGTCCAACCGTCGCGAACGAGTTTCCCCTTCGCTTGGCGCAGCTTCGCCCGCGCCGCGCCCTCCAACGTGAAAGAGGGAAGCTCGACCATCGCCGACTCCCCGATCTTCCGCACGGCGTAGCCCAGATCGATCAGCGCCGGCAGCAACTCTTGCGACGCCGCATAGATCACCGGGCTCGCGCTCGCCGCATCCGCCGCCGCGTGAAAGGCGAGCAGCGCGGCCTCGCGTTCAGCCGCTGGCCCCACCGGATCGCCCATCGCGAACCACCGGCCCCCGCGCGGCCGGTACATCACAAAGCTCTTGCCGGCGAAGACAAAGCTCTTGTCGCCTGTGAACATGAGGTTTGCGTCGCCATGAGCGTGCTCGGCCCCTGCAAGCACGCTTTCGGCTTTACCCATATCGGCTGCACGCTGTGCGGGGGTCATCGCGGGCCGGTGCGGGTGGAGCGCGATCCACGCCAGCAGCAGCAATCCCACAATCACCGCGCCAGCGACCGCGCGCAACGAGCGCGCGATGTCCGCGTCGCGCAGCATGGTCCACCAAAGTTCGTCGCTATACGCGACGTTCTCGTAGGCCATCAGCATCAGCCAGATCGTCAGCCCCAGCGCGATCGCGACGCCGATCAGCCACGGCCCCGTCAGCAATCCCGCCGTCAGCCGCGAGTGGCGGAAGAACGCCGCCCGCGCCGACGCAAGCGCCAATGCAATCGCGCCAAGCACAATTGCCTCTTCCCAATCCAGCGCCTTCACCAGCGAGAACACAGCGCCGCCAACCAGCAGCACCAGCGCAAGCCAGTAGGCGCCATCTAGCCGCCGCCACAAACCGCCCGCCACCATCAGCAGCAATACGCCGATGATCGACGCAATGAAGTGCGTCAGCTCCACCGCCGCCAGCGGCCAAAGATCGAGCAACGCTCTGAGCCGCTCCGGCACGGCGGGCTGCGCGGCGGAAGCCAGCAGCGCGAGGCCCGCCAGAAAAGTCAGCACCGACGCCGCCGGCGGCGCAAGTTCGAGCAAAGCGAGCCGCCATGCGCTGTCTTGCTCAGTCGTGTTGGAGCTATCGGTCATTCGTTCGCAGCGACACCCTCAATAGCGCGAGATTAGCGTCCCTTCTCCTCCTGCGGAGGAGAAGGGACGCGCTCCTTTCGGTGCGCGAGAGTGGGAGGATACAACAGGGCGCTATCCATGCTTTTCCGTCGGTAACGCGTTGAATCCAAACCACCTCAGCAAAATCAATCCGACCGACCCCGCGCCGCCCGCATACTCGCCTCATGAAACACACGCCGCCCTTTCTCACTCAACATCGCTTCGCCAGGCTCATCGCCTGGCTTTGCGCGATGCTGGCCTGGGCGGCGGCAACGCTCTTTGCCAACACAACGCGTCCCAAGCGCCGTCACATCCGCCAGCGTTATGCTTTTCTCTCACTCGATTACATCGAACGTCTCGTGCGTGAGCTCATCATCGTTCGCGCCGCCGATCTCACGCACCTTGGCGCGCGTCCGCGGTTGTGCTTCGTGCGCAACCGCGCCGCTCGCGGCTTTCGCCGCCGCACCGCGCGCGGCGCGATGTTGCGCTCTATCGCGGGCTCACGCCTGCGCAAGGCGTTGAAGCGCCGCGATCCCGCTCAGCATCTGCAAGTTCTTTTCGCTGCGCTCGCCAGTATCGACGCGCTTGCGCGCCGCTATCTCCTGCCGCGCGCCCAGCGCCGCTTGACGCGGCTCTTTCCCATTCTGATGTTCGCGCCGCCTGCGGCCGCGCTCAGTTCGCTCGCCGCGCCTGCGCCGCACGCCGCCGACAGCTCCTGACCGATCCCCGCGCATCCCCCGGATCCACGCCGCCCGTGCAGGCCAGCACGCGCGGCCGCTGCCGCTGAGCGTTATCCGCTCGCGTCAAGCCCTTAAGTTTCCAAGGAAAATCCGCGCCAATCCGCACTCGTGACCCGTGTCATCTTCCCGCCGCTCTCGGAAGCGCCTATGGACAGAGCCAGGGACGACAAGGTCGGCGCCGAAGCGCCGGGCAGGGTGATATGGCGGACGTTTTCATCTCCTACGCCAGCGAGGACCGCAATCGCGTGCGCCCGCTTGCCGACGCATTGCAGCAGCGCGGTTTCAACGTGTGGTGGGATCGCTCGCTCGCGGCGGGGCAAGATTACACGGCCATCATCGAGCGCGAATTGAAGAACGCGAAGGCAGTCATCGTCGTGTGGACGCAATCGTCCGCGTCATCGACGTTCGTGCGCGACGAAGCCGGCCGCGCGCGTGACCAAGGCCGTCTCGTGCCGGTCATGCTCGACCAGGTCGACCTTCCACTCGGCTTCGGCGCTTTCCAGGCCGAAGATTTCACGCGCTGGAACGGCGGCGCCAACGCGCCGCAAATGCAGATTCTCGAAGAGGCGTTGAAAGCGAAGCTCGAAGGCCGCGACGTTGACGGCGGCGCCGTCGCCAGGAAGCGGCGCAAGCTGATGGCGCGCATCCGTCTTGTGTCGGTGCTCACGGTGATTGCGTTGGTCGTCGGCATTGCCGCCGGCGGCCGGTACCTGTTCGATCCGCCGCAACAGGAAGTGACTCAGGAAGATCTGCGCGCCGAGTTGCTGCGCCTCCTGGCTGAAGGCCAGCTCACGCCCGAGCAGGCGATCCAGCTCGCGCAGATTCTGGAAAGCGGCGCGCTCGGCGACGACGCCGACCAGCAGGTCGCTTCGGCCGCGCCATCGCCCGCCGACGGCGCGCGTGGCGCCGAAGCGCAGCTGGCATCAGTGTCGGAAGGCGAGTTCGACACGCTCGCGACAGACGCCTGGCAGCAGGCCTTCGTCGCGCTCTCGGCGCACCCCGATGCACAAATCCGCATCGCCACAGCGCAGATGAGCATGGAAAGCACGCGCGGCGCGGCCATGCAGACGCTGTGGCAATACGCGCAGACGCACCCCGACGACCCCTTGGTCGATGAGATCTATCTGCTCTGCGGTTCGGTCGGCGAATCGAACGCCGATCCGCTCGGCCAGCGCGCACTGGAAATCGCAACCGCGCTCGAGCCGCGTGATCCGCGCGTCTGGCGCATGCTCTCGCGCTCCTACAACCGCACCAATCGCGGCGCGGAAGCGGAAGCGACGGCCGAAGTCTCGCAAGCCGTCGAAGCCCAGAACCAGGGCAACACGGCCGAAGCCGAACAGCGCCTGCAGCAAGCGCTGCCCAACATCAGCACGCCGGCGCTGCGCGCCCCTGTCGTCTCCCAGCTCGGCCAGATCGCCGAGACGCGCAATGACTACACCTCCGCCAGCGCGCGTTACGCTGAAGCCTATCGCCTGCGCGAGCAGACGGCCGGCGACCAGCCCGCGGCCGGCGCGCAGCTTGCGCTGGAAGCGGACGCCCAGCAGCTTGTGCGCGCGCTCGATCGCTCGGGCCGTACGCGCGAGGCCTGCGAACGCTTGCGCCAGGCGCAGGAAGCGCACGACGTCGCCGCCCCGGATCAGGAATTGCTCGACCGCTGCCAGAGCGAATTCCGAACCCAGCTCCGCGACCGCGTGGAAGTCTCACCCGCGCTGCGCAGCCGCGTGATCGCCCCCGAACAAACGCAAATCCAGCGCGCGCCAACGCAACGCGTCGCGCCAGCGCCGGCGTCGCCGTGAACATGGGGCGCGGGTCTTCAGACCCGCGCCCCATGACTAGGCCGGCTTCAAAAACAGCACCTTCGCCGCCCCGTACTCACGCGCATCGAGCGTTACGAATCCCGGCGTTTCCGGCGTCTCATCCGCGCCGCATTCGAACACGATCAGCGCATCGTTCGTAATCCAGGCGCCGTCGTGCAGCTTCGCGAGCGCTCGTTGGCCCAAACCTTTGCCGTACGGCGGATCGCAGAACACCAGATCGAACGGCTCGCCGAGGCCTGCCGGCTTCACGCCCAGATCCGTCGCGTCCCGCCGATGAATCCGTGTCGTCCCGAACAGACCCAGCGCCTCGATATTGTCCCGGATCGCTCCGCGCGCGCCGGCGTCGATTTCCACGAACAACGCAAACGCCGCCCCGCGCGACATCGCCTCAAGGCCAAGCCCCCCCGCGCCCGCGAACAGGTCTAGCACCCGGCGTCCTTCCAGCCCCGGCGACCATTCGGCGTGCTCCAATATATTGAACACCGCCTCGCGCGCGCGATCGCTGGTTGGGCGCGTGTCGCGTCCGGGCGGCGCGGCCAGGGCGCGGCCTTTGAATTTACCGGCGACGATGCGCATGGCCGCTTCCTGCCGCGCCGCAGCGCAGCGCGCAACACTCCCAATCCCGTGGAAGGGATGTGCTCTGCCACAATTTGGACCGTGACGCGCTGAGGGCCATATGTCGCGCAGGGGCGGTCGCCCCACGCTTGACCGGGGCCGCACGCTCCGCGAACAAGAGCGGCCCAAAGGACCAGGAGTAAAGGCCCCGTGGACGGATTGATCGCCAGCATCGCCGACGTCTTCAATCCCGACCACGCAGTAGCCAATTTCGCGGCGCTGTTTCAGGTCATCCTGATCGATCTCGCGCTCGCCGGCGACAACGCCGTCGCCGTCGGCTTGGCCGCGTCGGCGCTGCCGTCGCAGCAGCAGAAGCGCGCGATCTTCTGGGGCATCGTTCTCGCCCTCGTGCTGCGCATCCTCTTCGCGACCGTCACGCTGCAATTGCTGGAAATTCAGGGTCTGCTGCTCGTGGGCGGCCTCCTGCTGTTCTGGGTCGCTTGGCGCATGTATGACGACCTGCGCAAGCACCGGCCGATTCAGGTCGGCGATCCTGTCGCCGGCGAACACGCGGTCGAAGCCGTCACATCAGGCGGCAAGCGGCCGAAGACCTTCGCCAGCGCGCTCTTCACGATCGTGCTCGCGGACGTCTCGATGTCGCTCGACAACGTTCTCGCGGTCGCGGCCGTGTCGCGCCACAACGAAGTGATCATGTGGTTCGGCCTCATCCTGTCGGTCGTGCTGATGGGCGTCGCCGCCTCGATCATCGCCCGCGTGATCGAGCGTTACCGCTGGATCGCCGTCGTCGGCATCATCATCATCCTGTTCGCCGGCACGCGCATGATCTGGGAAGACGGTCACAACTTCTTCCCACAATACATTCCAGCGATCCCGAGCTTCTTGGGCGGGGGACACTAGCTCAGCGCGTTCACGCGTCCATCCGCGCGGCCGTCAGTTGCCTCGTCATTCCGGGGCAATGCGAAGCATTGAACCCGGAATGACGAGGAGAGTTGATGTCTCGTCAGTGGCGATACGCCGCGACCGATTTACGCGCCCGGTCAGCTCAGCGCGTCCTTCCCAAGCTGGTCCTTCAGCACCTTGCGCGGAATTTCCTCCACCGCGCCAATGGGCAAGGTCCCAAGCTGAAACGGCCCATAAGAGATGCGGATGAGCCGGTTCACTTTGAGACCGAGCGCTTCCAGGACGCGCCGCACTTCGCGGTTCTTGCCTTCGGTCAGTGAGAGCGTGATCCACGAATTCGCCGCCGCGCGCTCAAGCCTGGCTTCGATCGGCCCATAGCGCACGCCCTCGACCGTGATGCCGTTCTTGAGCGTGTCGAGGTCCTGCTGCTCCACCCGCCCGAACGCGCGCGCGCGATAACGGCGCAGCCATCCGTTCGACGGCAGCTCCAGGCGCCGCGCGAGCTCGCCGTCATTGGTGAGAAGAAGAAGTCCTTCGGACGTCAGATCGAGCCGTCCCACGGAGATCACCCGCGGCATGTCGTTCGGCAAATGCTCGAACACAGTCGCGCGCCCCGCCGGATCGCGGTGCGTCGTCACCAGCCCCGTCGGCTTGTGAAAGCGCCAGACCCGCGTGGGCTCCGCCGCGCCGACGGGGCGGCCATCGACCTGGATTTTGTCTTTCCCGGTCACCTTCACCGCGGGCGTATCGAGCACCTTGCCATTGAGTTTCACCCGGCCTTCAGCAATCAGCCGTTCGGCGTCGCGGCGCGAGCACACTCCCGCGCGCGCGAGGAACTTGGCCACGCGCTCTCCGTCTGAGCTAGAAGGGGGAGAGGAAGAAGACATGTTCGCCGTGATCTATCGCTGGCAGGTCGTACCAGGGCTCGAAGCGCAATTCGAGCAGGGCTGGGCGCGCGGCACAGAGCGCATTGCCGCAGAATTCAACGGCTGGGGCTCGCGCCTGCACAAGGGCGAGGGCCAGACCTATTTCGCCTACGCCCAGTGGCCCGACCGCGCCACCTGGGAGAAAGCGCTCGAAACCCGCATGCGCCACTCGGACGACGAAGCGCGCAAGATGTACCGCGAGGCCATAATGGAAGGGACGTTCGAAACCGTCTTCGCGGGCGAAGTGGTGTCGGATCTGTTGGAGTCGCGCCGCGGATGAGCGACGAAGCCCACATGGCCCGCGCGCTCGAACTTGCCGCGGCTGCCGGCGAGGCAGGCGAAGCGCCGATCGGTTGCGTGATCGTCGATGAGACAGGCGCAATAATCGCCGAAGGCGCTAATGCGCCGATCGCCTCGCACGATCCAACCGCGCACGCGGAAATCGTCGCCCTGCGCAAAGCGGCTTCGGCGCTTGAGAACTATCGCTTGAAGCCAAGCCTCACGCTCTATGTCACGCTCGAGCCCTGCGCGATGTGCGCCGGCGCCATCAGCCACGCGCGCATCGCGCGGCTTGTGTATGGCGCGCGCGATGCGAAGGGTGGAGGCGTAGAGCACGGAGCGCGCGTGTTCGATCAGGCGACGTGTCACTGGAAGCCCGCACTGACCGGTGGGCTTAAGGCCGAGGAGAGCGCTGCGCTGCTGCGCGAGTTTTTCCGGGCGCGCCGTTGAAACTCTATCCTACAGCGCGCCGGCGGATGTAAGCTTGCCGCATGACCCTTCCCGAAACGCAGACTCTCTATTTTGAGGACCTCTCCGTCGGCATGCGCGAGAGTTATTCCAAGCAGGTGAAGTCCTCCGACGTTGTGGGCTTTGCCGAGATCAGCGGCGACCGCAATCCGATCCACCTCTCCGAACACTTCGCGGCGAAGACGCCGTTTGGCGGGCGTATTGCGCATGGGCTTTATACGGCAAGCCTCATCTCGGCGGTGATCGGCACGCGCTTGCCGGGGCCAGGCGCCATTTACATCTCGCAAACACTTCGCTTCCTCGCGCCGGTGCGCATCGGAGACACCGTGGCAGCCAGCGTTGAAATCGTAGAGCTCAGCGAGAAGGGCAGGCGCGGCAAGCTGAAGTGCGAATGCCGTGTCGGCGACACCGTGGTGCTCGAAGGCGAGGCCGAAGTGAAGGTCCCGGCAAGGCCCGCAATACAGGTTATTTAACCCATTTGGCATATGCCGGACGTCATGTCGGCGGGGGTGGATCCGAAACGTTGGATCAATCTTGAGCGGGTCAGCATCATGCTGCTCGAGCAGAGCGATCATGGCTGCAAGATCAGTTCACAAATCCTGCGCGGCTTCGGCATTCGCGACATCCACACGCCGCGAACGCTCAATGAGGCGCGCGCCTTGACCTGCCACTCGCAGCTCGACCTAATTATCGCCGACCCTACCGCGCTCAATGGCGCCGGCATGGATTTCCTGCGCTGGCTGCGCCGCGCCGAGGGCAACGCAAATCGCTTTGCGCCGCTCATCCTTGTGTCAGGCCACTCGACCATGACGGCGGTGATGCTATCGCGCGATGCGGGCGCGAACTTCTTCGTCGCCAAGCCCTTCACGCCGAAGGTGCTGCTCGAGCGCATCATGTTCGTCGCGCGCGACAAGCGTCCCTACGTCGAAGCTGGCCAGTATGTCGGCCCTGACCGGCGCTGGAAGGGCGACGGCCCGCCTGACGGCACGCCAGGGCGTCGCGGGGGCGACAAGCGATCGGAAATCGATGACGTATCCGCGAGTTCCGAGATCCTTAACCGAGCATTCGCCAGGTAATTCTCACATGACTGTGGTGCGCACCTTCTATCCCGAAAATCGTTTGGCGAAAGCCGTCGAGCGGCCCGGCGGCGTCACGGTGGGCGAAGCCATCACGCGCGCGGCCGAACAGCTTGAAGCTGTGCGCGGCGAGTGCATGAACGCGCTGGATGAAAAGGTGGCGGCGATCGAAGCGCTGACGTCGGGCGCTGGTTTCTCTTCGCGCGGCGACGACATCCGCCGCGTCTACGATCTTGCCAATGAAATCCTCAACGAAGCCGGCGTGTTCGATCTAGTCGAACTCAGCGAAGCGGGCCGCAGCTTGTGCGATCTGACGGGCGGCGCCGGCAAGGACGCGGCGCTCGACGTGCGCGCCATACGCGTCCACGTTGCCGCAATGAAGTCGCTGCGCCGTCCGGAAGTGCACGGCGACGCCGCCACGCGCGCCGCCGTGCTGGAAGGCCTGCGCCAGGTTACCGCTAAGGTCTCCGCCAAGGTCGCCGAACGCTAAGTCCGCGCCAGCGCTGCGCGCGCGTTGATCACGTCCTGGCGCATTTGCGCTTTCAAAGCTTCGACATCGTCGAACTTCGCTTCATCTCGCAGCCACGCCGCGAGTTCAACCTCGATGGTGCGGCCATAAAGATCGCCGCTGAAATCGAACAGGTGCGCTTCAAGCAACGGCGCGGGCAACGCCCCGACCGTCGGGTTGACGCCGACGCTCGCGACGCCCGGCAGCAGCACGCCATCGCCCAGATCCACCCGCACGGCGTACACGCCAAGGCGCGGGCGGACATAATCGCCGAGTGCGATGTTGGCGGTGGGAAAACCGAAATCGCGCCCGCGCTGAAAGCCGCGCAGCACCTCGCCCTCGATCGCCCATGGCCGGCCGAGCATGGCCGCGGCTTTATCCATCGCGCCGGCGGCTATGGCTTCGCGAATGCTGGTGGATGAGATTTTCGCCGCGCCTTCGGTGACGGGTTCGACCGCATCGACGCTGAAGCCGAATTCGGCGCCGAGCTTTTTCAGGCTCGCTGCGTCGCCCATGCGGCCTTTGCCAAAGCGGAAGTCGGCGCCGACGCTGACGTGCGCCGCGCCGAGGAGATCGCGCACGATGCGTTCGGCAAATTCGCGGTCGGTGGATTGCGAGAGCGCGGCGTCGAAGCCGATCTCGAAAACCTCTTCCACGCCCACGTCCCCAAGCGCACGAGCGCGCTGACGCGGCGTTTGTAAACGGAAGGGCGCCAAGTCGGGCTTGAAGAAGCGGCGCGGATGCGGCTCGAACACGGCGGCGCCCAACGCAACGCCAAGGTCGTCAGCGGCGGCATGCGCTGAAGCGATCACGGCCTGATGCCCCAAATGCACGCCGTCGAAATTGCCGAGCGCGATCGCGGCGCCGCGCGCATCTTCCGGAATTGTCTTGTTGGGGCCGAGCGCTTCCATTCGTTCACAAACTCTTTCGCAATTCGCCCAAACTGCCTTCATCTCTTGCCAAAGCATGAGCGCAAGATGTTTCACACCCTCCGCGTTCACGCATGCTTAAGCGCTGTTTTACCGAAAATTCCGAGCTCTTTGCTATCTGTATCCGCCAGAACAGGCGCACCGAACGCCGGCTCTTGTATCGCCGCCGGACCGCCGCACCCGGACCGGCGGCGAGACAAGCCCAGTTTTCGCATTAAGCGCCGTGGTGGAGCCCGTGTGATGACCGCTGTGTCTATGACGATGCCGATCCTGATCGTGGACGACTACAACACGATGATCCGCATCCTGCGCAATCTGCTCCGCCAGCTTGGTTTCACCAATATCGACGAAGCCAATGACGGCGCGGCGGCGCTCGCGAAAATGCGGGCGAAGGACTATGCGCTCGTCATCTCCGATGCGCACATGGCGCCGATGAGCGGCGCTGAACTGCTTGCGCAAGTCCGCGCCGACCAGCGCACTAGCGCGTTGCCCTTCCTGATGGTCGCCAACGACGCGGACGACGAACCCGCGCCCGCCGCCTCCAGCACAATCATGAAGCCCTTCACAGCGCAGTCGCTGAAGGCCAAGCTCGTGCCGGTGATCGGCGCGTTCTAGTTCTCTTTATCACTAGAGCGGCGAGGCAAACGCTCATCGTCATTCCGGGGCTCCGGCGAAGCGGAGCACCCGGAACCCAGGGGCAAACGCACAGGTCTGTCGTCTCCTGGATTCCGGATCACGCTGCGCGTGTCCGGAATGACGAGTTAAGTGATCTGCGCGGCCTAGCGTCCTTGCGCTGTACGCGCCGCGCGAAACTCACTCGTAGCATTCCACGCTGGCCAAGCGTTGCTATCGGCAACCCCGCGGCCGACGGCGTAGAGCAGACGCAGGTCCTGCTCGGCGCCGGAGAGATCCCAGTCGGGCTGAATCTCATCGTCCGGTTTGTGATAGCGGTTGGCGATATAGGCTTCCGAGAGCTGACGCGAACGCTCTGTCCCGCCATCGACGAGATCGTTGCCGCTGCCTGCGTAAAGCACCGGCACGCCCGTGCGCGCGAGGTTGAAGTGGTCCGAGCGATAGAAGCTGCCGCGTTCGGGAAAAGCTTCGGGCGAAATGCGCCGGCCTTGCGCTTGCGCCGCTTCCGCCAGGCGATCCTGCAGATTGTTCTGATTGAAACCGACCACCGTCATGTCGCGCGCGGGGCCGACAACGGAGAGCCCGTCCATGTTGATCATGGCCGCCGTGTTGCGCGGCTCGAACACCTGGTGCTCGCCATAATATTGCGAGCCGAGCAGGCCGGATTCTTCTGCGGTGAACGCGATGAAGGCGACGCTGCGCTGAGTTGGGCCATCCGCGCGGAATTGGCGCGCGAGCTCGATGAGGCCGGCGACGCCGGTCGCGTTATCGAGCGCGCCGTTGCAGATGTCGTCGCCATCCACGGGCGTGCAGCGGCCGAGATGATCCCAGTGCGCGCCGTAGAGCACCGCTTCGTTGGGCCGATCCCGGCCGGGGAGGACGCCGATCACGTTGCGCGACATGTGGCGCTCGATGGTGGTTTCCAGCGTGATAGAGGCGCGCGCGTTGAGCGATACGGGCGTGAAGCCGCGGTTCTGCGCGCGCTGGCGCTGTTCGTCGAAGTTGAGGCCGGCGCGCTCGAAAAGATCGCGCGCGACTTGGTTGGTGATCCAGCCTTCCACCATGACGCGGCTCGCGCCGTGATCGGCGCGCGCCAGATCGTGCTGCGGGCCGGTCCAGGAAGAATTCACGACTGCCCACGGATACGCCGCCGCCTGGTCTTCGTGGATGATGAGCGCGCCGGCGGCGCCGCGGCGCGCGGCTTCTTCGTATTTGTAGGTCCAGCGCCCGTAATAGGTCATGCGTCGGCCGCCGAAGCCGCGATCGTCGCCCGTGTCGAAATCGGGATCGTTGATCAGCATGACGACGATCTTGCCGCGCACATCGACATCGCCCCAGTCGTTCCAATTGTTCTCCGGCGCGGTGACGCCGTAGCCGACGAACACGAGTTCGGCGTTCTCCAGCGAAATCTGCGGGCGATCCTGGCGCTTGGTCCAGGCGACGAAATCCGTGCCGTAGGCGTAATTGTTTTCGCCGATGCGCAGCGTCGGGTTGTTGGTCACCTCGGCGGTGGCGAGCGGCACTTCCTGCACCCAGCTTCCATTGTTGCCCGGCTGCAGGCCGACGGCTTGGAATTGGCGCGTGATGTACTGGATCGTCAGCTCTTCGCCGCGCGTGCCGGGCGATCGGCCCTCGAACTCGTCCGACGCCAGAACTTCGACGTGCGACATCAGCGCCGCCGGCGACAGCGGCGCATTCGTGTTCGCACCCGGTGTGGTAGCGCAGGCGCCCACGAGCACCGCAGCAGCGATCCAACCCAGCCTCATTTTTGCGTCTCCCAAACCTCTTTTGGGTGATAGCGCGGGAAGGCTGGGGATCAACCCTCAGATCGACGTTTGACCGCCGTCGATCACGAACGTCTGGCCCGTGGTGAAGGCGCCGGCCTTGGAGGCGAGGAACACGGCCATGCCGGCGATCTCGTCGGGCTGGCCGATGCGCTTAAGGCACGAGTGCTCGGTGTACGTCTTCAAGATGGTGGGATTGTCCCAGAGGGCCTTGGCGAAATCGGTCTGGATAAGCCCCGGGGCGATCGTGTTCACGCGCACGTTGTCGGCGCCGAATTCGAGCGCGAGGTTGCGCGCGAGCTGCATGTCGGCGGACTTCGAGATCGCGTAGGCGCCGAGCACCGCCGAACCTTTTAGCCCCCCGATTGAGGAGATGATCATGATCGCGCCGTCCTTGCGTTCGCGCATGGCGGGGGCGACCATTTGGATCAGCCAGTGATTGGAGACGATGTTGTTCTGCAGAATCTTCGTGAACTGTTCGTCGCTCATGCCGCCCATCGGGCCAAAATAGGGATTGGACGCGGCGTTGCAGACGAGGATGTCGATTTTCCCGAACGCGCGCTCGGCTTCGCTGACGAGTTGTTGCAGCGCCTCCTTCGCGGCGATGTTGCAGGGGATGGCGATGGCGGCCGTACGTCCGACGGCGTCATTGATTTCGGCGGCGGCCGCTTCGCATGCATCGGCTTTGCGTGAGGAAATGGCGACGTTCGCGCCATGCTCGGCCAGGCGGTGCGCGATGGCTTTGCCGATACCGCGCGAGGAGCCGGTGATGATGGCGCTCTTGCCGGTAAGATCGAACAAGTTTGCCATCGCGGCGCTCCCATGTTGCTTCACCGCCACTCTAGGCGCGGCTTTGGCGCATGGTCTAGGCTGACGTAGGAGGAGCCTGGATGAAGCGTTGGCTTGTCGCGGGGAGCTTGTTGGCGCTAGCTGCGTGTCAGCCGCCCGATCCGATGGCGGACAACCGCAGCGCATGCGCAAACGCTGAACGCGAGCCGGCAGAGCGGGTTGTGGCATGCACGGCGCTGATCGAAAGCGGCGAGTTGGATGAGGCGGGGCGCGCTGATGCGCTGGCAAACCGCGGCGCGGCGCATCGGGCAGGCGGTGACGTGACGCCCGCTCTGCGCGATTTCGAAGCGGCGTTGCGTATCAACGCGGATCAGCCGCTGGCGCTGGAAGGACGCGCGAGCATCCTGCTGGCGAGCGGACAGCTCGATGCGGCCGAGCCGCTAGTGGATCGGCTCATCAGCGCGGGCCATGCGTCCGGCAATGTGCTTCGCATCAAAGGCGACATCGCGTTGCAGCGTGGAGAGTATTCCGACGCGATCGAGCACTATGACGACGCGATCAGCGCGGACGGGCGCCTCGCATTGGCGTACGCGCATCGAGCGCGGGCGAAGGAGCGGCTGCAGGATGCGCCCGGCGCGCGCGCCGATTACGACACGGCGATCCGCCATGACGGCACGTTGGCCGAAGCGCGCGCGGGGCGGTGCTGGCTCAACGTGCGCGAGGATCGCGACTTTGCGCAGGCGCGCAACGACGCAGACGCTGCGGTGGCGGCCGAGCCGCAATTGGTGGATGCGCAGCTCTGCCGCGGCGTTCTGCAACTGCGCGGCGGCGAGTGGGAGAATGCGCGGCGCGCGTTCGAGGCGGCGCTGGCGGTCGAGCCCGGCAATCCGACGGCGCTGTTCGGGCGCGGCGTTGCGCGGCGGCGGAGCGGCGATGGCGAAGGCCGCGAAGATATGAACCAGGCGCGGGACTTCGACCGCCACATCGGCGAAGCGTTCGATGAGTGGGGCGTGGAGACGTATTAGAATATCGACCGCGGCGCCCTCGCCGGCATCACCGGAGTTGGCCGGCGAGGGCGCCGGCGGTCCATATCAGTTCAGCGCTTTCATCGCGTATGTTGCGCGCGCGCCTGTCTCGCTCATCGCTTGCTCGACTTTCGTTGCATCGATAGCGCCATTCGTCCACAGCGCCTCGCCATGCATGCCGGACGCCACGAAGACGCAGTCTAAGCCTTGCGCGTTGGCGCCGGCGATGTCGGTGGGTAGGCCGTCGCCTATGGCTAGGATGCGGGATTTGTTGATGCCCCGTAGCGCCGCGATTTCTTTGTACGCCAGCTCGTAGATCGGCGGATACGGCTTGCCGGCCATGATGACGCGGCCGCCGAGTGCTTCATAATCGCGCGCGACAGCGCCGGCGCACCAGATGAGCTTGTCACCGAATTGCACGACAATGTCTGGATTGGCGCAGAGCAATTCCATGTCGCGTGATTTTGCTTCGCGCAGAATGGAGGCGTAATCGGCGGGCGTTTCGTCGTCGCGGTTGAGGCCGGAGATGCCAATGAAGCGCGCTTCCGCGAGCGGCGCTACGATGAGGCCGAGCCCTTCCCAGAGGGGCTTGTCGTAGTCGCCTGGGCCGATCTTGAACATGGGGCCGGGCGCGCGCGCGGCGAGTTCAGCGCGAATGGCGTCGCCCGATGTGACGACGGCGTCCCACGCGTCGCGCGGAACGCCGAGGCGATCGAGCTGCGGCGGGATGGACCAGCGCGGCTTGGGGACGTTGGTGAGGAGGATGACGAGTTTGCCGGCCGCGCGCAGGCGCTGCAGCGCGGCGACGGCGCCCGCGTAAGGCGCGCGCCCGTTATGCACGACGCCCCACACGTCGCAGAAGACGGCGTCGTAGCGCGACGCCACCTCATCGATGCTGTCGATGATGTGCGTCACTTGAGCATTCCGGCGACGCGGGCGGCGTCGGCTTCCGTTTTCTCGACCGTTATGTCGAACGGACAGGTGAGGACGACGTCGGCGAACGCGCGCTGCGGTTCGATGTGCAGGTCGTGCATAGGCCGAACGTTAGTGAAGAACTGGGTGAGCACGCTACGCGGCGTGCGGCCGCGCATTTCCACGTCGCGGATCATGCGCCGGCCGAGGCGCAGCGCCTCGTCGGCGTCGATATAGACTTTGACGTCGAACATCGCGCGCAGATCGGGGTGGGTGAGCAGGTGGATGCCCTCGACGACCAGCGCGCTGGCATGGGCGATGCGCTCTACCTGCGGCAGCCGGCGGTGTGTGACGAGATCGTAGACGGGCTTGTCGAAGGCCGCGCCGCTCTTGGCGAGCGTCAAGTGAGCGTGCAGAAGCGCGTGTTCCTTGGCGGCGGGTTCGTCGAAATTGTGTGTGGCGGCGTCGAAGTGTCTAATCGCGGATGCGCAGCGGTAATAATCGTCTTCCGCGATCACCACGGCGCCAACGCCAAGCTGGCGCGCGAGCGTGCGGGCGAGTGTGGTTTTGCCCGCGCCAGAGCCGCCCGTGATGGCGATGATCTTCATAGCGAGTAGTGAGTAGCGAATAGCGAATAGGGACGCCAGTGCGTGAACGCACCCTATTCGCTACTCGCCATTCGCTATTCGCCTAGACTAAGCCATGCCGCGCTGCTGCTTCAGGTAGAACTCGCGCGGGGGAGCGGTTTCTTCCATGAGGCTCTCTTTGATCGCCCGCGGCGCGCCGAAGAGGTGGCCTTGGCCGTAGGGAACGTCGAGGTCGAGCACTTCGAGGACCGTATCCTCGTTCTCGATGCGCTCGGCGATGAGATCGATGCCGTAGCGCTGGAAGATGGCGGCGATGTCCGCCGCCGCGATCTCGCGCGTGATGGCCGAACGCGGGCGGACGCCGCCCTGCACGATCTGTTCGGAGATAATGCGCGCCGGGATTTTCGCGTAGCGCACGCCGGAGCGTTCGAGATCGGGCAGATCGAGTTCCGCGCTCGTGACCTTGTCGATCGAGAAGCGGAAGCCGAGGTCCACGAGCTTGCCCATGGCGCGCGCTTCGAGCGAAGTGCGCGCCTCGTAGGCGGCTTGCGGAATTTCGAAGATCACGCTGCCGGCGAGGTCGCGGTTCTCGCGCATGAAATCGAGGAATTGCGGGAAGAAGTGTTCGTCGCCGAGCGAAGTCGGCGAGAGGTTGCAGAAAATGCCGACGCGGCGATCCTGCTTCATCAGCTTGCGCACGATCTGCACGCAGCGGAAGAGAAGCACGTTATCGATCGTGCTCATCAGGCCCGCTTGTTCGGCGGCGGGGATGAATTCCTGCGGCAGGATGAGGCGGCCAGTGGAATCCTTCAGGCGCGTGAAACCTTCGTAGAACGCCGTCTTGCGCTGCGGCAGCTGCACGATTGGCTGCAGATGGAGTTCGATGCGATTTTCAAGCAGCGCTTCGCGGACGAGATCCATCGGTCCGCGCGCCGCCGTGGGATTGATGTGTGTCACGTTCGGCGCGGCTTGGATCTGGCTGAGGCGCGCGTCGAGCGTCGCGCCGAGCTTATCGACGATCTGATCGAGCAGCTTCAGTTCGATCTGCGGCGCGGGCGCGTGCGCTTCGATCTGATGCGTGGTTGGCGTGCCGAAGCCGATCTGGGCTTCGAGGGAATCCATACGCGTCTGCATCGCTTCGATGTCGGCGCGGATTTCGCGGTGCGCGCCCTTGAGGCGCTCGCTGTCGCCGCGTAGGCGCTTCTCGATACCGCCGATTCGGCCCGCCGCGGCGCTGGAGGAAATGCCCGCGTGCGTCACCGTGCAGGCGCAGAAGAGCGCGATGCCGCCGAGGAACGCGCCGCCAATATCCTCGCCGCCGACCTGGTTGAGCGCGAGGCCCACGGTCAGCGAGATCGTCGCGTAAGCGAGATAAAGCAGCACGTGCGTGATGATGGGCATTATTTGCCGTCCGAATCTGGTTCTCGCGATGGGACGGCGCGCCGGGTTGACGGAGGATTAATTGCTCTGATGGGAGACGAAACTCGAACTCGTCATTCCGGACGCGCGAAGCGCGATCCGGAACCTAGGGGGTGACAAGCCGCGGTGCGTTTGCCCCTGGGTTCCGGGTTCATCGCTACGCGATGCCCCGGAATGACGAAGTTAGGTGGCCGCAAACAGTTGCGCAGCCTGAACGAGATAAACTAGCCCCAGCCCCGTCACGATCCAGCGCGTCCATTTGAGGAAGTTCACATCCGTCATGCGGTCGAGCACTTTGCCGCCGAGCCAGGCGCCGACCATGGCGAGCGGGGCTGCGACGATAAAGAACCATAGCGGCGGCAGGCCGATCGTTGCGGCGCTGATAAGCGGGACGCCGTAGAACACCATTTTCACGGTGTGGCTGAAGGCTTGCGTTGCCGCTTTCGTGGCGACGATCTGGTGGCGCGTCAGCGTGGTGCGGACGAAGAAGACGTCGAGCAGCGGGCCGGAGACGCCGGCGATGACGTTGAGGCCAGTGACGGTGAGGCCGCAGGTGATGGCGTGCAGCGTTTTAGCGGCGTCGAGATGGAAGACGCCTTTTGGAATCCAAGCGAGGCCCGAGACGAGGCCGAGCATCAGGTACACCCACGCTTTCGTCGGCTCGTATACGATGAGTGCGAGCGCGCCCGCGGCGATGGCGGAGCCCACCCCGTACATGAGGATGATGCGCCAGTTGATGTGCTTGCGATGCAGCACGGCGCGCCAGCCGTTGGAGACGAACTGCACCGCGCCGTGGCTGACCATGGCGGCGGAGACGGGCATGGCGAGCGTCAGCGCGCCCATGAGCATGAGGCCGCCGGCCATGCCGAACACGCCGGACACGGTCGCGGTGAGGAGAACTACGATCAAGAGCAAGATGGTCGTGAGCTGAGCCACGCGCGCCTCCGTTGTGAGAGTTGGAGAACGGCGCGGCGGGGAGCGCCCCGAAGCCGCGTAAGCAGCGCTCGCGTCAGGAGCTATTTACGCGCGTTGGTGGGGATTGCAAAGTGTCTGTATTCCGCTTCTGTCCCAAGCGGACGTTCCGAATTCGCTCGGCTCAGGCAGATACACAACAATGGGCGACTACCAGTCAGACCTAGATGTTATTCGAGCCGCTTGGCGTCTCTTGCCGATCCACGAGGGTAAGAGCGGCAGTATCATCGAACTTCGATACGCCCGCGCCGACGTCGAAGGTTTGCGTGTGGTGTTGACTGCGCTTGAGCGCATTGATCGCCGCGAACCGCTAAGCCAAGAGTCGGTTTCTGAGATATGGTCGCTGCCGTACTACATGCATCGTTCATTCAGGCGGGACAGTTCCAAGGTGAGTTGAAGGCTGAGCTACTTCGCCTTGAGCAAGAGTTCGTCGTCCAAGTCCGCCGGATTCTCGGTACGCCGCGCGAGACCGCAGAGTACCTAGCGCGAATGGGTGATCCACGATTTCTATCGCCGGCGTCATCGCCGCCGTCTAAGAACGATAAGGAGTAGCGTCTGCTCCCGACGAATAGCGGACCTAACCGAAGGTAGCCAACCTCTCTTCGAGCTTCGCACGCACTCCCGGCCAGTCTTCACGGATCACGCTGTACCAAGCTGTATCGCGCAGCGTGCCGTCGGCGCGGCGCATGTGGCGGCGGTGGATGCCTTCGAAGGTGGCGCCGAGTTTCAGGAGCGCGGCGCGGGATTGGGCGTTGAGGGCGTCGGTTTTGAGTTCGACGCGTTCGGCCCCTTGGTCGAACGCGTTGGCGACGAGCGCGAGCTTGCAGCTTGGATTGACGTAGGTGCCTTGTGCGGCGCGCACATACCAGGTTGAGCCGATCTCCACGCCGGCGTCGCCCGGGCGGATGTTGAGATAGCAGGTCTGGCCGGCGAGCTTGTCGTCGGCGAACACGGCGTGCGGGATGGAGCGGCCGGCGGCTTGGTCGGCGCGCAGCCTGTCGAACCACCAGCTGTAGCCTTCTTGCGCGATGGCGAAGGGCATGTGGCGGAAGATGTCGGGCTCGGCCGCGGCCAAAGCGGCGAGGCCCTCGCGGTGGCGCTCCTCGAACGGTTCGAGCCGCACTCGGCCAGCCTCGAGTATCCTTGCGGCAAGCTCCATGGAACGCATTGCTCCCTTCCGCCCCGCGCTTTAGCGTGCCTCAAACGACGCCGCCAGCGCGGGAGAGGCCCATGCACTTCGAGCATTCGGAACGGACCAAGGAATGGATCGGCCGCGTCAAGCGCTTCATGGACGAGAACATCGTCCCGGCCGTACCGACCTATGAGAAGCAGCAGAAGGAAGGCTCGCGCTGGAAGGTGATCCAGGTTGTCGAGGACCTAAAGGCCAAGGCGAAGAAGGAAGGGCTCTGGAATTTCTTCATGCCGCCCTCGAGCGGGCACGCGAAGGTGGACGACACATTCGAGTTCGAGGGCGAGCAGCTCACCAATCTCGAATACGCGCCGTTGGCGGAGATCATGGGGCGCGTGGGCTTTGCGTCCGAGGTGTTCAATTGCTCGGCGCCGGACACCGGCAACATGGAAGTGCTGATGCGCTACGGCACGCGCGCGCATAAGGACAAATGGCTGAAGCCGCTGATGAACGGTGAAATACGTTCGGCGTTTCTGATGACGGAGCCAGGCGTCGCGTCGTCGGATGCGACCAACATCCAGTGCGAAATCAAGCGCGACGGCGATGAGTATGTCATCAACGGGAAGAAGTGGTGGTCGTCGGGCGCGGGCGATCCGCGGTGCAAGATCGCCATCCTGATGGGCAAAACCAATCCGGATAATCCCAAGCACTCGCAGCAGAGCCAGATTCTGGTGCCGCTGGATGCCAAGGGCGTCACGATCGAGCGGCCGCTGACTGTGTTCGGTTATGACGATGCACCGCACGGGCACATGGAGATTGAACTGAAGAACGTGCGCGTGCCGGCGGACAATCTGCTGCTGGGCGAAGGGCGCGGGTTCGAGATCGCGCAGGGGCGTCTCGGGCCGGGGCGCATCCACCATTGCATGCGCACGATCGGTGCGGCGGAGGCGGCGCTGGAGGCGATGTGCAAGCGCATCACGACGCGCGTCGCGTTCGGCAAGACGATTGCCGAACACTCGGTGTGGGAACAGCGCATCGCCGAAGCGCGCATCGATATCGAGATGTGCCGGCTCCTGTGCCTCAAGGCGGCGTGGATGATGGACGTCGCCGGCAACAAGGTGGCCAAGGACGAGATCGCGATGATTAAGGTCGCGGCGCCGCGCATGGCGCTGCGGATCATCGATGACGCGATCCAGGCCCATGGCGGCGCTGGTGTTTCACAGGACTTTGGCCTTGCGAAATCCTATGCCGGCATCCGGACGCTGCGTTTGGCGGACGGGCCGGATGAGGTGCATTGCCGCTCGATCGCGCTCTCCGAGCTGGGCAAGTACGGCTGGTCGCCGCGCCGGAAGACGGAAGGCGAGAGCCTGCCCGGCGCGCGCTAATGACATTTCTCTGGGTGGTGAACGCGCTGGCTTTGGCGTTCGGCGCGGCTCTGGGCGCGCGCGGTTTGCTCGACCCGAAATGGGCCTCGCGCTTCGTGCGCCTGAAAGCCGACGAACAGGGGGGCGGGTTCGCCGAATTTCGCGCGACCTATGGCGGCGTCTTTCTCATGATGCACCTAGCCGCGCTGGTGCTCACCCTGCGATACCTGCTTGCGGGCGGATATCTCGTGGGCGTCGTCGCCACCGGCGCGGCGGCGGCGCTGGCGGCTGGCTGGGCCGGCGCGAGCGGGGGGCGGATTCTGTCGATGCTGCTCGATCGCACCGATACCAGGTTCAATCGCCTGAGCGCGGGCGTGGAAGCAGCGATGGCGCTGGCGATCGCGGGGCCGTGGATCGGCTGGTATTTCAGCGCCGCGTAGGCGCCGCCTGCTGGGAAGGGAAGGCGGCGCTTTCGCTTCAGTGCAGCGTGTTCTTGATGCGGCTGACTTCGTCGTGGTCGGCCTTGATGCTCTCATAACAGCGCGCGACCTTGGTGCGGACGGACGCTGGAAGGTCGTCGTCTTCCAGCGCGTCTTCGAACTTGTCCTTGATGTGATCTTCACCGCGCTCGACTTCGTCGATCACCGCCTTGTCGCTCCCGCCTGTCAGCGCATTTTTTAGATCGACGAACTTGTTGTGCGCCTTGCCCAGCATGCCCTGGCTGCGCTGGGGATCGCCGCCGAGCGCGCGCACTTCCTCCTGGAGTTCCAGCGCCAGCTGTTCGCGCTTCATCGCACGTTCGGAGAACATGCCCTTGAAGCGCGAATTGTCTGCGTTTTCAGCCGCCTCCTGGTAGCCGCCGACGCTATCCAGGGTGGTTTTTATCAGGCCGTTCAGCACATCTACGGCGTGTTCCGTGTTGTCGCGCATGAGTTTGCTCCTTGCCATGTGGATTTGGAGCGAACGGGCGCGGCTGCTTGCTGTTCCGGGGGAACTGCAATGGCGGACTATGGCCCAGGCCTGCCGAGGAAGACGACCGCGGCCCCGAGCGCGATGAGCGCAAAGCCCACGACGTGGTTCCAGCCGAGCGGCTCGCGCAGATAGAGCCATGAAAAGATCACGAACACCGCGAGCGTGATGACTTCCTGGATCGTCTTGAGTTCGGCCGTCGAATAATGCGCGGCGCCAATGCGGTTGGCGGGGACGGCGAGGCAATACTCCACAAGTGCGATGCCCCAGCTGACGACGATGGCGATAAGCAGCGGCGTCGAGCGGAATTTGAGATGGCCGTACCAAGCGAACGTCATGAAGACGTTGGAGGCGACGAGCAGAAGAATGGGCGCGACTTGCGGGGAAAAGATGGACGGCATGAGCGCTCCGTGGATTCGACGCGGAGGCTAGCCGCTCGAACGCAGCTCGTCATTCCGGGGGCTCGCGTCAGCGAGAACCCGGAACCCAGCGGCAAACGCACGGGTGCTTTTGTCAGCTGGAGCGCGTGCCTCCGGGCCACGCATGCTTCGCCGGAGGCGGCGCGCTTGCTTGCATCGTGCTTCATCACCCTGGGCTCCGGGTTCAGTGCTTTCGCATTGCCCCGGAATGACGAAGTTAGAAGTCGTTGATGCTCGCATCAGCCCGCCAGGGCCAGGCGCTCTTGCGCAGGCCACAGGTGGCCGGGTCGAATGTCTCGCGGCTCACGACCACCGTGTTGGTCGGCGTTTCCTCGATGCGGATTTCGCGAACAGTGAAGGGGAGACCGTCGTCCGCGACGAAGGCGGACAGCTTCAGGAAGAAGCAGGCGGCCAGCGCTTCCGTCGTGGGATCGCCTTGAAACGTCATGATCTGCTTCAAGAGCGCCGGCTCGCGTTCGCGGAAGTAACCGATCAGCGGATCATCTCCGCCGAGATGGAGCGCATGATCGACGTGATCGTCGATCCAGGCATGCCAGCGCCGCTTCACCTGTTCGAACGGCGCGGCGGAGTTCTTCGCGCTGAACGTGAACTTGTCCGTGGGGTCAAGCCGCACGGTAACGAACTCGTTGTGTCCGTGCGGGATTGCGCATTTTGCGCTTTGCGTCGCCAGCAGCCTGTGGGCCATCGCGTAGCGGCGCGTGAATTCGAGCGCTGCCATGACATCTTCCTTCGGCATTCCCGCAGCACAGACGGGCGCCGCGCGTGGCTTAGGCGATTACTGGCCGTCGTTCCAGGGCGGATCGCCGAGGTTTACCTGTTCAGGCGAGGTCAGCCCGCCAACCGCCGCCCCCACGAGCGCGCCGCCAACAATGCCGACGCCGCCGGCGACGGCGCCAGCGCCCGCGCCGATCGCCGCGCCGGAGGCGAGCCGATCGCCCATTTGCGTGCCGCAGCCGGCGAGCGTTGCGCTTGCCGCGAGCATAAGGATGGCCTTGTTCATGTCGATGCTCCCCTAGAACAAAAACGGCGCCTTTACCGGGCGCCGCTCTATCGTTCGTTCGAGGCTTTAATGTGAGCTTACCTTGGGGCGCTATTGCGGGTCGCCGTCGTCCTCGTAGTCGTCGCCCGTTTCGTCATCCCACACAGGCTCGCCAAGGTTGACTTGCTCGGGGCTGGTGAGTGCGCCGACGCCCGCGCCGATCACGGCGCCGGGAATTGCGCCGACGCCGCCGGCGACCAAGCCCGCACTGCCGCCGATCGCCGCGCCCGACGCCATGCGGTCGCCCAATTGCGTGCCGCACGCCGACGCAAGCAGGACGGCCGAAGCGGCGATTGCATACTTCAACATTGAGATTCCTCCAGTGCGCGCAAAACGCCAGTCTGCGTCGCCGTGTTCCTGATCAGAACCAGCGGCGCCACTTGGCAATCGCGAAGAGGGCGCCGGGTGCGGCGAACATCATGGCAATGCCGGCCCACGGCCCCCAGGGCTGCTGAAACCACGTCATATGCGTGAAATTCATGCCGAAGATGGAGGCGATCAAAGTGGGCGGCACGAAGGCGATGGTGGCGAGAGAGAGCGCCTTCAGCACATTGGTCTGCGCGGCGTTGATGAGGCCGAGCATGGCGTCTTGCAGGTAGGACAGGCGAGGCTGCATGGATTCGGCAATACGCTCGAGCTCGCCTACATCGCGTGCGAGAGCAGAGACCCGCGAAGGATCGATGTCATACTTGTTTTTCTGCGCGCGGGCGTAAACCAAGAGACGCTGGATGCTAGAGAGCGCGTCGTGTACGAGCGCGACGATGGCGCCGATGCGGCCGAGGTCCTGAAGCGAGCTGCGCAGATCGACAGTGTCGGTCTCATCGAAGATGCGCAGCGAGAGCGCCTCGGCCTCCTTGGTCTGTTCGGCGAGATTGTCCGCCAGGCGCTCGGCCGCGCCTTCGAGCAAAGCCAGCATCACTTCCGCGCCAGTTTGCGCCGAACCGATGCGCGCCGAAGCGCGCTTGGCGCCGATCTCGAATGCGCGTGGCCGGATCGTGCGCACCGTTACGAGTTGGTGCTCGACAAGGATGAAGGTGACGGCGCCGGAGACGAGCGGGCCTTCGTCGCGCCGCCCAAGCAACGTCGCCGTCATGTGGAGCGCTTTGCCTTCTTCATAGAAGCGCGCCGATTCCTCGAACGCGGTGCGCTCCGAGGGAATGGGCACATCGACACCGAGCGTCGCCTCGACGCGCGCCTCTTCCTCGTCGGTGGGCGATTCGAGGTCGAACCAGAGCGCTTCCTGGTTTTCGCAAACCGTTTCGGCGCCGCCGCGGGCAATGACGCGAAGCATGGCGCGTGCTTAGCCGTGTAGCAGATGCCGCGGCAAGGGTGTCGCGCCGCCTTCGACAGGATCAGGCTGACGCCGTCCGTCCGGACAACATCGCGTTGCGCAAATTGGCGCCGCCCTGAGCTTGTCGAAGGGACGCCAAGGCAGAGGAGCCTATTCGTTCTTATGCGTCACGCCGCGCGCCATGACGTAGCGCACGTTCATGAGTGTCTCGACGTCGGCCGTGGGGTCGCCATCAACCGCGATGATGTCAGCGGCAAGGCCCGGGGCGATGCGGCCGGTGACGCTGTTGAGCTGGAGATGGTCTGCAGCGTTTACGGTAGCCATCTGGATCGCCTGCAGCGGCGTGAAGCCGGCGCCGACCAGGAGCTGGAATTCGCGCGCGTTCATTCCGTGCGGCGAGACGCCCGTGTCGGTCCCGAAGGCGATGCGCACATTGTTGGCGCGGGCCATGCGCACCATGGCGACGAGACGTGGGCCGACTTCGCGGGCTTTCACGGTTTGCGCCGGCGTCAGCACGCCGCCTTGCTCGGCAAGCTGGCCAACCCACCAGCCGGCCATCATGGTCGGCACGAGATAGCGGTTGCCTTGGCGCAAGAGCCGCACGGAGTCGCGGTCGAGATAGGTGCCGTGCTCGATTGAATCGACGCCGGCGCGCAGCGCCGCGTTGATGCCGTCTGCGCCGTGCGCGTGGGCGGTGACGCGCCGGCCCATCATGTGCGCCGCTTGGACGATGGCGCTGAGTTCGGGATCTGTGAGTTGCTGCGCGACGCCGGCGGCGGTGTTCGAGAGCACGCCGCCGGTTGCGGTGATCTTGATGACGTCGGCGCCGGCCTGGATCTGGCGGCGCGTGGCGCGCGCGCAGGCGTCGGCGCCGGAGCAGGCCGCGCTGCTGCGCAGCACGTCGAGCACGTCGGGCGCGAGGCCGTTGGCGTCGGCGTGCCCGCCGTCGGGCGTGACGGCGGCGCCCGAGGCGACGATGCGCGGGCCGGGGACGCGGCCCTCATTGATGGCGCGGCGGAGCGCGAAGATGGAGTCGTTCGGCGCGCCGAGATCGGCGACGGTGGTGAAGCCCGCCATCAGCGTGACGCGCGCGTAGCCTGCGCCTTGGAGCGCGGCGTCAGACGACGTGAGCTGCACTTCATCGAGCAGCTGGCCTGGGCCGAGTTGATGCGTCAGGTGGACGTGACTGTCGATGAGGCCGGGGAGCACGAAGCGGTTGCGCTGATCGATGATCTCAGCGCCCTCGCGCGTCACGTAGCCGGCTTCGATGCCGAGGATGGCGCCGTCGGCGCCGACCAGGATGGACTGCTCGGTGGCGACGCGACCGGTGGAGGGATCGGCGAGCAGCCGCCCCGCGTGGATGATGCGCGCAACCTGCGGGCTTGCGTCTTGCGCAAAGCTCGAGCCGGCGAGCAGAGCCAAAGCGGCGATGGCGCCGAAGAAGGTCGTTGCGCGGTGCAGCATAGATTCCCCCGATCAAGCGGGGTTTGATCGGCTGTGACCGCGGCGGCGTCAACCGTTTACGCCTGTCGGTTCGTCGCTAACCCAGCGTGATCCAGACAAAAGCGATGAAGCTCACAATGACCACAACCGCGATGCCCACGGCGATGGCGGGCCAGCGATCGGCGCCTTGCATGACGGGCTTTTGCGCAGGCGGCTGCGCGCCCGTTGCGAGGAGGGATTGATACATCGCTTCTTGCGAGGCGAACACACGGTTGGCGAGGAAGAAACCCAAGAGGCCGAACGCGCCTACAGAAAGCAACAGCAGCACGCCGCCAGCGCCGATAATGGAGGCGATTGCGCCGAAGCTTTGCTGACCCTCGCTGCTTAGGTTTGCGCCGCCGCCGCCGCCGAGGATCATCGCAAACACCAGCCCGCCGAGGGCGCCAATGCCGGCGCCCCGAAGTGCGACTTGCGTTTGCCCAGGCTCGCGGCGCTTCGACCAGACATAGAGGAAGAGATCGCGTTGGCGCTCGTTCACCGGAGGCCCGCCTTTTGCGCGTACATGAAGGCGGCGCTCGCGAGCGGGCGGATGCGGGCGACCATCTGCGTTGCGTGAGCGCTGGCAGCCGTGCCGTCGCGCACGCGCCCGGCGATGCCTTGCAAGATTCCGGCGAGGCGGAATGCGTTGTAGGAGAAGTACCAATCGAGCGCGGGAATGCCGTCGCGGCCGGTCTCGGCGCAGTAAAGTGCGACGGCTTCTTCCTGTGTTGGGATGTTCAGCGCTTTGACATCGAGCCCGCCGAGACCGGCGCGGCCGTCATGCGGCATGACCCAGTTCATCAGATAATACGTGAAATCGCCCAGCGGATCGCCAAGCGTCGAAAGCTCCCAATCGAGCACCGCGATAATGCGTGGTTCGCTTTCGTGGGTGACGAGGTTGTCGAGCCGGTAGTCGCCGTGAACAATCGAGGTGCGCTCGCCAGGCGGAATGGTTTGCGGGAGCCATTCGATGAGCCGGTTCATCTCCTCGATATTCTCGGTTTCGCTGAGCTTGTATTGCTTGGACCAGCGATCGATTTGGCGAGCGAAATAATTGCCGGCCTTGCCATAGTCGGCGAGGCCGATGGCTTCGTGGTCTGTGTTGTGGAGCTGCGCCAACGTCTTGATCTTGTTCTCATAGAGCGCGCGGCGCTCCGGCGCCGATAGCTCCGGCAGCGCGCCGTTCCAGAGCACGCGGCCTTCCACCATTTCCATCACGTAGAACATCGCGCCCAGGACGCTATCGTCTGTGCAGAGCGTGTACGGGCGCGCGACGGGAAAGCCCGTGGGGTGCAAGGCGGAGATGACGCGGAATTCGCGATCGACGGCGTGCGCTGAAGGGAGCAGCTTTCCGCCGGGCTTCTTGCGCAGCACGTATTTCCGCCTCGGCGTAACGAGCTGGTAGGTCGGGTTAGATTGTCCGCCTTTGAACTGGTTGATTGTGAGTGGGCCGGCATAGCCTTCGACGTTTGACTTGAGCCAGGCGTCGAGCGCGTCTTCGTCGAGGCGATGGCGTTCTTCCACAGGTTTGACGCCCTTAAATTGTGCGTGGGGGTCTTCGGTTTCGGCCATGGCTCAGGAATACACGTGAGTTTTCCTTTCGTCATCCTGGGCACGCGCAGCGTGACCGGGATCCAGGAGGGGAAGGGCGCACTTGCGGCCCTGGATCCCGGCCGTGCTCCGCACGTCCAGGATGACGAACGCCCAGGATGGCGGATGTTCAGGACGACGGGCTACTAGCCGTCCCGTTTCAGATGCGGCGGCAAGAGGAAGTCTTCGTAGAGGTCGCGCCATGTCGGATTGTCGGCTTCGATCAGCGCTAGCTTTTGCTTTCGGCCGAAGCGTTTCAGCTCTTTCTCGCGGGCAATCGCGGTCGCCATGTCGCCAAGCTCTTCGCACCACACGAGCAACTTGCAACCGTATCGCTTCGTGAAGCCATCGATGCGGCCTTCCCGATGTGCGAGGCCACGTTGGAGCAGGTTGCTTGTGACTCCCACGTAGATTGTGCCGTTGCGCTGGCTTGCCATGATGTAGACCGCGATGAACTCGCAGCGGCCCATGCGTGCGCTACGCCAGCGCGCGCCAGGCGATGTCGCGGCGGCAGAAGCCGCTGGGCCAGTCGATGAGGTTGACAGCGGTGTAGGCGCGGTTGACCGCGTCTTTCAGGTCTTCGCCTATGGCGGTGATGTTGAGAACGCGCCCGCCTGCGGCGCGCAATGTGCCGTCATCGTCTTGCTTGGTGCCGGCGTGGAAGATTTCCACGCCCTCGACGCGCTTGGCTTCGGTGAGGCCGCGGATGACCGAGCCGGTGAGCGGCTCGTCCGGATAACCTTGCGCGGCGTAGACGACGGTGACCGCCGGGCGCGGATCCCACTCCAGCGCGGGCGCATTGGCGAGATCGCCCTTCGCCGCCGCCAGCAAGATTTGCGCGACATCGCTGTTGAGGCGGCGCATCAGCGTTTGGCATTCAGGATCGCCGAAGCGCACGTTGAACTCGATGAGCTTGGGTCCATCACGCGCAACCATGAGACCAGCGAACAGCACGCCAGTAAACGGGCGGCCTTCGGTTTTCATCCCGCGCAGCGTCGGCAGGATGATGCGTTCCATGGTGAGGTCGCGCACTTCGTCGGTGAAGACGGGGGCAGGCGAGTAGGCGCCCATGCCGCCGGTGTTGGGGCCTTTGTCGCCATCATAGGCGCGCTTGTGGTCTTGCGCGCCGACGAGGGGGATTGCGGTCTCGCCGTCGCAGAGCGCGAAGAAGCTGGCTTCTTCGCCAGGGAGGAAATCCTCGATGACGATGCGCTGACCGGCCGTGCCGAATTTGCGGAGGAAGAGGATTTCATCGACCGCCGCGTCCGCGTCGCGGCGCGTTTCGGCGATGACGACGCCTTTGCCGGCGGCGAGGCCATCAGCCTTGATCACGAACGGGGGCTCTCGCGTGCCGAGATAGGCTTTGGCGTGGATGGCGTCGTCGAAGACCTTGTAGCCGGCGGTGGGGATGCCGTGCCGGCCGCAGAAATCCTTCATGAAGGACTTCGAGGATTCCAATTCCGCCGCTGCTTTGCTCGGGCCGAAGCACGGCACGCCAATTTGCGCCAGCGCATCCGCGAGGCCCGCCGCCGCGGCGGCTTCAGGGCCGATGACGACGAGGCCGACCTGTTCGCGCAGCGCGAAAGCGGCAAGTTCGCGCGCATCGTCCGCCTTGATCGCGACGGTGCGGCCGAGTTCGGCCAGACCCGGATTGCCGGGCGCGGAGATCAGTTCCGAAACGAGCGGGCTTTGGCGGAGCTTCCAGCCGAGCGCGTGCTCGCGACCGCCCGATCCGACGACCAGAATCTTCATGGGAGATTGGCTTGCGACCGGAGGCTGCGCCGGTCAAGCCGCCGAGCGATCAACATGGGCGCCGAGATCGATCGGAGCCGTTCCGAGCCCGGCGTCGAAGCTCACACTAGCCTCTGGACGCCATGGACATTAGCGCGGCGCCAACCACGGCGATGCCGACGAGCAGAAACAGAATCTGCGTGTTCAGCAGGTTTCGGCCCGTGGTGAGTTCGCCTTTCGGAAAACGCCACGTCCGCTCCTGAGCCCAAGAGCCGAAATAGCCGATCTGACGCCAGAAAATCACAGTGATGGCGCCGAGGATCGACATACTGATGTCGCCCATGGGCTCAGCTTAGGCCGGGTTCATTATGCGGTCTACGCCGGTCTGGACGATTGGATGATAGGTGGGGCGTGCGCGGGCATAGACGCGGCGTGCGAGCTCGCGGCCCCAGGCGCCCTGCGCCATGAGCGC
>Ga0196964_10000293_pt1 | contig 36896 bp, 62 predicted proteins | sample S1_10metaG_FD_148615 | JGI IMG/M metagenome (GOLD analysis project Ga0196964, IMG submission 148615) | Soil microbial communities from Anza Borrego desert, Southern California, United States - S1_10 | ecosystem: Environmental > Terrestrial > Soil > Desert | place: USA: California | collected...
CGCCATGTCTGACGCGCAAGACCTTAAAGATGTGGACTCGGCAGGGTTCGCAAAAGTCTCATTCATCAGTGGCTACCTCTTCGGAGCTGCCGCTATTTACGCTGGATGCACGGTGGATTACCAAGACAACGAAGGCGCGTTGTGGGTAGTGGTCGGTATAGTTGTAATAGTCGGATCGACAATTCTTCATTGCATACCAGCTACTCGTCGTCGTCGCCACGTCGGCGGCGGTTAAGTTCAAGCCAATCGCGCAACCCTTCTGACATCTGCTCCCGCCGGGCGGGTGGCATCCTGCGAAGCTGCTGTATGGTTTCACGGACCACGCGCATTTCGGTACCCTGCTCCCTCATCCTAAGCTCGTCGATATCGACACTATCGAACGGTACACCAGCAACCTTTGAGAGGCGCTGAAGCAGGGAGACCGGGTACATGGGCGATCCATCCGCGTCTTGAATCGCCTCCTGAAAGCCAATCCAGCCGCGATCCGTTGTGACGTACGGGAGTGCCAGCGTGTCGATCAGTTGGCTGGTAGGCCAAAGACGCCACAACGCCCTCAACGGCGACGGCTGCGCGATGGTCTTCCGCACGCGCCCGTCTTTGGTGAACTCGTACACCTCGCCGGTGTCCATGCGGACCATGTTTTCGCCCGGAGTGATCGGGCGCTTTGAGTATTCCGGCGTGGCCCCCTTCAGCTCCATGTAGAGCTTCCCGAGTGGATGCGCCTGCGGGAAGTCAAGCAATCCAGGAACGGACATGCCGCCGATTTCGCTCGCGCGGACGCCGTTCCAGGGGATGAACTGGGACACCTTGACGATTACCGTGGCCCCGTCGTCCGTGTGCCCGACTGGGATGTAGTCCTTGAGCCATTCCGGGGCCTCAGGATCCCTGAACTGGTCGGCGACGATCTGGCTCCAGCGGTTCCAGAGGAACATCCGCTTGGGGTATAGGTACGGCAGCGAGACGACGAGCTTCGTCATCGTCTTCGTGTAGGTCCAGAAAGGCACAAGGCGCTTGAAGACCGTCCGCTCGACTGGGTGCAGGCGGTTGTACGCACCAGCTAGGCGGTTTCCGGCATCGATGGCCTCATCCGCCCAGGCGGCCACCTGCTCAAGTTCCGGCATCTGCGCGCGCAGCTGGCCGGCGTCGGCCATGCGCTGGGCGACTTCTGCGCGCTGGGCCTTCAGATCGGCTTCCAGTGATGCGGCCACGCGCTTGAGGTCTTCGAGGTCTCCGACTTCTTGGGCCAGCCGCGCACGGACCGCCTTGCCTGGACCGTCTTCGGCCAGTCGCTGTCCCTGCCGCCGCAGGTCAGCCCACTTCTTCTTCGCCGCCTTCAGGGCCTGCGCGATCTCCTCCGCGCGCTCTGACAGCTGCTTCGCAACCTTGCGCCCACGCTTACCCAACAGGCCTGGATCGTTCAGGAGCCCAGTGGTAAAGCTGAAAATCAGGTCTTCTTCAGCCGCAGTAGCCGCCCGCTTTGCGCCAGACTTGGCTTCAGACAGGAGCCGCTCGAGGTCTGCGCCGGACTCCCGCGCTAGGTCCATCTCGGAGGCCAGCCGCTGCATCCGGACGGCCCCACCGGACTCCCGTTCGATCTGGGACAGTTTGGCGCGCAGGGCGGCGATCTTCTCCTCCTGCTGGGCAACAGCGCGGGCAGCTCGTTCTGCCTTGACGGTCGGCGCGCGCAACTCGACGAGCTTGCCTGAGAGCTCCTCCTGAAGCGCCTGCAAGCGCCTGGATGCCTCGGACAGCTTCTCAGGCGATAGCGCAACCAGCTGGGCGAACTTCTGTGGGTCGTCGAGTACTTCCTTGGCGATGAAGAATGCAGCCCCAGTACGCTGGAGGTTCTCGCGGAGCTGCCGCCGCACGGCCTCCGTCTCCTTGGCGAAGATGGGGCCACGCGTGACGATTTCGTCGAGCTTCTGGTAGTACTCCCCCAGCTTGCTCGTCATCCGCTGGTAGAGCCCCGTATTCTGGTCGACGAACTCCTTGATGTTCCCGCGAATCTCTGGAGGCATGATCTCCCGCAGCTGCTTGGCGCGGCGGAAGGAGTCTGGTCCAACGCCGTGCAGGACGTCCATCAAGGCGTTCCCGACCGCCGTTCCGACCCAGTTGCGCGGGTTCCAGAGGACGGCCAGCCCCTTCCAGTGTCCAAGTACGGTGTCGTATAGCAGCCCGAGCCCGGACGGCGGGGCGAACTCCAGGTCGATCAGCCGGGCGACGTGCTTCGGAACGGCAATGTGGTTCGCGCGAGCGAAGGTCCGAAGGGTTTCTGGGTCGTCGACCACCTTGCGGATGGCGCCCTCGATGGCTTCGCCTGGGCCGAGCCCCTTCTGGAGGTTCTCGACGAGCGCGGCGCCGGCGCGGTTCTTTACCTCGAAGTACTTCTTCAGGATAGGCGTCTCGACGACGGCGTAGCCCTCCGGCAGGTCGTCGATCTTGGCAACGGTCTTCAGAACCCCCTTACGGGACAGATGGTTCAGCAGGGAGTCCATCCACCGGATCTTCGCCTTCGTGGCGTGGAAGGCGTCCATCTGGCGCATCGCCACCTGGAAGATGTCCCGTTCGTAGTCGCCGCCGCCCCTGCGACCCTCCAGCCGCCCGTAGCGCCGGTTCGCCTCGAAGTCCTTGACGAGCAGGTCTAGGAGGTTCGCTTCCTCGGTCGGCTTGAACAGGCTGGCGTAGGTCGGGTTCCACTCGCCAGACTCGATCTTCGCCAGCGCGGCTTCGACCATCTCCTTGTTCTTCGCGGCGTCCGGACCCCACTCCTCCATGGCCGCCGCGATGGCGTTTGCGCGTGTGGCTCTTTGGTCAGTCAGGCCGACGCGGCGTTCCTTCAGGAACTCTTCCTGCCCCTTGGCGCCAGCCACTTTCCCACGGAAGGCGTCGTACCACTTGCGCGCGTCAGGGCTGAGGGCGGCGATATCCGCATCGGAGCCACGCCGAACAGCTGCCGACAGCGCCGCCCCGTCCTCCAGGGACAAGCGGTCGTATGCGAGGTCCAGCTTGTCGGCCGCATTGGCAAGCTCCTCCGACGCGTACTCATTGGCCCGGATACGCAGGGCATCGTCGGTGTGTTCCCCGAGGCCAGCCCAATCGGCGAAGCGCTTGGCTGGCTTAGCGAGGACACCCTTTACTGCCTTTCCACCCCAGGACAGCGGATCCAAGGCGCTGGCGGCTTTCTCCATGGCTTCGCCAGCCCGGACGACCTTATCCGCCTTGCCCATCTTTGGCAGCGCATTGGCTATTTCCGCAGGGATGCGAAGGCGAGAGGCCCCGCCAGCTGTCTTCCCGGCCAGCTTAGTAGCCCCACCGGCCAGCGAAGCGATCCCGGCGATGTCGGCGAGGGTATGCGCCGGACGCTTGATCATGGCGTCGAGCAGCGCTAGATTTCCTTCGTCGTCCTTGTAGTTCTCCGCGACGGCGTCCCATAGAACGCCGGCCGTTTCGGACATCATCTTTCCGCTGCCGTAGAGGCGACGCATGTCGCGGAGCCACTCGGAAGGGTTCGCGACGTAATCCGCCGCGATCTTCCCAGTGTGGAAGATGCCCATCGCCAACTCTTTGGCGAGGTTCGTAAAGTCTTCTATTGGATCTTCCGCGATGCCCTCGCGGTGGGCGGGCCGCTCCTTCTTCTGCTCGACGGGCTTAGGCGGCGCAACTGGTGCAGGTGCTGGCTTGGATGGCTTCGGAAGCGGCCTACGCTTCGGAAGCTGCATGGCCGCTTCGAAGTCCACGTCCGGCAGGTCCTGAAGCTCAAGCGGCTCCAGCCCTTCCTCGTCGGGGTATACCTTCAGCTTGAGGGGTTCGAAGCCGTTGGGGTCCTGCTGAGGCTGCAATGGCTACTCTCCTGTTCCAGATGCGAGGCTTTCGAGGTCAGCAGCGAGCTGCTCCAGCCTGGCCGCCGCCTCTGTCTGAATGCGCATGAACTCTTCTGGCTTCATGGCGCGCGTGGCTGCCTGCTCGCTCGCCGATCGGATCTTCAAGCGCTCGCTTTCCATGCGCTCCAAGATGGCCTTGCCGAGCATGGTCATCTGGCGGCCACGGTCAGCGTTCTCAACGGAGATGGCGCGCACCCTGGCGTTGAAGCGGGCCACCTTGTCACGGGCAGCGCCTTCCGCCTCGCGCTGCTTGCGGGCAGCCTCCGCGATGCGTTCGCGCGAGGCAATGGCTTCCGCCTGCCTACCACGTGCCTCGTAGGCTCCGTACACCTCGCTGCCGATACGGCCTTTCATGGCGTCGTACTGGCGCTGGTCTGCGTCCATGTCGAGAAGCGCTTGACCGCCGTACCGGCCGGTAGCCCACGCGCCAAGGACGGCCCCGGCGCCATTGGACAGCGCCAGAAGTAGCTTCTCGACGGTGAACCGCTTCGGCCTCTGGCCGAGCTCCATATTGACCCTGCGGAGGAACGTCCGCTCACGCTCGTCGGCTTCGGTCTGATCGGCCATCTTCATGATGTCCGTCATGACGGCCTGCGGGTTGCCCTTAAAATCGTTCTCTGCCTTCAAGGAGAGATCCTTGATCTCCGGCATCTTCGGCGTCTCGGCAGCCGCTTCAGCCTCGCCGGGTTCGCCCTCAGCGGGCGGAAGCGTGTCCTGCTGCGGCAGGAGCGCGGAGGGCGACGGAGCGTTGATCTTGCCAGCCCGCACCTCGGCAGGCGAAAGGGCGCCAGACTGCTTCATGGCTTGGAAGCGCTTCGCCTCTTTGATGGCCGGGTCTTCCGGCGGAAGCATGGCCTGAACCTGCTGTTCGTCACGAATGATGTTGTCAATGAGGCGCAGGACTTCAGCCTTGCCCTCAGCAAGGGGGTTGGGCTCCTCAAGATCTCGCGGGGTACGCTTAGGTTTCACGTCCGGCACGGACGCGACGCGCTGGCGAAGCTCAGAAAGCTCCTTTGTGGACGCGTTCGGAGAGACGTCCCCAAGAAGCGCCGACCCGTCGCTGTAGAACCCTGCCTTACTCTTCATGGCCATGAGCGCCTGAGGCAGTAGCTTTCGGTTCTGGCTCGCAATCTGCGGAAGCTTCTGCTGCCTGGACTCCTTGATCTCAGGCGGAATGTCCTGAGGCACAAGCGCGGCCGGCGAAGGCGAGGCGGCCTGCTGCCCAAGCGTCTGGGCAGGGCCAGCCTGTAAAGGCGCAGGCGCAGGCGCCGCTTGGCCGCCACCTTCCGGCATTGGCTGTGCCGGTCCCTGCTGCGTCGAAATGTTCTGAGCGATGGACAGCAGCTTGTCGACGCGCTGGCTGGCAGCGTCGAGCTTCGAGAAGTCCCCGGTCTCTATGGCCTCGTCCTGAAGCTGCGGCAGGGCCGCCTTTGTGCGCCCAAGCAGCGCCTGAACCTTCTTCAGGGTTTCCATCTGGTCGACCATTACATGCGCTCCTGTTCAAGCCGCCAGATGCGGCGCTCTAGGCGTTCGATCATGTACGCCTGTGCTTGGATGGACGCCAGCGCCACGCCGAAGGCGTCGACGACTTCGATCTTGGTCGGGTCCGCACCGACTCCGAACGTCTCAAGGAAGTCCTGCGCCATGGGGCCGATATGCTCCCCGGGAGGTCCCTGCCCAGGCTTGTACTCGAAGCGGCTGATTTTGAGCATGGTAAGGCCCTTGAGGACTTCCAAGGCGTCCACCTCAGCGACAACAACCTTGGCATTCCGGTCGCAGACGATGGACGCCACGCTGATGGCCGTGTCGATGGACGCGGCGATGACCGCTTCCTGGTGCTCGATCTTCTCGAGCTTCTTCTGGATATCCCTGACCTTCTCCCTCGCCGCATACCCGTGGCGCATCAAGGCGCGCTGCTGACGCAGGGCGTTCAAGTGCTGGTCTCGCTTGAACATGTGCATCTTCTTGGAGAACTCCTTATCGGAGCTCTCCGCGATGCCACGGTCGGCGAAGTGGCTACCAATGTCGTACTGCCCATGTTCAGACGTCCGAAGAACGTCCGCTTCGGCCTCAAGCGAATCCTTGATAGCAGCGTCGAACTGCATCCGCTCATGCTCGCGCTGCGCCTTCTCAGCCTTCTTCCGCAGCTTCTTCTTCTTGCCTGCGTTGATGAGACCGACAAGGGTCTTGGTGGCGCTGCCGGCAGCTTGAGCCCCTAGGGCGAGAGCATCCCCCGTCTGATCGGACGTAAAGGCGTAGCCCTTATCGTAGGTAGACCCTTGCTGTGACGTGACGGGAGGGATATAGACCATCTTAGCCCTCTAGATCGTGGCCCCCTCGGGCAACTCAGGCTGTCCGAGCTTCGCGCGCAGGGCGTTGATGCGTGCCCGAGCCATGGACTTCAAGCCCCTAGCGCGCGCTCCGGCCTCACCCTCCAGGGAGGAGCGGAATTCGCGCGTGTCGGCCCAAGTTCCGGCACGCCTCGCATCAGCCTCAGCGTCAGACAGCATCTTTGCGTCGATGCCGCCGTACTCGGCCATCTCCTTCTCAAGGAGCTTGGCCGGATCCTGCTCGCCAGCCAGTTCGTCTAGCTGACCCTGGAGGGCAGACGCCTTGTCCTTGTACTTCTTCTCGGCATCGGTATCCATGCCGACCGTCGCCTTGGCCCTGTTGAGCTTCCGCTTCAACTTCCTCTTCCAGCTTTTTCCCACAGCGATCCCCCTTTCTCGTTAAGCCGCGTATTTCTGCGGCGGACTCACATCGGCATGCAACTGGAACTCATAGATTTCGATAGGCGCTGAGGTCTCGTTGTTGTAGAACTCTATTTCAACAAAGCGCCCATGCGATCCGCTTGGAACGGATTCCCCGATGAGCTTGATGTCCTCATCCGTCCCGCTGCGCTGGCGAGCCGTCAACGACACGTTCTTGTCACTCCCGACCTGCACTCCATCGACGCGGACGCGGACAGTCAGGGTCTTCCCGGCAATGGGCTTTGCGTAGACGAAGTACTCATGCAGCGTCTTCATCGCTGAAATGTCACCCCAGCCGAACTTCTTGGAGCGCCACTTCATTTCAATGGCCACGCCTTCGTCGTTGTCAGTGGTGTCGTGCTGGCGCACGATGGTCTTGTTGTCGGCGCCGCCCGACAGAAGCGTGTTGTCCAGCTTCAGGCACCAGGACCGCGCGTTGATGTTCGTCCAGCGCGTCCACGCCCCAGTCAGGGTATCGAGCACGTACGCCGAGTCATTTCGCCCGTTGGCGTCCGAGTCGTAGGCCAGGATGTAAAGGTCGTTGTACCGCGTTGCCTGCGTCCCGGTTTTCGTCAGACCGCGCAAGTCGAACTCAAGCGCCGGATGCAGCAGCCCCTGCTTGTCTGTGGACAGGGAATGCAGGCCGTAGTCGGACAGGTAGATGACGAAAGGACCCATGTTCACAAGGGACCGGTGCTCCGCGCAGCCGTAGTTGCGCTTGACGGGGCGCACTTCGAAGTTCGTAGGGTTCCAGCCGATCAGCATGTAGACCGTGCGGCGCTTGAAGATGTAAAGCGCGTTGTCGGCCGCGATCAGGCCTGTAATCTCGTCGCCGTCGTCAGGATCAATGTCGTAGAAGCCAGCCTGTCCGGCCGTGGTCCAGTCCTCCGCATTCCCTTCGACGCAGTAGTTGATGCGACTCTTCCCGCCGCCGTGGTTGGCGATCCAGACGCGGCCCTTATAGACGGCGATGTACTTTGCATTCGCTGGCGGGGTTCCCAAGAGGGCAGAGAAGGACGCGGCAACCCCATCCCATTTCCGGGTTGTTTCCGTGGCGCCGACCATGATCAGGGTGTCTTCGAACGTGGCGAACTCCACGTTAGCCCCGGCCATGGCGCCCGTGTACTTAGACGTCCACGTTCCGGCAGACACCGAATACACGTCGTTATTTGCTGCCGCCATTAGGAGGTCAGTCCCGCTCGACTTCTTGTACTGGTACAGCGTGGACACAGGGTTCCCGCCTGCAAGCTCTGCCTGGTTAACAGCGATCCCTCGCCGCTTGGCGATGCGCCCTCGCACACGCGCATAGTCGACGTTCTGTGAGATCTGCGCCGCGCCGTCTGGAATGGCGTGCGGCGGGTCGGCCGTGATGAGCCCCGTCACGAGGTCGCGAGGCCCGACGACCATCGCGTTCCTAGGCATCGCCGTACCACCCCATGCCGAATTCTTCGTCCTTCACGCCCTCGCATCCGTCCATCGTCTCGGCAAAGCGTTCCTCACGCGCCTCTTCTCTGGCGATCTTGTACTCCTTCAGCATGGCCGTTCCTTCCGGCATCTTCTGCATCGGCCCCATCAGCGCCTGGGCGGCCACGTACTTGGCGATGATCGGGATGTACTGATCCGGGATCTTCAGAGCCGTCGAGTCGTCCGACAGGTCAGGCGGCAAAGACCGGCACCATAGCTGCAACGTGCCGTCAGTGACGGTAGCTCCGTTTAGGTGGCTGGCCGCCGTGGTATCAGCATCGCCACGCCGCGCCAGCAGGAAGTTTGTCGCATCCTTGTTGAAGTGCCTGATCTGTTCGGACCCCACGAGGATGAACCCATCGGCCAGAAAGCTTGAGGTAGCCGCCACAGGGATGGTCGTCACGGAGTTGTTCAGCGCGCCGTTCAGGGTAGTTGTCACACTGGACGCGCTCGGCGCAGGCTCAAGCATCAGCCGCTTGTCGTGCGGGAACACCGTGCAGCGGACAGGCTCCCCCTGTGCGGCGCCCGCGAAGGTGGCGTACGCATACGTCGACTTGTCCACCATCCGGACGCGCTGGCCCGCCTTCCACCGGACCATTTCGACTTTGATGATGTCCGTGGGCAACGTGATCTCACCGACGCGGGCGGTCACGGACAGGGCAACCAGGCGCTGATACCACTGGACTCTGGCCGTGAAGTCCCTGCCGCCGTAGTTGATCCAGCGATTGAGATCCGTATCCAGGACAACGGCTTCAGTCCGTTCCTGAATAATCGCCCGCGCTTCCGTGCGTATGTCGCTTCGTGTAGCCATGGCTCAATCGGTGGGCAGCTTCTTCTCCATCTTCTCGAGGATGGCGACAGCACGCGCCATAAGGGTCTTGAGACCGTCAATCGTTACAAACTGATTCCACAGCAGGAAGGCGCAGACGACGATGGGGAACCCAATCTCCTTGATAGCGCGGAACCCAACGGCTACCCACCATGGCACCTTTGTGTCATCTGCAGCGCGCGTGCGCACCAGCGTGGCGTCCGTGTCCCCCATGGCCTTCTCACTCCTCCAGCGTGATCTTCATATCGCGGCACAATGCCGACGCTTTGTTACGGGCTGACGCCGTGACCTTGCTTTCGATGAACCCGACGATGGTTTCCACGGCGGCGAGCACATCGGCTGGGATGTCTTCGAACTGCCAGCGCAAGTCGCGCTCCTCAAGCGGGATAGGCAGCTGTACATCCTTGGTGAACTTTATGCGGGCTTCGCGCTTGCAGAGGAGCGCGTAGCCAAGCGACAGCCCATCGCCGTCGTCCTTGGCGACCTGCTGGATAATCACAGGCCCCTTTGCCAGGATGAGCTTAGGCACTCGTATAGCCTCCTCTTACGAACTCGCGTTCCAGCCCCATCCCTCAAGCCTCGCCAGAACTGTGTTGAACTTTGTTGTGATGTCCGCGAGCGTTCCATCCGCGTCCTCGATGTGCGCACCCTGCCCAGCGCCGGCGGCACCAAAGACACCGATGTTGCTCCCGTCGTGATCGATGTTCCCATCGATCTCTACGGCGTCGTTGAACACCACCTTGGAGCCGCTCACGTTCACCGTTAGGTTGCCGCTTGTGTCCACCTGGAAGTCGACATAGTCCACGTTGTCCGTGTGCGTGAGACGGAGCTGTGGGTTGGTGTCGTCCAGGATGTCAAAGCGGCGGCGTGGCGTCGTCCCGGCGTTGACGCCGAAGTGGCCGGATGTGTTCATGTACATCCGGGTCGTGAATGTCACGGGGTTCCCGGGCGTGAGGCCCGTGGCGTTGGCGATCCAGAAATCGCCGTTGCTAATGGCTGGAGCCCCGAAGTTAAGCGCCCCCGTTGCTACGGCTGTGTACTGGGATCCTGTCCAGTAGGCCCCGGCAACCATGATGGCCTGCGCAGGGGACGTAGAAACTAGGTATCCACCCTCGTTATTGGCGGTTTCCGTGAAGTGCAGGGTTGTTGTACCGCCTCTTACATCGAGCTTGAAAGCCGGGCTTGTTCCTGCACCGACGCCAAGTCGATTGTTTGTGTCGTCCCAGAACAGATTGCTATTGTCCTGATTGATCTTCCCGCTGGAACCACCAAAGAGGACGCTACCGGCAGTCAGATAAGCGATCCGAACGTCACCGTTCTCGCGGATGCTCATCCGCTCCGTGTCTCGGGTTCCGAAAAGAAGGTGGCTGTTAGCGTCGTCCAGGACGTTGACGACAATCAGAGAGCGATTGCCTGGTCCAGTGCTGGACCCGAAGTAGGCTAGTCCGACAACGCCGGCCCCAGGTGTGTTGTGAAGCCCAGAGGCCGACAGCGTAGTGTTGTTGATCCCGGCATAACAGCCGTTGTCTTCGTCGCTGATGGCCGTAAACGCCGACCCTGCCAAAGTGCCGGTATTTGTGTTCTTGATGGACACAAGGGCGTTTGCGTTCAAGCTCTGGTTAATGGCGATGTAGTCTTCGCTTGCCCCTGCGACGTTGTCTTGCGTGGCGCCAATGTAAAGCTTGTAGCCGGCCGCTAGCTTCTGGTGCGTGGAGGTCCAGTCGATCTTCTTTGTGCCGTCGAGGCTCAAAGCGAGACTGCCGTCCGCTGGCTGCCAGAACCCGCTATCCGCCTCGCCGATGGCGACGGACGGGGCGGTTTCGATACCGTCGCCGAAAACGTACGTCCCTCCGAACGACAACCCACCGCCGCCTATGGTGACAACGTGCCCCGTTGAAAGGCCGCCTCCGGCTGGATTCTGCTTTGTAGCAGCCGATAGGTCTGCGTACGCGGCTTTGAAAGCTTCAGGCTGCTGGCCTTCCTGGATCCGATAAGGCGCCCACAGACGGTCTTTGCCGTCGTAAGCCCGCTTTTCGAACGTCTCCAGGAGCGTCTGCACAGCAGCACTTTCCCCCTATGCGAAGGGGAAGGGGCCAACCGAAGCCGACCCCTTCCCCGTAATGCCGACTACAGCGCCGGGTTGATGGACGTGAGCTCGCCCTGGTGGCGGCGGCTTTTGCAGATCCAGTTGCCCGCCCACCAGATCTGCCACCGATGGACGTCCTCACCGGCCACGCGCGCCATCTTCTCCACCTTGAAGTTGCGCGCCGGATCGGTCCACAGCTCGATGTAGTTCTCGTTGATGAACTCAACGACGTTGTCCGTCGAGCCGGAACCGCTGCCAGGAACGTGCGGGTCGACCACCCAGGGCACGCCACGGAAGTTCAGCTGCGCGATGCCGACCGACGCCATGTCGGTGTCGACGATGCGCTGCACGGTGTCCCCGAACGTGCTGAACTTGTCGTAGTTCGCCTGGTTCGAACAGATGAGCGTCACCCGCGAGCCGCCAAAGGTCGTCTCACCAAGGACGCCCTGGAGCCCAAGGATCGTCATCGTGTTCGACGCGGCGGCGTTGATCGCGGCCTTCCACTTGGCGTAGTCGGCCACGGCGATCCCGCCGTACGTCGAAGACTCGGACATCATCAAGCCGAAGCCGTCGAGCTCCTTCCCGCCGGAGTTGGAGCCCTGCGTATCGGTGCCCAGGATGTCCGCGATGGAGTCCTTGCCGTGCTGCGTCTTGCCCTTCACGAAGTCGATGACACCGGCCTTGCCGGAGTTGATCGACATATCGCGGGACGAAACGCTGATAGGCAGCTGGTACTCACGCAGGGAGTACGCAGCGTGCGTGGAAACCGGGTTGTTCGCGACCGAGAAGGTGTCCCGATCCTGGTAAGCGCCGCCCGAAACGAACGGAGCGTGCCAGATCGCAGAGCGCACTTCCGTGCCGCCCTGGTAACGGATGCCGCGCTTCTTGGCGCGGAACCACAGCGGGTTCGCGTTGAGGTAGCCCTGCACCGACCGAGGGATAATGAAAACGGTCGTCAGGGAGTCCACATCGGTGGCCGTGAGAGCCATATGCCTGCCCCCTTCTCCAGGGCTCGCCTACGCGAGTCGCCCGGATTAGTCTCTGAGGTTCATGCCCGCGATGGCCTTATCCAGAGCGGCGTTGTAGTCAGCGTCCGGAGCGGCGCCCATGTCGGCGGGTCCGCGCGCGGAGGACGGCTTGACGCTCGACGTCTCGCCAACCCCCGCTTTCGCTTCCGCTCGGACACGGTTGAGCTGCTCCTGGGTTGCCCTCAGCGATGCGTCGTTCGACCGACCGAGAGCCCAGTAGAACGCGTCCTCGAGCGAGTACGGTTCCCCGGTCTTCATGGTCATGTCGTGTGCGCGCCGGAAGGCAGCGTCGAACATCTCCTTGGTCGCACGCTCCCCGAACTTCTGCTTGAGTGTGGAAACCTCGGAATCGACCTGCTTCTCAGCCGCTTCGCGCACCTGCTGCGCCTTCCACTCCCGCACTGAGGCCAGGTCCTGGTCGTACCGGTTCAGACGGTCTAGGAGCTCCTTGGGGACGTTCTGGGTGCCGCTTTCGCGACGGGCCTCGGAATCGGATGCCCCGCCCTTCTTGGCGGCCCAGTAATCTTTGGCCGCTTTCTCCAGGGCCTTGTAGTACTGGGGATCCTTCTTCCAGGCTTCGTCCAGCTTCTTGAAGGCTTCGTACCGCTGTTCCAGGGCCTTCTTCTCGTTGATGACCTTCGAGTGTTCCCTGTACAGGCTGTCGTGGGCCTTCTTGAACTCCTCCAAGCTGGCGTACTTCCTGCCAGCAACTTCGATCTCCCCACCATCCGCCTTGGGCTCTCCGTCCACCTGGGTCGGCTGAGCGTCACCGCCAGCAGGCGCGCTTCCCGTTTCCGGGGTCGGCTCGTCCTGCGTGATGCGGTTGAGCTCCGCTTCCAGCTTGTCGTCAAGCTCATCCGTCATTGCCAGTCCCTCGCGTCATGTCGTGCCGCCGGGGACCACCCCCGGACGGCGCCACGTCGTTCTAAAGAAAAGGGTCCTAGACCGCCTGCATGCAGTCAGGACCCTTCTCGGTCGTCTCGCCCCTGTCGAGCGTCCCCGACAAGGGCCGGTCTTCTCTACATCTCCGGAGGTGCGGCGGCCTCGCCAGACGGCTCCTCACCGCCCTCCGCGCCTTCCGGGTCCTCCGCGCACTCCTCGATCAGCCGGCGCGCCTGTTCCAGCTTCGAGCGGATGTCGGGATCTCCGGCAGCCGCAATCGCCTTGTCTAGGCAGTCCAGCGCGTCGTCGAGGTACACGTCTTCGCCACCACCGCCCATATCGGGCGCAGGCTCAGCCGAAGGCCCCATGGCCTTGGAGAGCGCGCCGAGATAGGCGTCCGCGTCACCCTTCGCCATCGTGGCCTCCTACGCCGAGTACCGGACCCACACGAGGGGCATAGCGGCCGTCTCGTAGCTGCCGCTGGCCGGGAACGTCTCGCCGTTCGTGAAGAGCGACGAGAGCGTGGCCGAGTACGTGACCGAGCCCTTCGACACAGCCGTGATCGGCGTCGGGGTCGACGTGCAGCCGAGGATCTGCGGGAGGCCGCCAACGGCCACCGCGCGCACAGTGGCCACCGTGCCGCCGCCGTTCGTGTACACGATCCAGTGCAGGCCGTCGTCGACCTTGTAGCTGACGGTAGTTTCCTTCACAGCAGCCGCCGTGCCGTCCTCCTCCGTGCCCGCAATCAGGAGCCGGTCGGGATACAGGAGGCTTCCAGCACCCTTGTTGGAGAACAGGAAGATGCGGGCCTTGTTGCCGGACCCGCCGCCGGTCGTCACTTCGAAGCCGATCCGGTCCAGCGTGCCGGCCTTTAGGTAGATGGGCATCGCCCACAGCTTGTCGATGGCCGGAGCCACCGTCGACACGGCGAGACAGTTCACCGCGTTCGAGTACCGCGCCACACCGGCGCCACCAGAGCCCTTGTGGAACATTGTCTCGAGCATTCCGTTTCTCCTTCTCTCCGTCCTAAATCTTTCGTTCTCTCGTTATGTCCATTTGGTGAGCGCGGATCATCCAACCTTGTCGATCCGACCGTAGCCCTCGCATAGCCAGCACGGCTCAAGGCGGCGGATGACGTGTGTGACGCCGTTCTCGACCTTGACTTGCACCGGATCTCCACGGAGGGCCCCTGTACCTTTCGTGGAGTCGTTGGGATCAGTCGGGCACTTCGGGCACTTGATGATGGCCATTTAGAGGGCTCCTCCAGCGCCAGCAACAACCAGGCCACCCTCGGAGACGGGGGCCCAGAAGCAATATGCGTCAATGGTGCCGCCAGTAAGCGCGGCAGACGCTATGGCGTACCCGATGTCATCCTCGGAGATGACAAGATCCGCGTTGTTCGTCTGGTGAAGCAGGAATGTGTACGTCCTGATGCCGGTCGTCACGGTTCCGCCTGGACTCACCATATTCCCGGTGGTCAAGTTGGTGTACGTCTGCGCCGCCGCGTAGGATGTCCCAGCCGTCTGAAGCCCAAAGCTGATGGTGGCGGCACCTCCAGACGTCAGTGACGACGTGACGTGGAAAATGCACATTGCCCTGACAACGCCGGTCACAGTGAACACCTCGTGAGTGGCCACCGTGTTCCACGTCGCGGACGTGAACGGGATTGTCACCTTAACCACACGGTGACGCCCCCAAGGGCCGAAGTTGTCTGGCATGAGCCCGGTCACGGCGGGATTGCTCTCGACGGTCACAGAACACCCCCTAAAGTCATGCGCCCACCGAAGAAGCCAAGGGGGCGCACCATTACGACACCACCCCGGCGTCAATCGACGCCCCGGTGCCGCTGATGGAGTCGACCTTCGCGCGGACGTTCAGGTAGTTGCCCTTGATGACGAAGTGGTCGCTGGTGGCGTCTGTTCCCAGCGTCAGAGTGGAACGTCCGGCCTCCGTCCAGTCACCATCGACAGATGGCGACTCCACGTCCGAGACGTAGAAGATGACCACCGACGCACCGGCGCCTGCGGTTGTGGAGCCCTTGGCGTGCACCGTCATGTCGGCGCTATACGGCTTGACGACCGAACTGAAGCCGGTCGCCGTACGCCCAGTAAAGAGCGCCTGACGCCGTCCAGGGCCGACGAGCCGTACGTCGTTCGGATTCTCAGCAGCAGGCACGGCCTAGAACCCCTTGCTCTTCTTCCCGTGGCCAGAGAAGCCGAAATCCCCGTGGATGCCGCCGTCGTCGTACTGCGAATCCCCACCCGACGAACCGGCAGGCGTGGCCGACTTGTTCTCGTTCCCCTGCTTGCCCTGCGAGGGCGAGTCGATCATGCCGGGACCCATGGGGCCGCCGGACAGCTTCTTCTTCGTGTCGCCGCCCATCCCCTGCGTGGCCGGGTTGTCGTACTGGCTCATGTCTCGTACCTCGTATGTGACCTATTCAGTCACGCGAAGACTACACCGCGTCCGCGTGTTGTCAAATAGGTGCGATCACGAATTCGCAGCTTCTGCTTCTAGGGCCGCGATCTCCTCATCGGACGGCATGCCTGTGGCGTCAGCAGCAGAAGCCGGCGTGGCCGCAGCCTCTGCGACGGGAGCCTCTTCGCCTTCGGGCGCAGTGGGCGCGGCAGGCTGCGGAGCCGCAGCTTGGGCGGCCTGCTCGGCTTGAAGCGCCTTCTGCATCTCCTCTTGCTCCTCCGTGCGCAGATCCTCGAGCTCCTGTTCAACCTCGTCTTCCGACAAGCCGGAGCGCCGGAGGAGTCCTTTCTTGCTGAGCGCGCCAGCAGCACGCCATTCCATGGCCTGCTCGAAGCGCACGCCTTTGTCTACTGGCAGCGTGGAGCCGACGCCGATCTCTACGTCAAAGTCGACGTCCGAAACGTCGTTCTCGATGACTGGTTTGCCGGTCGCTTCGTCGATGACCGGATCTCCAGTCGCTTCGTCGCGCTTGAACTTGTTGATCCAGACGTACCGCTTGCCCACGCGAATAACGCGATCCTGGTAGTACTGCTTGATCAGTTCGATGACCTGTAGCGCCACCTCGCGCAGGTAGCTTTCGAACATGCGCGTCTTGAGGCCAATGCGCCCTGCGGTCATCGCCTGAAGCGACTGAATCGCCACGCCGGACACCTTCGAAGCCGGCAGCTGCCCACGGCTCGCATCGAAGATTCCGCTGATGTTGTCCAGGTGCAGCTTCTGCGTATCGACGTGCTTGAAGAACTCAGGCGGGCAGCCAGGCGCAGGCATCCAGTCCGGTGGCTGCTGGCCGTCGTAGACGATGAACGATGCAAGGCGATTCGTGATGTCCTTGAGGCTGACGTGGGAAGCCTTCGGGATCCGCATGTACGCGGCAGCCACCATGCGGATGTAGTCCGCGATCTGCGCCTCGGTGCGGTTGATCGCGTCCTGCGGGCCGCGCTGCTGCGTGACTTCCGACATTCCCCAGAACTGCGAGCCGATGGGGTAGCACAGGCACCGCGCGAACGGGAACAGGCCCAGGCGCCGCCTCTTCGTCGGCCGCCCGCTACGGTACGGGCTCTTGCCGCGACGGGCCATCACGCCGTTGACGAAGATCGAAACCCACACCTGCCCGGTCTTGTCGCGGTCCCAGATCTCCAGCTGCGTGGCGAACCGAGCCTCCCCACCCTCGCCGCCGCCTTCGTTGCCGCCAGTCCCGACCATGGCCCCTGTGTCGGTCATGACGTGCATCTGGTCCTGCTCGTACATCTTGTTCGCCGTGACAGCGTGATGCGTCAGGCTCTCATCCCAGACGCCGCCTTTGATCTTCCCGCGCAGGTGCGGGAAGTCCCGGTAGATCGCGCCTACGGGACGATTGACAGCGATGCTCACACGCTCGGCCGTCTGGATGTCCATGCCGCCGGCGGCCACGAAGAACCAGCGCGTGTCAATGTGCGAGATGACGATGCGGTCCTGCACGGGGTCGTACCACTGCTTGCTGACGCCCGTGCCGTACAGGTGCTGGTCCTTGAGGACGTACAGGCCCTTGACGTCCGGGAACTCGTTCTGAAGGAACACGTCCCGGACGGCGTCCTGCATGAGGTCCGCTTCTTCGAACGTCTCCTCTTCGGTCCCGACGACGTTGATCGTCGGCCGCTGGTCGGTCATCGTTGGGATGGCCGTCTCGAGGTTCGCAAAGATGTAGTTCGGGGCAGGGCGCGCCTTCCACGCTGGACGGATCTTGTGCCCCCAGTGGTTCCCGCCGTAGTACTGCCTGTTCGTCTCCCAGTCGGCGTCGTACTTCTTGCGGTCGGCCTTGTCCTCCATGAACCGCCGGTGCGCCCACTCGAACCAGTAGCGGTCGTCTTTGCCGCCCTTGTCGAGCAGGGTTCCGCCGTCGCCGTGGCTGGCGGGGTTGTCGTAGTTCTCGGAGGTGGCGTCGTCCATGGGCTACACGATCAGTTTGAGGTCGGGAGGCGGTTCGTCGTGGGCGCTGGGCGGCTTGATGCCGCATTCCCAGCGGTTTAGCGTCTTGTCGTAGGCGGAGAACGTCTGACAGTCCATGCAGCGGAAGCGATGCCCGACGATCTGCGGGGAGGACTCAATGGGGTTGATCTTGTTGTAGAAGACGGCCACCACCGGAAACAGTTCGAACGCGTTGCATCCGCAGCCGCACACGAGGCGCCCCTGTGTTAGCTGGCGCATCGCCATCGACACGTTGTCCTGCTGGACAGGACTGAGCTTCACAGGCTGGTTGTTGCCGATCATTGCGATTCCCCCACGTTCCCCGCGTCTATCGTGTGGTTCTGCTCGTACACGTCGTTCAGCGCCTTCTCGACTTCCCAGTCCTCCACCAACGGCGGCGGCTTGGGCTTCCAGTTCTTGTCGACGATCTGCTTGCCGCGCTCGTCACACCAACGCTTGAGGTCAGCCGGCGTGGCGTGGCGTTCGCCGGTCGCAACCTCCCACGCGTCCTTTTCGAACTCGTAGTGCGCGGCATTCAGGTGTTGACCGCCGACGCCGAAGGACGAGAACTTGCGCTGCATCTGACCGCCGCAGCGCCCGCAGACAACGGGATCGTCCCGCTTCTCGGTGCGACGGAATAGGTCGCATGCGAAGCCGCAGGAACACCCGTAGTCGAACAGAGGCATCGTTACTTGGCCTGCGCCTGAGCGGCGAGCCACTCCTGAACAGCGCGGCTGTTTTCGTAGCCAGGGCGCGGCTTGCGCCACAGCATGAGCTCCATGCGGCCGGGGATGCGCTTGCCTTCAGGCGTGACACCGACCTGACACTTCTCAGCCGTGCAGGCGACGAACTGCTTGTGGTCAGCCCCGCCCGCGTGGATCCAGTGCCCGCAATCGTGGCACCGATAGATCCTGTACTCGATGAACGGGCATTCGATCTGGGTGGGGTCGTTGATGTTGAAGTCGCCAGGCCCGATGACGCGGACGCCTTCCCGCGTGGGCGTGTGCATCGACGGCGAATTGCCCGTCGTCTGAGGGCGCACGGAAGGGACGGGCTGGCTCTGCATGCTCGCGGACGGCGGCGCCTCGATGCGCCCTTCAACGCGCGCGACGACTTCCTTGCGGCGGGCCTCAGCCTGCGCAAGATTCGCCTGCACGTCTGCCTTGTCCTGCGCTTCCAGCTCCTTGCCCAGGTCTTCGAGGCTCACCGCCTGCGCGTCACTCATTGCCGTCTCCTTCGCCGAAGTCTTCGGCTGTCCGTTCCTCGTTCCGCATGATCGCCCGCTCAATGTCGATCAGGTCTTCCCCGACCACCTTGCGGGGCACGGAGCGCAGTTCGACGCTCGGGGTAGGACCCCGCGCGACAAGCGCCCCGCCGCAGCGTTGCCAGGGCTTGACCTTGACCGAACACGTACCACGGATTCGGCCTTTGTCAAATGGGCTCGACAGCACCTCGAGTGTGGCTCCGCATCTTTCGCAGCGTACGGGCGTGAATGCCTGCGGCACGTCGAGCGGCATCAAACCACCTCTTTGTCGCCCTTGGACCAATCGTCGGCGTCTGATTCCAGCCCGCCGTACTGCTCGGCGTACTCCTTCACGCGGTCCGGATCGTCGCCCATGAGCTTGACGCGCCCGTCCGATGGGTCGATAGACGCGTGCGGCAGGGCGCCCAGCCCGTGCTTGTAGTCTGTGTAGATCGCGTACCGGAGCGCATCGCACAGGTCGTCACCGACCTTAACCGGCTTGCCGGTCTTCTCATGCCGGTGGTAGTTGCCGATCTCAGCCAAGAGCTTGACGCAGTTCCGCGCGATCAGCAGTTGCCCAGTCTCGAAGGCGCGCGCGACAGCGTTGATGCCAAGCTCAACGTCGTTCTCAGCGTCGGACGTGGACAGGCTGACCTTTCCCATGTCCGCCAGGTCCGCGCGCTCCTGGGCGGCTGACGGGTCCGCATACCGATACTCAACGTACTTGTTCCAGGGGTTCGCATGGATCGCCTGCGCATGCTTCTCTAGCGTCATTCCGCCGGCGCGGTACTCGTCGACAACCACCATGCGCTTGCCCTTCTTCGCCAGCCAGACATGCGCGGTTGGGTGGCCGAATCCGAAGTCCAAGCCGCTGAAGATCTTCCATCCGTCAGGCAGCTTTCCGGGCTTGATCGGAGCGCAGGTCATGATGCGCGGGTCGAAGTTCTTCCAGATCAGGCCGGACCACTGGAAGAAGTCCCCGCGCAGTTCTCGCTTCTGCTCCTCTTCGCTCAGGCCGGTGCGGTAATCCTCAATCCAGCCGTCATCAAGCGACAGGTTCGCCTCGATGGGGACGCCCTTGATTACCGCAATGCGCTTGTCCTTGGTCGGATCGTCGTCCTTGCGGATCTCAACGGGGTCGATCTTTCCGCGCGCGTAGTCACAGGCGCCGTAGTCGTATACGACGTGGCCTTTGTCGATGCCTTCGACCCAGAACCAATTCAGGCCGAACGGCGACGACTCAAGGAACAGGCCGCCCTTGGACGCCAGCACACGCCCGCGCAGGATCTTGAACGTTTCGGCCGTAGGCAGCGCCCCGGCTTCGGTGATGGCTGCTCCGTAGATCGTAGCGCCGCGCAACTTGGTTGGGTCTTCCGCGCTGCGGACCACAACCTCGAAGGGCGCGCCGTCGTCCGGCGGCATGAGCACGTACGTCGGCCCGCGTTCGCTCTTGTCGATGATCAGGCCGCCTTCGTCAGCCCAGCCCAGGACGGCTTCCACCTCGGGCCTGATGTTCTCCCAGTACGGATCGCGCGTCGGGCAGACGATCCACATGCGACGGACCACGCCAGGCGGGGGAGGCGCCTTGTACTCCGTGTAGCCCCCCTGGACGCGCAGCCAGTTCGCCAAGGCGCGGGTCTTGCCGTTACGGATGCCACCTGACAAGAAGACGATGGGGTGCGTGAGCGACAGCTGAAGGGACTGGATTTGATGCGGGTAGAGCTCGACGACCTCTTCTTCGGCGTCGACTGCCGCGATCATGCTACTGCACGGCTTTCTTGCCGCCCACGACCATCTTGAACCGGATCAGCCGACGCTTGATCTTCTCGCCCTTCCCGGTTGCAGCGTGCGCGCCACCGCCCAGGATGCCCAGCGCTTCGCCCAGCATCTTCAAGCGTGCCATATCGGCCGCCGTGCCGTTGTCGCCACGCGCCCCGATGGCTTCCGCGAACCACCATTCTGCGACGTCCCGCGACGGGCCGTCCTGCCCGTTGCCGTTGCGGTACTTACGCATGTGCCGCCGCAGCATCTTGGCCTGCTCATCGGTCAGCCAGACGCCACGCACGCAGATCAGCTTGCGGCCCAGGTCATCGATCTGTGAGGGCAGCTGCGGAGGCTCCGGCGTGCGCTTGGCTACGTCGTCCTTCCTGGGACGTCCGCGCCGGCGCTTTGGCGGCTCCACGACGATCAAGGGCTCAACGGATAGGGCATCCCCGGCGCCGCTGGGAGGCGTGACGCATTGCGCGTCTGTTGCCGGTTCGGCGCCGGGGACTGCCCCGCTTTGGGAGGAAACAGTTTGGGGCTTGTTGTCGTCCGTCACCGCTTCACCGCGTCGAACGTGGTCGGCACGAGCTCCGCGCCGCCGACGCCCTCCAGGTTGTCGATGATTTCAGGATCCATGCCGTCCGGGATGCGCGGCCCGTCCTGCTCAGGAATGCCCGCCTTCTCGCGAAGATCCTGGACACGCCGCTGCATGCCCAAGTTCAGAATCCCGGCCCGTGCGTCGGCCACGTCATGCTCAATGGCTGCAAGGCGCTTCTCGGCGGCCAGAGCGTCTTCCTGCGAGCGCAGCAGCCCGCAGCGCTTGCAGACGAGCACCACCCCGGCCGCCAGGAGCCCTAGGCAGACGGCACCCGCGATGAACGCCAGCGCCACCGCGCAGGCGACGAAGACGGCGAGATCGGTCAACGGAACCTCCGTCCGAAGCACATCCACCCCACCGCCGTCAACGCGTTGATTCCGCAGCTGACCACCACAGGCCACTTGCGATCCGCTGCCGCCCATGCCCCGATAGCCAAACAGCCTACGAACAGCAGCGGCCAGAAGAGCGACAGCACGCCGTACAGCAAGCGCTCAAAGAATCCAGGCTTGCTCAGGTGCGGAAGTCCAGCGTTCACGCCTGCACCCCCGGAGCGTCCGCGATCTCCCGCGCCACCCAGCGCAGCCACCGCGCCGCACGACTCGCCGCACCCCAGGACATGCCCTCAGCCTCCAGCGCCCGCGTGATGCGGCTTACCCGCATCGGCGCCAGCGGCAGGATCGCTTGGAAGCATCGCAGCACGTCGGCGTCCCGCATGCGCTTGCTGTCGGCCAGGGCTTCCGAACGCCAATCCTCGCGCTTGTCGCCCGTGTCCTTGCGCACGACGAACACAGGCTTTCCAACAACGGCCACCCTGCGCTCTCCAACCGGCTTCACGCCTGCCCCCTGCCGTTCAGCCCGCTCGGGACGTGATCGCCCACGCAACTGCACGCGATGCCCTCGAGCGCCATCGCTTCCCGGTGCAGCCTCGCCTCGACGTCCGCAGCCAGTGCGGCTTGGAACGCCGGACTATCGGCCCATGTCCCACCGGAGCCTTGACCGCGACGAGCAGAGCCACGCGCAGCAGCTTCGACTGCCGCCCGAATCTCCTCCCGACGCTTCGCGAAGTCCATCACGCGGCGGGACTCTACCCCGGCCAGAAAGCTTGTCAAATGCTCACGACGACCTGTGTGCCCTCGGATGTCACATCAGGACGGGCTTTCGAATGGCTAAGCTGCTGGCGTTCTTGTCGTTACGAGAATCTCGCCTATTTTCGATGGGTGCGAAAAATCTGTGCTGCCGATGGCGCTTTCGCCCTTCAGGCCGTCCGGCGAGTTGCGCGGCGTGCGGCTCCGTGCGGCGTCCCCCGCGACTCAGACGCGTCCCCTGCGTGCGTCTCACGCGGCAGCCGGCTACGGACGGGCTAGCCATATACGCGTAACACGCCGCGTTTGCGCCGTTCAGGCGGCGTGAAAGCGCCGCGTGAGCGCCGCATCGTCTTCGTCTTCGTCTCTCGTCAGGGGGAGGTAAGGAGGGGGATATAGGGGGGTGTGGGGGGAAAAAGGGGGAACCATCGGAGGGGGAGCCTCCGTGAGGCGCGCGCGTATACGCGCAGGCGTCTTCGCGCGTCGACGCGTCTACACGGTTAGTCCCCTGTGCCCGCGCGTCTACGCGTATAGGGATTTTCGCAGGCCGGATATTCCAAACTGGCCAGGAAAAGCCCGGAACGCCTTCAGGGAAATCCAAAACGGCCCCGCGAAAATCGAATTTCAAGCCCTCGGGTGACTGGCCCCGAACGTCTGCTCCAGGTGTTTCTGGCTGACGAGCGTGTAGAGCTGGGTCGTCGCGACGGTCGCATGCCCAAGAGTCTCCTGCACCGCCCGGAGGTCTGCCCCGCCTTCGAGCATGTGCGTTGCCGTCGAATGCCGCAGGCGATGCGGGTAGACCCGTTCCGTGATGCCGACCCGAAGGGCGGCTTGCCGCAGCCGTAGCCGGACGGTGTTGCAGTTCAGCCGCCTGGATCCGCAGAGCCCAACCCACAGCCAGTCGTCGGACGGCGGGGCCTTGGAGCGGGCCAGGGCTTCCGCGCGCCAGGCCAAGAACGACCGGAGCGCAGCCACCGCCGGCCGGCCGATGATCGAGTACTTGGTCCGGTTGCGCTTGCCGACCGTGAACCGCAGGCGTCCGCGCCCGTCTGGCCGCTCGAGCTCGAGGTCCGAGACCCTGAGATTCAGGACCGCCGTATGCCGCTGCCCGCTGGCGTAGAACACCTCCCAGAGCGCACGGAACAGCGGGTGCGGCTCAGCTTCGATCAGCTCGCGCGTCTGGCTCTCCTGAAGCGGGTTCGGCAGAGGCGCTTCGGCCTGCACCGGCTCCATGGCGTCGAACGGATCGTGCCACACGTAGCGCTTCCGGCGAAGCCAGCGATACCACCGCCGCAGGATCGAGGTATGCCCGCGAATCGTCCAGCCCTTGAGATTTTTTACCGTGCTGGCGTGGACGATGTACGCGTCGACGTCGTCGTAGTCGGCCTCCGCGTAGGTCTTGCCGCGAGTGGCCAGAAAAGCGCACCACTCGCGTGCCACACGCGGATAGTGGCGACACGTCGATTCCTTCTTCCCGTACGCCCGGAGGTACTTCGCCCACTCGATGATGAGGTGGGCAACTGCCGCACCGGTGGCAGATCCCAAGCACCTGTATCCCGCCTTGCGGAAGGACGGCTACGCACGCGAGGCAAAGTCCCTTAATCCCCACGGCCTCGCAGAGGTGCCCGAACGCAAGGTGACAAACGCCGGTGGTGGCTCAAATGTTTTCGACTTTCTGAATTTTTTTCTTGACACATTTGCATGCGCAGGGCATCCTATGGGCGTGACACACGCACGGTTGACGGACTTGAACCCAGCGGCCCCCACCACCCCGAGTCGGTGCGTGTGTCACGACTCTGCATTCGGCACGGGAATGGTGGGCACCGCTGGGTTCGTTTCGGCAGGCTCCGCCCGCACCCTCTAGCAGTCACTTCAGCGGCATTTTCTTTTTGCCGCTGAGTGGTGCAGGGGTGACGAGCGGAGCCGCCTTGGGAGGCGGCTATGGCGTACCGCGAAATCGCGGGCCTGCGGCTCGGCAGGAACACCCTGGAGCCCATCCGGGAGACGGAGATCCGGTCTTGGGTCGACAAGGGGCCGTACGGCCCGGTTGAGGACTGGAAGGGCTGGATCGAGGTCGACGTCCTTCCGCGCTGCATCCTGTCGGATGAGCTCAAGCTGGACGTCGCTAAGCGCCTTGCAACGGAGGCGCTCCCGCATTCCTTCGAAGTCGATCACGACGGCTGGAAGATCGAGCGTCCCAATCAGTTCGTCATCCGCCTGCGCCCCTATCACTGGACCGAGTCGCGCGGGCTGGGGTTTGAGGTGGTGCGGTAATGCGCCCGGTGGAGGAGGGGGGGCGCAATATCCCCACAACGGCCCCGGCTCTGGACATCCTCGCGGAGGTCAACCCGAACGCAACGGGAGGGCCGGGGAATTCTTCTGACGGTCAGCTGCGGCTCACGCCTCGAGACGTAACCCGCAAGTGCTCTGACTGCGGCTCGGAAAAGCCGCTCGACGAGTACTACACCTGGCTGGACACCAACCGGCAGGGCAAGCAGTACATCCGCCGCGCCACGCGCTGTCGCCTGTGCCACAACCAGCGGCGCGAAAGATACCTGCAAGCGCAGCTCAAGGAAGACGCCGCGCTGCGCGAGATCCGCAAGGCGCGTATCAAGGTGCGCGAGGCCATCGAAGCGGGGCGCCTGAAGAAGCCGGCGAAGTGCTCCTGCTGTGGCCAGAAGACGCCAAAGCCCAAGCTGCACGCGCACCACCACAACGGCTACGCCGTGGCGCTCGACGTGAAGTTCATCTGCGGCCCCTGCCACTTCAAGGAGCACGGCAAGCGCGTCTGGCGCGTGGTGGTCCTGCTGTTGGTGCCGTGGCTGCTGCTTACGTACGCGGTCTGAGTTTTTTAACCGCGCCTATGGTGGGCGCGGATTGGAGGAGACATGGAAGCGACTGCCCTGCCTAAGGGTGATGCGCCCGCCAATGGCGGCCTCATCCCCGAACCGGCCGCGCAGGACAAGCCGAGTGGGCTTGTGCCCGTGGTCGAGAAGCCCGAAGCGATGGCCGCCTTCAAGGCCGATCCGTACAGAGGGATCGCGGCGACTCCTTTTCCGTCCGAGGTGGCACAGCGGCTAATGGCGCCTATCGATCCGAAAGACGTAGAGATCAAGCCGGACGGGATCCTGTACTACCCGGAAATCAAGTACCGCCGCCGGCTCAACGAGGCGTTCGGCGTCGGTGGCTGGGCCATGCTGCCGCGAGGCCCGTTCATCATGCTCGACAACACGCTGTCACGCGAGTACGCGCTGATCGCGTACGGGCGATTTGTCGCTGAGGCGCGCGGGGAACAAGACTACATCCCGACAAACGCCAACATGTCCGAGGCTACTGCCAGCGAAGGCGTGAAGTCGAACGCCATCATGCGCTGCTGTAAGGATCTCGGCATCGCCTCGGAGCTCTGGGACCCGAACTTCATCAACGACTGGAAGCAGCAGTACGCCTTCTGCGTGTGGGTCGAGAACGTCAGCAAAGGCGACCAGGCCGGGAAAAAGAAGCCGATGTGGCGTCGGAAGGACCGCCCGCGCTTCGACTACCCGTGGCGAGAAGACGGAACCGCGCCAGTCGACAACGCCACCTTCGCCGCTCAGCAGGATGAGGCGAAGCCGCAGCAGAAGAGGGCCGCGCAAGCTAAGCCGCTGAAGCCTCAGGCGCCTTCGACGGACGCTTCCGCTCAGCCTCCGACCGAACCCGCGAAGCCTGCAACTCCAGCTGCCAAGGTCACGAAGACCAAGGTGGAACGGAAGAAGTTCGCAAGCTCCGACGAGGCCATGCAGGCAGGCTTCCTACCCTGCACCGTGGCCAACATCACCAGCAAGAAGGCGGCGAACGGATCCATGCGCTACGGCTTCCGCGTCGAGTTCTGTCACGAAGGCGCCCCGGAAGGGGAAGTCTGGCTCAACAGCTTCAGCGCGTCCGATCACGCCTTCATGGCAGAGGCCAAGGACAAGACGGCAATGGCCCATGTGAAGGTCAAGGAGACGGTCAAGGACGTTGTCGACCCGGAGACAGGCGAGACGGTTCCGCGCACGTTCCGGGACATCGAGGAAATCGCGGAGGTGCACCTTGGGTAGCACGGCTGAGGAATACATCGACTGGGAAGCAGAAGCCAAGAAGCAGGCCGAGCCTAAGACGCAGTTCTTCAGGGGCGAGGCCCGCATCGACCTGATGCTTTGTGAGGAGACGCCTACTCTTGTGGCATACGCGGCATCCCTTGAGGCCACGCTGGAAGAGATCAAGGACCAGTTGGAGAAGTGCCGCGAAGAGATCAAGAAGCGGGAGCACGTCGACCAGCTAACCGCGAAAGCCGTGCGTGAGTACGGAGATCATCAAGTCATCCTCACCCCGCGCGAAGGCTCCGTGACGTTCGACGCAAGAGCCTACGTCATTTCCACGATGACGAAGGCCGCGTGGGACGAACTGGAAGAGACAAAGCGCCTAGTCAAAGACGGTAAGGCGACGTCGCCTTTCTTCAAGGTCGGCAAGTCGTCCGTGGCGCTCGAGATCATTCGCAAGACCTAACGACCCCGTCTGGCGGTCCCGGGTGGGACCGCCGCTCAGGGTTGCTCGGTTATGGAGGGGGAACACATGGGTAGTCCGGGGCGGATGGTGGACGTCAGGCTGCCGGGGGACATGGCCACGCAGCTTGACCCGCGCGCGTGTCCGAGGTGCGGATCGTCACGGCTGGAAGACAGGGGGACCGCAGAGCCTGGGGTCCGGGATTACAAGTGCCGCGCCTGCGGCCGGATCGAGCAGGCGATGACGTACGGCGGGAAGCCAATCCAGTGGCTTCTACCGGGGGACGGCCCAGAGACGGCCGGCTATCGAAACGGCGGGGTCCCAAGCTTCTACCTGCCTTCCAGGGTCCCCTGCGGGTGCAAGCGGAGCTCCCCGCAGATCCGCCTTGTCGCGGACGGGAATCGCGTGTGTGAGAAGCACGGCGTCAAGTTCCGCTTGCAGCTGATCTTCGTGGAGGTGGTGCATGCCCGGACGCATCAGCGTCGAGCAGCTTCCGCCTGGGCTTAGGAAGCGGCTCCTGTCCGGCAGGGCGCCGCGACGTAAGAAGCAGCCGCGCGTGATGTGTTACGCGGGAAAAGCGGTTGTCGCGGGACATGGTGAATGGGCGTACTGCGAGGCGCACGGGGCTGCCGGATGGCCGGCGAGTGAGTGGCGCTGCCCGTATTGCCCGGATCCTGAGGTGGACAAGTTGGGTTGCCCGTACTGCGTGGACCGAGGGGGAGACAATGTGGAAGCGGTTGGATGACTCTTTGATCGAGTGCGAGAAGTTCGCGCAGCTGCCGTTCTCTGCCGACATGCTGTACTTCCTAATGCTGTCCCAGGTAGACAGCAGGGGGCGCTTTCCAGCGGCGCCGCCGTGGATCAAGGCGCGTGTCTTCACCCTGCATGAGAACGTAACTGTCGACCACATCAAAGACGCGCTGGTGCAGCTAGCCGCCGTCAAGCTGATCCACGTATACAAGGCTGGCGACGACCGGCATTACCTCGTCTACCACAACCACGACAAGTACAACCCGCCTGGGGCGCTCAAGAACTTCCCGCCTCGGTATCCGCCGCCGCCTGCGGACATGTGCAAGTGCCTTACCGACCAGGCTGCCGCCGCGCTTGTCTGCAAACATTGCAACGGCAAGCGCACGTTCTACGACCCGAAGCGGAAGGAGAACTACCCGTGCCCGCGCTGCACGGCCACTGAGGTGCGTGCGTGAACTACAACGAGCCTTACGAGCTGGCGCTGCTGCGGATCTCGGCCAGCATCAAGCAGCCGGACACAGCGCGCATGGTGCTTAAGCAGTTCCGGGACCTGAAGCTGCACCTACCAGACACGGTACGTAGGCGACTCGAGGAAATCATCCGCACAGAAACGGCGCCGATAGCTCCATCGCCTGCCCAGGTAGCGGCGATGGCTGATGAAGACGGCTGGTACGACGACCACTGAGGCAGGCCCTGGGTAAGGGGGAGGCTCGCGCGACCGGGCGGGGGGCAAGGGTGCCCCTCGAAATATTGTGTGCCGCTTGAGGTGAGGAGACAAGCGGCGTGATTGAACGTGGATTGGGGGAAGCGAGGAGCGTGATGGACTGATGCAAGGCGCATGGAATCTGCCAGAGCACAAGATGATGGCGACGGAGGAACGTCGAGCCATTATCGAGGTCGCAAAGACGCGGGACCCGTTTCTTTACCCCCTGCTGGTGACAGGGGCTAACACGGGCCTGCGCTGCTGCGAGCTCATCCACATCCGCTGCGAAGATGTGCTTGGGAAGGGCAAGCTGCGGGTGACGCGGCGCAAGAAGAAGGTCTTGCAGCCGGAAGTCATGGGCATCCTGCCGGACCTGGAAAAGATCCTGATGGGGATCAAGGAACAGCGGCCGAATGGATGGCTGTTCCCTGGGGGCGCCGGGGCCTGCGTGCTGGAGCGCCGGCCGCAGTTCAAGAAGCTGGTCTGCCCTGACTGCAACAAGCAGATAGCGGACCCGTCGCTCTACAAGAAGTCAGCCGACCTTAAGCGCCTCTTCTTCGCTCACCTCACCCAGGAACACAGACGAGACGCTATGGACGTCTCCATGTGGATGGAGTTTGAGAGCGAATCGACGAAGGAGACGCTTTGCGGCGGCGGCCACATCAGCAAGCGGGACGTGCAGTACCGATGGACGCTGATTCTCGCTGAGGCAAAGCTGCGGATGCCTGGAAGGGGCATCCACAGCCTGCGGCACGGGTTCGCCATCGACTTCTACAACAAGACGAAGGATCTGCGAGCCACGCAGATGGCACTCGGCCACTCATCGCCCGTCGTCACGCAGAAGTATGCCAACGTGCTCGACATGGACGAGAAGCTTAGAAAGATGGAGCCGCTGATCTAATGCTTCGCCTTGCTCTGAGCCTTGCGCTGGTAGTAGGCCCGGTGGCGGGCCGCGTCCCCGCACGCCTTGGAGCAGTACTTGCGCCACGGTTTGAGGGGGGTGAACCGTTTCGGTTTGCCCCCCTCGCCGCCGGCGCAGCGTTCGTTCGCGCAGATGTTCATCCGCCCGAAGTGTACCACGGATTATTTTCTCATGCCATGATTTTTTCTGTTGACACTTCTCATGCCATGAGATATTCTCATGGCATGACGATGACAAAGGCGCCGGCCAGTGTGGAGAAGGATGGACGCCTTATGAAGATCACGACGAAGCGTTGGAAGATCGAGTTTAAGCGCGGCTGGTACTACCTCGACATCCTGATCGGGGACAACTGGGTGTCCTACGGCCGGTACTTCGACCGCTGCAACGCGATGGAAACTGTCAAGCTGATGAGGGTGGGGTAGTCATGACCCACCCCAACTACCACCCGGACATGAAGTGCGGGGCCTGCGGAGGCCCCCTTGAGGATGACCGGACGGCGGTGTGCCATACCTGTACGCCGGAGTCGGTCTGGTTCGACATGGCCGCAGCGGCTCATGGTGGAAAAGAGAAGGGCGACTAGTTCTACCGATTGGAGAAGGCATATGAACTTCGGACACCATCCTGACCCGGCCGTGGACTTCTGCGTCGAGGTGGACACGCTGGAGGGCCTCGTGGAGGACGTGAGGGCTGGCCTGGAGAAGCGGAAGCCGGTCGAGGACCGCATCTTCCGGGCCACCATGTTTCGCGTCGGCGGGGACGAGCGGGCGGTCGAGGCCCGCAAGCGGCTGCTGGAAGCCGAGTCGAAGATCGGCACGCTCTAACGGGTTGATTGGGGAGGACGGATGAAAGGCAAGGAATGGCCGTGCTACAGGGGCAAAGAGGCTTGCCCGAAGTGCGGAAGCACGAACACCGGGACGGACGTGATAGCCACGTCTGGAACCCACATGACGTTCTGTTGCGCGGAGTGCCGGCACGAGTTCCGCGTGCCATCGGGCAAGCACTCGGCGCTGTCGAAGAGGTTGGCGGAGGAGTTGAAGATCCTCAAACCGGAACGGCCCAAGCTGAAGCGCAAGAAGAAGGACGAGAGCTAACGCAGGAGTGAACGATGGGACCGATATTCAACGACGGAGACGGCTGGCGACTCCTTGGCTGCGGCTGCTTTCTGCTGCTGGCCGCCGCCGCGATTGGCGGCCTTGTCGCGTACTTCTGGCTCCGTTGATGGAGTGAACCATGGAACCTGAAGAGATCGAGTCGGAGGCCGAGGAGCAGCCGATGCCCGTCGCCAAGTGCCCACGCTGCGGGGCCGACTGGTACATCGTCGGCGTCGGCTTCTGCGGCGGGTGCGAGACGCGCTGAAGGACTGAAGGGTGAGGCGATGAGCGACGTACACGCGGAATGCCGTAGAGCCCTTGCTGTGAAGAACGCTGAGATTGGCGATTTGCAGCGTCAGGCGTTCCGGGAGGCTGTCAGAGCCCTTCCTGTCGATCCTGACGCGCCAGACGGCGCTGTAGCCATCGTGGCGTACGTCCACGCGGGCGAGGTCATCGTTCTTGAGCAGCCCGGCTTTGAGAAGTCGGACACCGAGGACGAGAACAGCCCGCTCTATCACAACTGTGATGCGATGGGCTGCGGGACACTCAGTCACGTCGCGGCGCGGTTTAAGATCGGTGAACGCTAATCGACTCAAGAGGGAATGCAGATGAAGCTGATCCGATGGGCGGTCCTTCTGGTGCTTGTGGTTCCCCTGCTGTCCTGCACGGACGCTGGCTGCGCCAAGAACCTTAAGAGCTACGGCAACAAGAACCGCGTGCGCCTGTACAGCGGTGGCAAGGTCGCCGCCGAGTGGGAGTCCACAGGCCGCGTCGGGGACGACGAGAGCGGCGCTGGATTCTACTTCGTGGACAAGGCGACCGGCCGCATGGTGCGCGTCCAAGGCGACGTGTCCGTGGAAGAGATCGACTAAGGCGAGGACTAACGACTCGATCTATGGACGCTGAAGAACTGTACGTTTGGATCGACGCGCTGACGCTGGCGATGGATGGCTATTGGGACGACAGCGAGGCGCTCGACTTCTTCATGCTGTGGAGCTTGGACCTGGCGCAGGAGTACGAGAGGCTAACGGCGTGACCAAGCGCTTTGAGCGTATGGCGAAGATGCACGCGGACATGAGGTCCGGCGGGATCATCGGCGGCGGATACCAAGGCACCGGAGACGATCCGTTTGTGTGTGCTGGCGCTGGGTGCGCTGGGTTGGCGCTGGGCTTGATAGGCGCTGTCTGCGTGCTGTGGCTGTGGGCCGCGCTGATTGGGTAGCGCACTAGCAACGAAGGAGGCTGGCAAATGAGACTACCGCATGTCGGAGAACGATGGATCGTGATGCCGTGCAAGGCGCACGTCAACAGCCCTGGGGCCTACGTGTGGCAGCCGCCGCCGATCTTCGACGGTTCCCTACAGCGGCAGACGGAGCGGATCAAGTGCGGCTGCTTCTTCCCGGAGGTCGAGTGCGGCGTGGAGGCTGAGAAGGTCTCTGAGGAAGCGCGAGTCTAGATGCGAGGAACGAGGGGAGCTAATGGATAACTGGGTTGTGTGCCGGGTGTGCGAGGCCGACTGCACGACGACCTACGCCCACATCTGCCCGCGATGCCTTGGGCTGGTGAACACCGTACAGGCCGCCGTCCAAGCGGAGCGGGATCGGATGTTCGCATACTGGCGCGAGGGCTTCGCGAAGCATGGCTTGACGCTGCACTACGGCCTTACGCCAGACCGCAACGCGGCCGAGATCGTGGCCTTGCTGCGCGAGAAGTACGCCAAGATCGCGGAGAAGTACGCCTGCAACGTCGAGGGGTGCGATAGCACGATTCCCGAAAAGATCCGTGAAGGCGCTTGATCGATATGGCGAGAAAGACACGCTGCGAGGTCTGTAGGCACACCGAGGCTGGGCATACCTACAGGCGCGGCAAGGGCGGCATATACGCGGCCTGCACCAGGCGCGGGTGTAGGTGCCGGGTGCTGGTGTTGCGCGAGATCAGATGAAGGCAAGGAGGAGACGTGAAGAAAACCTGTGAGCTATGCGGCAAGGAGGCGGAGGAACTGTTCTGGTGCTACATCGACAACCTGAACCTCTGCCGCCCGTGCTTTGACGACCGGGACGAATGAGTGGTTATGCACCGGCACAAGTGGACGCCATGGCTGAAGACGCTGATCCTGCGCTGGCGCGTGTGCGTCCGATGTGGGGCCAGCCAAGAGCGTGAGCGATAGGGACCTTATGGCTAAGCAAAAGAAATGGCAGTTCTGCCCGGTGTGCGGGAAGGGCTACACCGAACGCAGCAAGAACAGGTTTCGCCACTGGGAGAGCGGCAAGGTGACGTGGTGCAAGTGGCACGAGAAGGCTTGCCCGGCGATCCAGGCGTGGGACGTGCCCCGCGCATGTACCTGCGCTTAACAAACGAATGAGCCGCACCCTTCTTGTCTTGGATCTGTTCTGCGGCCTGGGCGGCTTCTCGAAAGCCTTCCGGGAGCGTGGGCACCGTGTCATCGGGGTTGATATCGTTCCGCCCTGCGAGGTCCAAGCCGACGTGAAGCGGCTCCCTTTCCCCAAGAGCTTCCGGCCCGACGTGATCCTGGCATCCCCGCCCTGCACGGAGTACGCCCGCGAGTGGATGCCGTGGAGCCGCACCGGGAAGGAGCCGGATCACTCACTCATGCACGCGGCTTACAAGGCCGTGGCGACGTACAAGCCCCGCTGGTGGGTCATCGAGAACGTGCGCGGAGCGGTCCAGTATTGGCCGCCGTACAGGCTTCGCATCGGCTCCAGGTTCCTGTGGGGGAAGTTCCCTATCCCGGCGCTGCTGCCGAACGAGGCCATCTGCCACGGCAAGGAGCGGCTTGGGCCTACGGTGAAGGATCGCGCCAGGGTGAGGGCCATCATCCCGTACCCGATCAGCTTGGCGCTGTGTCAGTCAATCGAGGCCGCATAGACTATCGAAGGGTGAAGAGATGCTGAAGACAACCCGGTACTGCTTCAAGTGGAAGCGCGTGTGGCGTGGCCCGGATAGTCGTCGCAAGCTGCGCGGCCCCGGGATGCTTCTTCCGTGGCTTCAGGGTGACACCAAGGAGGAGGCGTGGAGGGCGGCCGAACGTGCCATCGGCCATGGCAAGGAGCGCCTGATCGCCTGTGAGGGCGACGTGGTCAAGGTTCGGATCAGCGAAGTCGGACCTTAGCTAAGGCGAGAAAAACTAATGGCCCCGTACTCGCAGGGAGATTAGGGCCGCCTATACGAATGCAGCGGAGTGCGCTGGGGGAGCCTGCCCTCCCCCGGCCGTAAACACGGATGAGGGCAAAGGTGAGGAGGTAAGCATGGGACCCGGAGAGGAGTACGCGCAGAGCCTTCACGACGAGCGGATGAGAGAACACGAGGAAAAGGACGCGCTGAAGAGGGAGCGTGACGAGGCCATAGCGATTCTGAAGCGGGCGCTGAAGCAGGTCGCCTGCGACGGTGATCTCTGCGCCTATGCATGGCACGAGGACGCCAGGGCGCTCATCCGGCAGAGCGAGCCGGATTGGGTCATCTAAGAGCTATTGAGGAACCGCAGATGAGCATTGCGAATCCGGAGAAGAAGACCCCTCGGGAGTGGTCGCGGGAGTGGCTCATCCGAGCCGACATGGCTGGCGCGGAAGCCTCCCCGTCCGAGGTCGTCGAGGTCATCGTGACCGAAGCCGTCGCCTACGAGCGGGAGCGGCTTGCGACCTGGGCTCGCGAGCAGGGCAGGAGCCACCACATGCTGTCTGTGGAGGCCCACGACGCAAAGGACGAGGAGCGCGGAACCATGCACACCGCGCTGTCGAGCGCCTACTTCCGCCTCGCAGACGAGGTCCGGAAGGAGTCTCGCGCATGACGACAAGAGCGCAATGCCGGGAGTGCGGCTTGCGGCGTAGGGTCGGCACCTGCCGCGCGTCCAAGGCTCCACACTGCCGAGGGTGTTGCAAGAAGAATGGGGGCGGGCTACAGGACCGATGGAAGGTGGTGCGTCGATGACTGGAGCGTTTTGCGGGTGCTGCGATGCCCTGGACTGCTGGTCCTGCGACCCGGCCCGCTACTGCTTCGACTGCCAGAACTGCGCCTCGTGCTGTACGTGCGACATTGACGAGGACGAATCCAGCGGTTCGGACGGTCAAAAGAAATGACGGCTGGCCAGGGGGCATCGAGGCTGGGGAAGCGTCCCTACCCCGAGGAGGATCCCCCTGGCCAGCACGGTCTAAGGATAGCCCGGAGGGGAGCGATGTGGCCGTGGCCGTGTGCAGAATGTGGGCATGACGTCCTAGATCACCGTGACCTAGGGCCTAACGATGCCGAGGCCCCATGCGAGCGGGACGGGTGCCCGTGTAAGAACTGGCTGTACCAACCAGCCCAAGAAGGAGACCGGAAGTGAGCGACTGCACTTGGCCCGATGCCTACGTGCCCAAGGAGGATTTCGACGCCCTGAAGGCCATCCTTCAGCGCGGTCTGGACTGGATGGAGTCGTTCCAGCCGACCGCAGAGCGTCCGGCGTGGGTGATAGACGCGACCAAGGCCCTTCACCCTTCAGCGGAAAAGCCCACGCCGAACCATCCGGAAACTCCGGATAGTTACCCGCGCTGCGCGGCCCACATGAACAAGATCCGGTGCGACCTCGTGTTTGGTCACGACGGGTTGCATTGCAAGTTCGGCCAGATCCCGGAGACGACGATCCACTGGCGGGTCGGGCCGATCCCTGGCTACACGGTGGACCATCCAGTTGGGTGCCGCTGCATCGGCGGGGATCACGGAACTAAGGAAACGAGGTGACGAATGGGCGAGACTTTGCAGGACGCGCTGTACACGGCGATCTACGCCGCACGAGACGCCGGGAAGCTAAACCCCGAGTCTGTGGAGGCCCTGAAGAAGCTGGCGCGGGAGATCGGCAGCAAGGATCTGGAGCATGTCGTTGCGCTTCTAAATCATCACTACGAATAGATCTGACGTTATGCGCAAGACGGACGAGGCTTGGGACTTGGTGCTGGCCTTCTTCGGCGGCGACAAGGACAAGGCTCATCTGTGGTTTATGAGCAAGAACCCCATGCTAGGCGGGATCTCCCCGGACCAGATGATTGACGCTGGGAGATACGATAGGCTGTTGAGGTTCATCCAGCAGAGCCTTGCGGATAATGAACGTCCTGCAGGTGATCCGCGATGACGGAAGATAGCTGCCCACCCCATGTCCCGATGGAGTTCCCTGGCGGGGCATACCCCATCATGACTTTCCGGGACGTGAAGCCAGAAGCCGCCGATAAGTACCCGAGCTTCAGCGAGGACCCGGAGACGGAGTTTTACTTTGGCAAGCTACCGCCAGAGCATGAGCTGCCGCCGCTTATCGGGCGCGTCTGGATATGCTCTCGCTGCAAGCTACTGTACTTCAATGGTCATGCTTCGGATGAAACGAGGGGGCAGAAGTGAACCTAGACCCGCTATTCATGGTAATGGCCAAGCCTCACCTCTACTGCCTAAAGGAATGGTTGGTCAAGGGGGGCGGCTCATGTCGGTGCTATAGACGGAAGCGGCATCGCGGGCGCTGCTTTTGTGTATGCAACCGGCAGCACAGGAAAGCGTGATATAGTTAGCCGTTCTTGGAACCTGGGAGGAAACCATGGAGCCAGACAGTGTCGGCATTTTGCAGGTGATTGGGCATCTGAAGGCGACCCACAGAGCACTTTCGATAATCATCGACCGGCTGTCGAATGAAGGGTTTGCTACTTCGGATGAGGTGAAGCGGCTATCCAATATCAGGATGTCCGTTGCGCAGCATATAACTGACCTGACTAATTACCACAAGCTTGGCGCTGACCTATAGGAGGCACAATGCAGCCGCAACTTTGGGAGTACACGGTCGTTACCATCAACCCTGACCGTCTACTGAAGCTTGGCGAAGAGAATATAACGTCCGGCTTGGACGCGCACGGCGATGTAGGCTGGGAACTTGTAGCGCTTATTGAGCGCAACGGTTGGATGTACGCCTTCATGAAGAGGCCAAAGGCTCAGTAAAAGAAAACCCCCGGTCGTCACCGGGGGTCAGCGAGGAACGTGAATCTTAGAGGCCGGCCAGCAGCGCCTTGAAGGCGATACCGAGTATGCGCGGCAGGACTTCTTCGCCAATGCCGTTTACCCTGATCGACTTCTGTACGGTGCGCTGCCGGACGGTTTCCTGAATGATGGCGATCTCCATCTCGACGGTCGTATCGCCGGCCACCTTGCGCGCAGCAAGGGAGGCGGCTTCCTTCGCCATTTCCTTCAGGAAGGCTTCATCCTCAGGGCCGTCCCAGAGCCCGCGCGCGCCGTCTCTGAGGACCGGCAGGAGATTCTCAGCTAGGGCCTTCGTATCTACGCTCATGGCCTACCTCGTCGCTTCCTTGGCTTCCGCGATGGTGCGCTCCCACTCCTCCACCAGGCGCAGCCGTCTGGCGCGCTGCTCCGCGTCGAGCGTCAGCGGCTCGCCACGGTACACGGCCTTGAGGTCCGGGAGCACCTTGGACGCCGCGCCGTCCATGGCGTCTACGAACTGCTTGTTGACGCTGCCGCAGCCGAGAAGACACAGTGCCAGGAACACCGGGGCGAGAAAGCGCATAGAAAGCCTCCTATGTTAAAAGGTTGCGGAACCGTCCTGCTCTTTGTGTTCCTGCCGCCAGTGATAGTTTTGTTGGCCGTGGAAACCTATAGGCCGCTCGGGTACGTAGCGGCTGTGGCGTACGTCATATACATCGCCTATATGTCCTGGCACGGCAGCGGTAATGGACCAGATAGGCCGCCGCCGGACTTTGGAGATGGAGGGTAACGCCATGTCTGACGCGCAAGACCTTAAAGATGTGGACTCGGCAGGGTTCGCAAAAGTCTCATTCATCAGTGGCTACCTCTTCGGAGCTGCCGCTATTTACGCTGGATGCACGGTGGATTACCAAGAC
>Ga0196964_10000294_pt1 | contig 36844 bp, 26 predicted proteins | sample S1_10metaG_FD_148615 | JGI IMG/M metagenome (GOLD analysis project Ga0196964, IMG submission 148615) | Soil microbial communities from Anza Borrego desert, Southern California, United States - S1_10 | ecosystem: Environmental > Terrestrial > Soil > Desert | place: USA: California | collected...
AAGAATGCAAATGCGTTCGGTATGGAAGCCTTCCCGAACCCGGTAACAAACAATACAGTAACTGTTAATGTGTATGGCACGGCCGGTGTCAATGCCCTGATCTCAGTTACGGATGTGACCGGTAAGGTGATCAAAATGATAGACGTAAAGAACAATACGGCTACTATCGACATGACAGGACTCGCTGCAGGCGTCTATCTGATCAAATACTCAGATGACAGGCACAGCCAGACCATCAAAGTCGACAAGCAGTAATCACTTTCAGATTTGATTACCCATAAGCCGGTCCCTAAGGGACCGGCTTATTTTTTGGAGACTATTGGATGCCGGGGTTCAGCACAGGGGACATTTCGGCAGATTTCGGTAGCAGATTAGTAAACTTTCGTAATTCAGATGTTCAGAGCGCCTTTGCCTGAAGCGGATCTGGCCGCGTCCTTTATTGCCTCCGAGAAGCTTGGATGGGCGAAGGATATATTTCCGAGTTCCGTATCGGTGATCTCAAACTGCATCGCCATTACCCCCTGCGCGATCATATCTGCCGCACGGGCGCCGAAAATGTGGACGCCGAGAATTTCTCCGTACCGGTCATCGGAAAGGATCTTCACGAAGCCTTCCGTATCCAGTGCTGCCCTGGCCCTGCCGCTTGCGGCAAATGGAAACTTACCTTTCCGGTAACTGACACCTTTTTGCTGCAGCTCTTCCTCCGTAAATCCGACAGAAGCGACTTCAGGCCAGGTGTATACGACAGAAGGTATCCGGTCATAATGAAGCTCAGGGCTGAGCCCGTGCAGCGTCTCCACAGCAAATATTCCGTCTTCTTCAGCCTTATGGGCGAGCATGGGACCGGCAATAACATCTCCGATCGCGTAGATATTGGAAGCATCGGTCCTTAGCGTTTCGTCAGTTCGGATCCTGCCTTTTTCATCAAGGCGTACTGATGTATGTTCCAGTCCCAACCTATCGGTATTGGGCCGTCGGCCTGTAGCTATCAGACAATAATCTACAGTCAGTTCCGCCTCTTCCTTCCTTTCGTTTATAAAACCAATGCTTGCCAGGGCGCCTGTATTTTCTATCTTTTTTACGGCGTGCCGCGTTAGTATCCGGATCCCCTGCGCACTCAGGTGGCGAAAAAGTGCTTTTCCCAGTTCGGCGTCCATACCCGGTATGATCCGGTCTGCGTATTCCAGGATGGTTACCTCGGTGCCCATTCGCGCATAGACCGAAGCCATCTCAACGCCGATAACCCCGCCGCCGATAATCGCAAGGGAGCGTGGCTGTTCTTCCAGACTCAGAACTTCTGTAGAGGTAATGATCCTTTGTTTGTCGGGAACCATTCCCGGCAGCACAGCCGGCTTGGAGCCCGTCGCAATAATGAAATAACGGGCGCGGTAAATAGTATCGTCGCTTCCCGGCGCCTGGACGATGATCTGTTCATTGTTTAGAAAGCTTGCCGTTCCATGGATTACAAAAACCTGATTTTTCTTCATCAGGTAGCTGAGTCCGGCAGTGTTCTGGCGGACGACTTCCATCTTGTGTGCCATCAGCTTACCGAAATCAAGGCTTACCTCCGGGATGCTGATCCCCATTTTCCCGAATTTGCTGCGTGCTGCATGCAGATGTTCCGTAGCATCGAGCAGCACCTTGGAAGGAATACAGCCGACGTTTGTGCAGGTTCCGCCAAGGGTCGGATATCTCTCGACGATAGCTGTGCGGTAACCCAGCTGTGCCGCCCGGATGGCAGCAATGTACCCGCCAGGCCCGGCCCCTATAATGATGATATCAAAACTGGTTTCCATACTCATCACATTAAATTTTCAACAACCAAAGCAGTAGCACCACCGCCCCCATTGCAGATAGCAGCGACTCCATATTTTCCTCCCTCCTGTCGCAGTACACTGAGCAAAGTGACGATGATCCGTGCACCGGAAGCACCGATCGGGTGACCGATAGCGACGGCACCGCCGTAGACATTTACTTTATTGAGATCAAGCCCCAGCAGCTGCACATTGGAAAGCACAACGGAAGCATAGGCCTCATTGATTTCGAAATAGTCGACTTCCGACTGCCGGACTCCGGCATTCCGGAGAGCTTTGGGGATGGCAAGTGCCGGCGCTGTCGTAAACCACTCAGGCTCCTGCGCCGCATCTGCAAAGCCGATGATCCGTGCCAGGGGCTTCAAACCGAATTTCTTCACCGCTTCCCCAGAACCAAGCAGCAGCATCGCCGCTCCGTCATTCAGGTTGCTGGAATTTGCCGCGGTGAGGGATCCCTCCGGTTCAAATGCGGGCGCCAGCTTCGGCAGTTTTTCGGGAATGACCTTATCTATATCTTCATCCCGTGAAAGCAGGCTGCTTTGTTTTCCTCTGGATACGGTGACCGGTACTATTTCATCCCTGAACTTCCCTTCATCCGCAGCGGCCCTCGCAAGTCCATACGATCTTAACGCATAATCATCAAGCTCGCTTCTGCTCAACCCGAACTTCCGGACTCCAAGCTCAGCTGCATTACCCATGTGGAAATCGTGGTACACATCCCAGAGTCCGTCTTTGATCATCCCGTCAGTCAGCGCCGCGTTCCCGAATTTCTGCCCCTTCCTCAGGTTTACATAGTGCGGGGTATTGCTCATACTTTCCATTCCTCCGGTGATCACAAGCTCCTCAAGGTCCATCATGATCTGCTGTGCTCCCAGAGTTGTTGCCTTAATACCGGAGGAACAGACCTTATTAATCGTTGTTGCTTCGGTTGCAGGTAAGAGGCCGGCAAACATGGCGGCCTGCCTCGCCGGAGCCTGTCCCAGCCCCGCACTGAGCACATTACCCAGATAAACGCTGTTGATACGGGCCGGATCCAGCGGCAGACGCTCATAGATGTCGCGGATAGCAACCGCGCCAAGCTGGCTCGCGGAAAGACCGGCAAGACTGCCCATGAAGGAACCTACCGGGGTTCTCCGGGCGGCAGCAATAAAAACCTGTTTCATATAATCAGATGATGTTTTATACCGAATGGTATATTATTGTTCAAAAAAAATCAGATTTTAAGTTCCGTGTCAATAGTATGAATGATCCTGTCCAAAGCATCCTTCAGGATTGTCTGGTTGTTCATGATCTTAAATAGCATGATCGCTCCCTCAAGGCTGGTAAGGATGATATAGGCATATTTAACCGGATCAGCCTCAGTACGGAACTCGCCCATAGCCTGGCCTTCCGCGATCAGTTTGCTGATACCGTTCACCCACTTCCTCACTGTCTGCTGCACATGGATTTTCATATAGTCCACATGATCGTCTGCTTCTATCGAGGCGTTCTGAACCGGGCAGCCCCCGTGATCCGACATTTTACGCCAATTGTTGCGGTAATAACCAAAAAAAGAGAGCAGCTTCTCATAGGCGGTAGACTTGCCGGCCATCGCATCACGCAGCCGCTCTTCCAGCAGGGCTACATTATAGTTGAACACGGCAATGGCTACCTCATTCCTGTCCGCAAAATTGCCATAGATCGCACCCTTGCTCAAGCCGGTGGCTTCCATAATATCGTTCAGCGACGTATTTCCGTATCCTTTCTTGTTAAAGACCGGGGCCGACCGCTCGATGATAAACGCTCTCGTCTTTTCTGCTTTCGACAGGTGGTTGTCCATAATGCTGCCCAAAGATAATTCAAAAAATACCAAACGGTATATTTTTTAGCTATGCCGCATTCTGTCCTGATATGGGATACCTCAGTTCACTTCTATCTGGATCCGGAGCTGCGACAAGCAGGACAAATCACAGCGGTAATGCTTATTTTTAGTCGTCAAACGCAAGTCTCCGCCAATGCTCCGATATTTACTGTTATTGATCTCAGCCTTTTGCTTTCACCGGACTTTTGCACAGTCTGTTTCCTGGTCGGCTCCTGAAGCTGTCGCGCCGGATTCTTTTGGCAATCTATTTCCAAGAGTAGTACTTGACGGAGCCGGGGATCCTCTTGTATCGTGGACTGGGCCGGCCGGACTGGTTCGGTTTGCCCGCTGGAATGGGTCCGGTTTTTCGCTGCCGCTGACCTTGAATGATGCCGGCAGTCCGGCTTTTGCGTTCACCTGGGCCGGCCCGGAACTTGCGAGCCGGGGTGATACTGTTTACCTGGTGTATAAAGAGGTCCCGGAGACAGATACATCGAGTCATGTCTGGCTGCACAGATCATTCAATGGGGGACTCAACTTTTCTGGGCCGTTCCGGGCAGATCATACAGGCGACAGTCTGTCCCGGTTTGGGGCCGTGGCCATAGACCAAGATGGTCATCCTGTCGTAAATTATATGAAATTCGATGCCGGGTTCATGGACCACCATATCGTTGTTGCGCGCTCTCAGGATTACGGGGCTAGCTTTAGCGGCGGTGTGAAAGCCAGCGGGTTTACGGGGGGCGAGGTTTGCGATTGTTGTCCTCCGTCGCTGGCCGCGGGTGGTAACCGGGTCGTTAACCTGTACCGGAACAATCTTAATAATCTGCGCACCATCTGGGCAGGTGTTTCTGCTGACGGTGGCGCGAGCTTTAACTCCGGCATCGAAGTAGATAATACGAACTGGATGGTGAATGCATGTCCTGCAAGCGGTCCCGACGGCGTGATCAAAGACGACACGTTATACGCTGTTTTCCGTAGTTCGGCCGGCGGGACACGTGTATGGTGGAGCAAAATTGATCTGATTAGCGGACAGGGCCTGGTAACAGACCGGTTGACAACTGATTTTCCAGGTTTATTATCGCAGGATCTGCCCCGGATAGATGTGAACGGACTCTCAGTGGCCGTAGCCTGGAGACAGGTAAGTGGCGGTACGGCGCGTGGTGTTGTCTCTTTTTCGGGAAATATCCATCAGGGCTTCGATGGCTCTTTCGATACCGCTGCTGTCGCAAATGTGGTAAGTGTAGATGTTGCAGTTGGCGATGGCGCGGTTCACCTGGTCTGGGCAGATGGTAATACCGGTATGGTGATGTATCGCAAAGGCGTTTACAGCACCGCCGGCGTGCAGACATCGGGCCAGGCGAGGAAGATAATCCCGTTTCCAAATCCCGCTTCAGGACATTTTTCCCTGTCGGGACAGTTAACGGAAATCACCCTGGTAGATGCCGCCGGCAGCAGCCAGGTACTTAAAGGTGCCTTTATACACGGATGCACGATATTCAGGACTGACCATCTTTCTAAGGGATATTATTTCCTTTCGGCCGTGGATGAAAACGGGATAAGATATACCGGAACGTTGCAGGTCCGCTGACGCATCCAGAGAACTCACCAGGTTGCTGTACATCGCGAAAGCAGGCCTGAGAGACTAAACACGATCAAAGACACATTTAAATCTTAATTAATGCCCGGCAGATGAAAAAGCTTGTCCAATTGGTTTCGATCGTCCTCCTGGTATTCGCCTGCAGAAAGGAGAGTCCTGATCCTGTCTATGATCCGCAGCCCGCTGATGTTCACATTCCTGCACATGTAGTTGCTGCCGTCGGACCGATGCAACCATCGCCCGGGAACCCAATGACGAAGGATGGCGTTATCCTGGGCAGAAAGCTTTTTTACGAAAAAATGCTGAGCAACGACGGAAGCATGAGCTGCGCATCCTGTCATCGGCAACAGCACGCATTTGACGATCCTCGTCCGTTCAGCGAAGGTACCGACGGCAGTTTTGGCGACCGCAATTCAATGGCAATCGTGAATCTGGGCTGGGATTTTTTTTATTTCTGGGATGGCCGGAGGTCCTCACTAGAAGAGCAGGCTCATGACCCTGTCACCAACCCTGTTGAGATGGCTAACTCCTGGCCGGTGGTGGTGGAACGGCTGCAGCAAAGTATGGAGTACCGGGAGTTGTTTCTAAAGGCGTTCGGTACGAGGAAAGTTGACAGTAACCTGGTGGTCCGAGCGATCAGCCAGTTTGAACGTACCCTCGTCTCGTTTAACAGCCGTTTTGACCGGTTTATGTACGAAAAAGACAGTGGCGCGCTTACCGTCTCTGAGAAAAACGGACTGGCGTTGTACACCGGAAAAGCGCGCTGTGCCGGCTGCCACCAGATGAATCCCCTGCTGACAAACCGGGGTATTCGCAATAACGGTATTGAAGTGACGGAATCGGATCCGGGAAGGATGCGCGTGACTGGCAATATCGCCGATAAGGGAAGGTTCAAAGTACCTACGTTAAGAAATATAGAAGTCACGGCGCCTTATATGCACGACGGACGGTTCGCTACCCTGGAAGAAGTCGTTTCATTCTATAATAAAGGGATAAAAGGAATCAACCCGAATCCAAACGGAGATGCTCCGGGGTTCGGCAGCAGGCTGGAGCTTACCCCTGAAGAGCAATCAGACCTGGTAGCATTTCTCAAGTCGCTGACCGATCATCAGTTCCTGACTAATCCGGAATATAGCGAGCCCTAAACAAACGCTTTTGTCATACATTTCAAACAGTGCCCGGTGACGGAGATAAGAAATCTGGAACATGTCCCTTTCGACATCATCTATACCGCCTGGGAAGATGCTTTTTCCGGCTATGAACGCACCCGGACTGCAGCCGAATTACATCAAATGCTGCAACGACGCGGCTTTAATCCCCGGCTCTCGTTCGCCGTTTTTGACGGTGATGAAATGCTCAGCTTTACGCTCAACGGCACCGGCCACTGGCAGGGCAGACCCACTGTGTATGATACCGGGACGGGAACAATAAAAAAGGCAAGAGGGCGGGGTTATCCTGCAAAGTTGTTTAACACCACACTGCCATTCCTGAAAAAAGCGGGTATACAGCAATATCTGCTCGAAGTATTGCAGCACAACGAAACGGCGGTTAGAATTTACCGCGATATCGGTTTCAGGGTAACCAGGGAATTTGATTATACTTATTGTGACGTCGCCTGCCTTCATGTATCCGCTCACCAGCTGGCAGCAGCGTACCGGTTAGCCGACCTGGACCTGCAGTTTGACAGGGATGGATTTCATGATTTTGAACCTTCGTGGCAAAACTCAACCGAGGCAATGAACCGCGTTCCCGGACAGTTCTTTAAATTGGGTGTATACCAGGGCGATACGCTCGTGGCCTATGGTATTATTGATCCGGATTCCGGCGATATTCCTCAGATTGCCGTGCACCGTGACCACAGGCGACAGGGAATCGGCAGTGCCGTGCTGTACCGGTTACTTGCAGAAAACCCGAGCAGCCACGTCCAGGTGATCAATTCAGACGCCTGCGATCCGGTGTTTGCTTCATTCCTGGCTGCGGCAGGATTCCCGCGCAAAGGAAAACAATTTGAAATGATGCTCGACATATCCGACGTTCCGCCTGCCAGCGGTAAATAGTCTATTTTTGCGCTTCCTAAAGGAAAAAAATGAAGGAAACTACACAAGGTTTTGAAACGATATGCGTCCATGGCGGTCATAAAGAAGAAAGCAACAGGGCGCACCTGACACCGATCTATGCATCCAGCACTTATACTTTCGACAGTGCCGAGCAGGCAGTTGCCATTTTTAAGGGTGAAGAAAAAGGATATGTATATGGGCGCTTCGGCAACCCGACGATCAATGAGGCAGAAGAGAAAATTGCGCTGCTGGAAGCATACGGACTTTATAACGCCGATGGATCGCCGCTGGAACTGAAGGCCATCCTGCACGCATCGGGAATGGCGGCAATTACCACCATGCTCCTTGCCAATCTCCGTGCAGGAGATAAGATCATCACACACCAGTCACTTTATGGCGGCACCCAGGAAATGATCGATAAGATACTGCCCAACCTTGGTATCGGGGTAGTGATCGTAGATTTTCATGATGCGGACACTACCGCAAAAGCAATCGTTTCTGACGATTCCATCCGGCTTATGTACCTGGAAACACCTGCCAATCCTACATTGCAGTGCGTCGACCTGGAAATGCTGGCTGCTCTTGGCAGGTCAAAAGGGCTGATCGTCTGTGTTGACAATACGTTTGCCACGCCGTATTTGCAACAACCGTTCCGCTATGAGGTGGACTATGTCATGCATTCAACAACAAAATTTCTGAATGGCCACGGCACCGCAGTTGGTGGTATCCTCCTTGGCCGGGACCTGGAAAAAATGAGTACGGTAGTGACAAAAACGCACAGGCTGCTGGGTGGCAACAGCAATGCATTTGAGGCGTTCCTGCTCACCAATGGATTGCGGACCTTTGCACTCAGGATGGAAAGGCATTGCAGCAATGCTGAAAAAGTGGCCGAGTTCCTCGAATCGCATGCAGCCGTTGAACGGGTAAACTATCTGGGTCTCACCTCCCATCCGGACCATGCGGTTGCCATGAAGCAGATGAAACATGCCGGGGCGATGCTGAGCTTCGAGCTAAAGGGCGGGTATGATGCGGGCGTCCGCTTTATCAATGGGTTACGGGTATGCACGAGTGCTGTGTCCCTGGGCACCTGCGATACACTTATTTCTCATCCGGCTTCCACCACACATGTGGGTGTCCCGAGGGAAAGGCGGATCGAATCCGGTATTACCGATGGACTGATCCGGATGAGTGTTGGTATTGAAACCGTGGACGACATTCTGAATGATCTTGCCCGGGCATTGCCGGCATCTGAATAAATATCATTAGTAAAGATCCGGATCTGAACCTTCTGCTGCGGTGCGGAAAGTTTCGATTGATCGCAGAATAGGATAAATTCGCCGCAGCAAGGCTCCTGTGAGCCTTAATAACGTAAAAAACAACAATACTGATGAATACTGTTTATGTAATTGACGCTGTCCGCACGCCTGTAGGAAAGCACGGCGGCAGTTTGTCGACCGTTCGTCCGGATGACCTGCTGGCGCACACCATCAAAGCCCTGATAGAGCGTAACCCATCGGTGGATGTAAACGCGATCGAGGATGTGATCGCAGGAGCAGCTAACCAGGCCGGAGAAGATAACAGGAATGTGGCCCGTATGGCGGCCCTGCTCGCGGGACTGCCCGTCACTATTGCAGGAAATACGGTCAACAGACTATGTGCATCCGGACTACAGGCAGTGATGGATGCGTCAAGAGCGATCATGTGCGGCGATGGCGAGATATATATTGCCTGTGGGGTTGAATCCATGACCCGGGCACCATTTGTGATGTCGAAAGCGGAATCTGCTTTTCAGCGAAAAGTAGAGATCTTCGATACCAGCATCGGATGGCGTTTTATCAATGAAAAGCTAAGCAGCCTGCACTATCCCTACGCAATGGGCGAGACCGCCGAGAATGTCGCTGAACGTTGGAATGTGACGAGGGAGGAGCAGGACCAATTTGCCTTGCAGAGTCAGGAGCGATATTTTGCAGCCAGGGCTGCAGGGAAATTTAATGAAGAGATCATTCCTGTGACGGTTGAGCTGGGTAAGGGAAAAACGATGCTTTTCGACACCGATGAGCATCCGCGGGAAACATCACTGGAAAAGCTGGCGGCACTAAAGCCGGCTTTCAAAAAAGGAGGAACTGTGACGGCAGGTAATTCCAGCGGTGTGAATGACGGTGCGGCCGCCCTTTTGCTGGCGTCGGAAGAAGCTGTTAAGAAATACGGGTTAAAACCAATGGCCAGGATCCGCTCAATGGCCGTCGCAGGGGTAGATCCGGCAATCATGGGCATCGGTCCCATCCCGGCTACACAAAAAGCGTTGAAAAGAGCAGGGCTTGAGATTAGTGACCTTGACCTTGTGGAGCTCAACGAAGCGTTCGCATCGCAGGGTATTGCCTGTATTCGCGATCTGGGGCTTGATCCGGAAAAAGTAAACGTTAACGGTGGTTCTATAGCCATCGGACACCCGCTCGGCTGCAGCGGGGCACGCATTTCCACTACTTTGCTGTACGAGCTGCGCCGCCGGGGTGGCAGATTTGGATTGGCAACGATGTGTGTCGGCGTCGGGCAGGGTGCAGCGGTGATCTATGAAATGGTTGATGACAAGGGCTAGTTTAAACTTAATCAGAACAACACTGCAGTCAATATTCCGGAGCACGTAAATAAAGTCAATGATCAGGAACGGACATACCAAAATCGACATCCACACTCATATCATGCCGGAGCATATCCCGAACTACTTCGAAAAGTTCGGTTATGGCGAGTTTATTCACCTGGAGCATCACTGTCCCGGCTGTGCCAGGATGATCAAAGGCGATAAAGTTTTCCGGGAAGTAGAGCAGAACTGCTGGGATCCGGGTATCCGGCTGAAGGAAATGGATATGACCGCTGTTGGGATACAGGTGCTGTCTACCATCCCGGTACTGTTCAACTACTGGGCGAAACCTGCTCACGGACTGGAAACCTCGCGTTATTTTAACGACCATATCGCTTCCTGCGTCGAACAGTATCCCGAGCGCTTTATCGGAATTGGCACGGTACCGCTTCAGGATATTGATCTTGCCATAAGGGAGATGGAGCGTTGTGTACGCGACCTGAAGATGCCGGGACTTGAGATCGGGTCGAACATCAACAAAAAAAATCTCAGCGATCCGTATTTCCATCCGTTCTGGCAGGCTGCCGAAGAACTGGGGTGCGCCATCTTCGTGCATCCCTGGGAGATGATGGGTGAGGATGACATGAGCAGGTACTGGCTTCCATGGCTCGTCGGGATGCCTGCAGAGACAGCCAGGGCAATCAGCTCCATGATCTTCGGCGGAATATTTGAAAAACATCCGGCGCTTAGAGTAGCTTTCGCCCACGGCGGCGGGAGTTTCCCGTTTACCATCGGGCGTATAGAACACGGTTTCAATGTCCGCCCGGATTTGTGTGCCATTGATAATGAGGTTAATCCACGCGAGTATCTGGGCAGGTTCTGGATTGATGCACTTGTGCATGATGCTAAGGCACTGGATTATGTGATCGATGTTATGGGAGCCGGCAGGGTATGTATGGGAAGCGATTATCCGTTCCCGCTCGGGGAGCATCACCCCGGCAGGCTGATCGAGGAACATATTTCATCTGAGGACCTTCGTAAAGACCTACTTCGCAATAATGCACTCAGCTGGCTCGGACTGAAAAATTAAACTCACAATTCCGGTTATGGATCAGTCGCCCTTGCTCCGGTTCTTTCTCTCCGCAGGATTTATTTCACCGCAACGGGCGAACGATATCGTCTCCCATTTCAGACCGCGCTTGCTGGAAAAAGGGGAATATTTCCTTCGCGCAGGCAACACGGATCATGAATATCTTTTCCTGCAGAACGGATTTATGCGCTCTTTTGCTATCGATCCGGAAGGTAATGAAGTGACCACCGGATTTTTCGCTCCAGGGCAGATCGTTATGGAGGTTTCCTCGTTTTTCAACCGGACAGCAGCGATGGAAAGTATTATTGCAACGGAAAGATCAGAAGGATGGTATCTGCATTTCGATACCCTGAATCATTTATTCCATTCAATTCAGGAGTTCCGGGAGTTCGGGCGGGGTATTCTGGTGAAAAACTATGCACTGCTCAAAACAAGGATGCTTTCACTGATCACAGAAACCGCCGAACAGCGGTATGCCCGCCTGCTGCACACAAATCCCGAGATCTTTCAGCAGGCCAGCCTGAAGCACATCGCTTCCTACCTGGGCGTCACCGATACTTCTCTGAGCAGGATCAGGAAGGAGCTTGCGAAAAAGGAAGGAAGCTGAGCAGAACTTGTCATTTGACAAGAAAGCAGATTATCGGGTAGCGTTCTTTTGCAGTATCAAAAACAAAATTTGCAATGGAACAAATGCCGACCGGTATCAGTGTGCTTTTCGGAGTCACTGTCCTTACCACTGTCTTTCTTTTTTATCGCGCTACCGGGCATTCCAAACGAATGCTCGCGCTGATAGCAGGATGGAGCCTGCTGCAATCTTTGCTGGCTTACAACGGATTCTTCCTGGATACCGGAGCAATGCCGCCGCGGTTTATCGTAGCCATCCTGCCACCGGTGGTGGTTACCATATTTATGTTCTCGGCAAGCAAAGGTCAGGCTTGGCTGGAGCAGATGGACAGCGCTTCACTAACCTTGTTGCATGTCGTCCGCATTCCGGTTGAGCTTACTTTGTTTCTTTTGTTTACGCACAGGCTGATGCCGAAGCTGATGACCTTCGAAGGGCAGAACCTGGACATCATTTCAGGAGTGACGGCTCCTGTAGTCTGGTATTTCGGCTATGTAAAAGGACGGCTGGGACGTAATATCCTTATCGCTTGGAACCTGATCTGCCTGGGAATCCTTGCCGTAACGGTGACCACCGGTATCCTCTCCGTACCCACACCATTCCAGCAGATAGGATTCGATCAGCCAAGCCGCGCGATCCTTTATTTTCCATTTGTGCTGCTGCCGGCATTAATCGTTCCGATTGTGTACTTCAGCCACCTGGTCACTTTACGCAGGCTGTTACGAACCCGGAGCGCGCCAGCGGACGGTTTTATTGCCCCCCGATAAAAGAAACCCTCCGTTCATTACTTGCAGGATATGACAACGGAGGGTTCTTGCACATTCTAACTCAGATGGGTCAGTTCATATGATGGTGTTTTGGTTCCGTGATTTTGTTAGCCGGCACCGTTACCCGCTCTTCTTTTTTCCTCTTCGGCGCCGCTGCTATGCCTTCTGTTCGGTGCTACCTGCCGCTTCCCGAAACGGTACGTAAATGTGATATTGGCGACTCTTGTTTCCCGTTCCGCAATGAAGAACTCACGGTAGCCGCGATATTCGGAGGTTGCCCGTGGAAAGCCTGTCCAGAAAATGTCTTGTATATTCAGTCTGACCGTAGCTTTTTTATTCATCAGGTTCTTTTGGATACCTGCGTTGAGCATCCATACCGGCTGCACATCCATATACGCATAGAGCTGCCGCGCCTGATAGAACAGTCCAAGCTCTGCCGAGAAATCCTGAGGAAGGAGGAAAGTGTTATTTGTGTTGATATCCAAGGTTGGCCGGCCGTTGCTTATTGGTGTGCTGGCGATGTTGCCTTCATACCGTGCGTAGTAGATATTGAAATTGGTCACATTGTTCCACCATTTTGTGATAGTGAAAGGATAGGCACCGCTCAGACCGACAAAAACCATCCGCTCCAGGTTCTTGTTTGTTTGCACGGTTACGGAATCTTCGGTATCGCTGGGCTGAATCACCTCCGTAATGATGCCCTTATTGATGCCGTATGTAAATGTTGTCAGGAACTTTTGTTTGTATGTGTGTGACAGCTCTACGGAATAGAATGATGCCGGGTTCAGCCTGGGATATCCTTCCCGGTAAGTAGTTTTGTCAATATAGTATTTGAACGGATTGAGCTGCTGGTAGTTCGGACGTTCGATCCGGCGGCTCAGCGTAATTCCGAAGTCGTTTTTCTGATCGAAATGATACTGGAAAGCAAAGCTTGGGAACAACTGGGTATAGGAGTAGGCTGTGTCGAACCGCTGCAACGCAGCTGTCTGACGGAAATCGATGTTGGTGTTTTCCATCCGCACGCCCAGCTGCATACCTAGTTTATTCCAGTCTTTCGAAGCATTCAGGTATACGGCATTGATGTTTTCATTATAGATAAAATGGTTACTTCGGGCAGGATCCGGGACTGAACTCAGGTTCTCGTAAAATACGGGCTCGTTATCGGCCGTCACATAGCTGGATTTGACGCCAGTTTCAAGCCTGTATCCTTTTATTGCAGGATGCACATAGTCTGCTTTTACAGAGTGTATCCGGGTTAATCCTGACAAATCGCTGTTGAGATAGTAATCAGGGCGGGGGAGACCGTCGAAAGATTCATAACGGGTTACAAAGTTCTGGTTGCTCTGGTTACCGAAGGCCGCATAGTCCAGATCTACACTGATCTCTCTGCCTGAGGAGTCAAAACTGTGTCTCAGATAGGCATTTGCCGCATAATTAAAGTACTGGTTTTCATGTCTGCCTTCGGTGACGAAATTATACAACAGTTCGTCGCTGCCGCCCAGCGCCCTTGAATTGTTGTCGGCTTTAGGATTGAATTTGTTGGTCCCTCCGTTAAATGAAAAGCCAAGGGTGGTGTTTCTAGAACTATAATAATCCATTCCCAGGCTTGCGGTGTGGTTATTAAAATTGAATAATGCATAGTTATCCTGGTCGTATCGGAACTGCTGTTTTTTATCACCGGCTGTATCCAGGAACCTGCGATCAAGCATCAGGTGGTTGAACCAGTACCGGCGCGCGTAATTATAGTTGGCAAAGATGTTTACCTTCCCTTTACGATAATTGAAGTTCCCACCGGCTCCGTATTTCGGGTAGACCCCTTGTCCGTAGTTCACATTAACGCTTCCGTTCGCACCCATCCGCTGATCCTTTTTCGTGCGGATATTGATAATGCCGGCGCTGCCCGCTGCGTCGTAACGGGCTCCGGGATTGGCTATGATCTCTATCCTGTCAATCGAGCTGGAGGGCATGCTTTTCAGAACGTTGGCCAGGTCCTGCCCGGACATGGGTGTCTGTTTGCCGTCTATCCATATCATGACTCCCTGCTTACCTTTGAGGCTGATGTTATCATTCTGATCCACATTGACACCAGGTGAGCGTTGCAGTACTTCGAGGGCGGAAGATCCCGCACTGACAATGCTGTTTTCCACATTCACGATGAGCTTATCAGCTTTTACTTCTATAAAAGGTCTGATGGCGCGAACCGATACTTCTTCCAGTGCGTTGGGCTTTGCTGTCAGTGTAATAACCGGCAGTTCCGTATTGCCGGCAACGGCAATTGCAGAAGATGAATACGTCTCAAAACCCATCTGGCTCACCTTCAGCGTATAATCTCCCGGCTGGATCCCTTCGATAACGAATGTTCCGGTTTCGCTGGTCAGATCAGCTTTCACCAGTTTATTTTCCGGCTGTAGCAGAACAACGTTGGCAGCGACGATCGCGTGTCCGTTGCCGTCCACAACCTTACCCGAAATGATAAATCCGTCTTTCCGGGCAAAACAGATATTCGTGCAGGATATCAGGAGGACGAGCAGCAGGCAGTTCTTCATAGGATCTTTTTGACGTAGTAAATGTATCCAGGGTTACACCCAATACCTTCCCCCGCGCCGGGGGAATCTGATCTTCAGACGCTCACCCCGAATGGGTGAAATCTCTCGCGGCTGCCATAAAATAAGGAGTCAGAGGGAGCGCCTGCAGTCATAGTCAGGCGAATGAATTAACTTCACTTTGCCTATGAAGAAAGAGCCTGTTTGTCGCCAATCTATTCTCCTGCTCCTTATGTTTCTGCTGTCGCCGGGACTTCAGCCGGTGATGGCCCAGCGATACCCTTTCTATAACCTGAACGTTGAGGATGGGCTGGTTCAGTCTCAGCCCAGGGACCTGGTACAGGACAGGATGGGACACCTTTGGATAGCCACTCTGGGCGGACTTAGCCGCTACGACGGACAAAATATGGTTAACTATACGGTGCGGGATGGCTTGCTGAGCAACACCCTAAGCGCGCTGGCGGCCGACCGTACAGGAAACATCTGGATCGGCAGTACAAGCGGGCTGACCCGGTTCAATGGGAGCAAGTTCACGCATTTCATTATCGATCCCCACCAGACTGTTGCCAACTATATCAGTCAGATCAGGGTAGGCGAAGACAATAAAATCTGGTTCCTGGCAGGTAACAAGCTGTACCATTTCAACAAGGATAAGCCGGCTGCGTTTCCGGTTCCCGATACCGGTTTGATCATTACCAGTATACTTGCCGAAAAAAACACGCTTTGGCTCGGTGGGGTCGGAGGCAAGATTCTGCGTCTCAACGGGAATCGCTGGGATAGCCTGACGATGCCGGCGAACGTCAATAATGTGGTGCCGATCATTTATAAGATATTCAAAGATAGCCGGCACCGTTACTGGTTTGTCTCCAACGCAGGCCTGTACACGCTCGATAGCGGGCGTGTCATGTTGGCCAGAGCGCGGAACCAGCGGATGGATATGCTTCCGGCAATGCTTTCGATTACCGAAGACCAGAGCGGTGGGTTATGGGTCGGTACCAATAATGGTGTGATCCGGTATGCGGATTCGATCGTGCAGATCTTTAATAAGCGCAGCGGACTCAGTGACAATCCTTTTTTTGCGATGCTGACTGACGGCGAGGGCAACCTGTGGATGGCCTCGGACGGACAGGGAGTCTTTCGCTATTCGGGGGTGCAGTTCACTGTTGTTGATGAAACTACCGGTCTGCCCAGCGGACAGATCATGAGCATTGCTGCCGACAGAGGCGGAAGGGTATATCTGGGTACTTACGATGCTGGCTTATTTGTTTATGACGGCGGAGCTGTTTCGCCGATTTCCCTGCCCATGCAGACCACTCCGGCGATTACCGCCATGAACTTCCGGAACGGCAGCCTTTGGTTCGGAACCCGTGGTGCCGGTCTCTGGCGCTGGAACGGGACCCTGTTCTATTCCTATCTTGCGGAAAACGGTAAGCTGCCTTCGAATTATATTGCTTCAATTTATCAGGACCGTACAGGACGGCTTTGGGTCGGCTGCGTGAACGGAGTCGTCCTGATTGACCGCGATACTTTTAAACGTGTTGCGGCTGGCAAAGTATCTGTACTGGACTTCATTCAGTTGCAGGGTGACAGTGTGCTGATGGCGACGTCGGAGGGACTAAAGTTATATGACAAGGGAACTGTCGTGCCTTTTCCTACTAACTCTCCGCTGGATGCCGCAGAAGCGCAATGCTTCACGTTAAAGGGTGACGAGCTCTGGACCGGAACCAGCGACAACGGTATCATTGTCTACAACCTCAGGACAGGGAAATCCTTTATCGTAAACCGAAGCAACGGGCTGCAGTCGGACTTCATATATAACATCATTACCGACGACAATGGCAACGTTTGGGCGGGCACCGGTTTTGGTATACACCGGATCAGCATGAATGCCCAGGGACAGCCCTCTGTTTTCTTTTACGGGAAAGGCCATGGCATGAAAGGCATGGAAAGCAACCATAACGCCGTACTGAAAATGCGGGACGGCAGCATCTGGTTCGGGACAACACATGGGGCCTTGCATTACCGCCCGGATTCAAAGATCCTTGAGCCGCAGCCTATCAGTGTTATCCTTCAGTCTGTAAAGCTTGTCGGGGACCAGTCCATAGATTCAGCCTGGTACCGGAATACCGATCCCTGGTACCATGTCCCTTACGGACTGAGGTTGCCTTTTAAGAAGAACAATATATCCTTTACCTTCCGCGCAATCAGTCTTGGAAATAATGAACAGATCCGCTACCGGTACCGCATCGAAGGGCTGGATGCGCCCTGGTCTGACTGGAGCACAACGAATACCGTGACTTTTTCGGCCTTGCCGCCGGGCAATTACGTTTTTCATGTTCAGAGCATCGCCTGGGGTTCTAACAAGGCACCAAAAGAGCTACGCTATCCGTTCGAGATCATAACTCCGTTTCACAAGACAAACCTGTTTCGGCTGCTCATACTGGCCGGGTGCATACTGCTCGGTATTTCCATCCAGTACCTGGCCAATCTGCGCCGTCAGCGCAGACAAAAGCTTCTGGAACAGCTGCGGCGCGAAGAGCAGAGTAAGGTCAGACAGCGCACCGCCGAGGATTTTCACGATGAAGTGGGCAACCGGCTTACCCGCATCAATGTCCTTACCAATGTACTGCGCAGCAAGATGCCCGTGACCACACCCGAAACCGAAAGGATCATCGAGAAGATCCAGGAAAACGCAGCACAGCTTTATAGCGGTACCCGCGACATACTATGGTCATTGAAACCTTCGAACGACAACCTATTCCAGGTTATCCACCGGATACGCGATTTTGGCGGAGAGCTTTTTCAGGATACCAACATCCAGTTTACCTTTTATGGCACAGATGAAAAATGGAAGGATTACAGGCTGCCGATGGATATCAGCCGCAACCTGATCATGATTTTCAAGGAGGCACTGAATAACTGCCTGAAGTATTCCGGTGCCACTGAGGTAAGACTGGAAGCGTACCTGCGTCCTGACCGCGCCCTGCAACTCATCCTGACCGATAATGGTGTTGGTTTCGACCCGCAATATGTAAAAAAAGGGCACGGAATAGACAATATGAACGTCCGGGCCGCAAGGATACACGGCAGGTTGTACATAGATTCCCGGAAGGATAAAGGGACCATCCTGAACCTTACGTTCAGAATGCCCAGGGACTATTTTACCCTTAAAAGGGGTGAGGAAAATATGGTGAAAGAATAAGACCTTTATGTACATAATATACAAAAAATGAGCAGAGATCTCGATATCCACGTAACCCTTATTGAAGATGACGAGACCATTCGGGAAGGCTTCGCTTACCTTATAGGCAACACAGAAGGATATAAGGTCATCAGCACCTATGCTTCCTATGAAGAAGCAGCAAAACGGATCATGCATGATAATCCCGACGTGATCCTGCTCGATGTGGAGCTTCCGGGCACCAATGGGCTTGACGCCATTCCGAAGCTGAAAAAACTGCTTCCGGAAACTTATATCCTGATGCTCACCGTTTATGAACACGAGCAGCAGATATTCCGGGCACTTGGTAATGGTGCCTCCGGCTACCTTACTAAAAACACACCGCCCGAAAAAATCATCAGTGCGATTCATGAGGTGATGGAAGGAGGCGGGCCGATGAGCGCACACATTGCCCGCATGGTCATCTCTTCCTTTAAACGGAACGAACAAAGTCCGCTGACCCGCCGGGAAACCGAGATTCTGGAGCAAATCGCAACCGGAAAAAGCCGGAAACGAATTGCCGAGGAGCTGTTTATTGACCTGGAAACTGTTAAATCCCATATCAAAAATATCTACCACAAACTCGATGTGCATTCCAAGGCCGACGCGATCAAAGCGGCAAAGGATAATAAGTTCATCTAGACCGTATACCTGAGTATTTTCTTTCAGGAGGAATGGTCCCGGCACACCGGGACCATTCTTATTCGGGGCGGTAAATATGTTAAAATAGCATTGCCCGTTTGTGGTCTGAGGGTGCATTCATGAACTCCCGCAGTAATTTGGAGGCTACAAATTCCCTTTATGGAAGTTCTTATACTCCTTATGCTGATCGTGCTGACCATCATCACGGTCACCTCTTTGTCAGGCAACAGAGAAACGCTGCGGAGACTAACCGAAACGATCGAAGAGCTTCGCCTGGAGATCAGGCAGCTAAAGCAGGATGATCGTAAAACTGATGCAGACCCGGTATCGCAATGGGTACCGCAGCCCATGAGCACCGCGCCCCCGCCTTTGGCAGATCCTCCGCCACTACAGGTAATTCCCCTGGATGAAACGGCTGACCCGGATCGTTCTGCAGAGGAACCTGAGCGGCCCAAAGTTGCGTCACCGGTGTTTGTCCCATCGGAAAAACCAGTTACGCCCGTGAGTCAGGTAATGCCGCAGCAGGAAGGCTGGTGGAGCCGCTGGCTGAAAAACAACCCGGACCTTGAAAGATTCATCGGTGAAAACCTGATCAATAAGATCGGCATCGCTGTCCTGGTCCTGGGTATTGCATTTTTTGTAAAATACGCGATTGACAAGGAATGGATCAATGAAACAGGCAGGGTATGTATCGGACTAGGCTGCGGTGTGCTGCTTGCTGGTATTGCTCACTATCTGCGCCACTCATACAAAGCGTTTTCCTCTGTGCTTGCCGGAGGTTCAGTGGCAGTTTTGTATTTCACCATCGCGCTTGCCTTTCACCAGTACGCCCTTATTAGCCAGTCCGCCGCCTTCCTGATTATGGTTTCAATCACGGCTTTCGCCGTCGTGCTTTCGCTTGCTTACGACAGGTTAGAGCTGGCCGTGATCGCGACGCTTGGTGGCTTCCTCACACCATTCATGGTCAGCACAGGACAGGGCAACTACATCGTACTGTTTTCCTACCTCATCATTCTGAACACGGGTCTCCTGGTGCTGAGCTACAGGAAACGCTGGACGCTGATCAACCTGATAGCGCTGGTATTTACTGTTCTGATTTACGGGGGCTGGCTCGCAACGCTGAACCATAACGCCCTGACCCGCGTCAGCTATCCTACGGCGCTCGGTTTTGCCGGTGTTTTCTATCTGCAGTTCCTTGTAATGAGCATTCTAAATCAGGTCAGGTTCCGGCTTGCATTTCGTCCACTGGAGTTTTCCGTGTTGCTTGCGATCAATATCAGCTTTTATACAGCTGGTATGGTCCTGCTGGACCGCTGGTACAACGGGGAATTCCAGGGAGCATTTACGGCATTGCTGGGACTCATCAATTTTGTATTGGTAAGGTGGTTGTTCCGGCAGCGGGCCACCGATCGGCGCTTGATCTATCTCCTGATCGGATTAACCCTTAGTTTCCTTACGCTTGCTGTCCCGGTGCAGCTGCAGGGACATTCGATTACGATCTTCTGGGCTGTTGAGTTTGTGCTCCTGTACTGGCTGGCACAGCGCTCCGGTATCCGACTCTACATATACACCTCCCTGATCATGGCGATTGCCACGGTCTTCAGCCTGTTTATGGACTGGGCAAATGCTGCGGCAGTACCCGGAATGGGACTCGCCGTTATCTACACCGACCTGACGGGCTTCATCACCAATGTGCTCGTCTCACTGGCGTTCTTTGCTTACTACAGGCTGATACGGACAAAAGCAGGGAATGAGAACTTTATCGGGGGTCTCACCAACCGGGAGGCGGGACGGGCAGTACTGCTCGCTGCGGTAGGGCTTGCCTACCTGACAGCTGTGTATGCGGTCAATCTGCTGCTTCGCAAGCATGAAACATACGATGCCGCCAATATATATCACCGGCTGGTAACCGGTCTTTTTGTTCTTACCGGCGTAATGCTGCTACGACGCAAAGACGGCATAAAGGCAGCGTTTGCCCGTGTGGGGCTTTTTGTGCTCTATGCACTCTTCTATATTGCGAGCATCGGGCAGATCGAAGATTTCACGCGCGGACTGCTGGAAGGGAAATATCTATGGGCGCATCTGCCCGCTCATTTTGCGGCTGGAGCACTATTCATCTTGCTGTTATGGCATACAATCAGCCTCCTCCGGTTCAGGCAGGAATTGGCAGGCAATCGTCAAAAGCCGGTGTCCTGGCTATTCAGCATCCTTATCGTTATCTGGGTCAGCACGGAAGCAAAGGTGCTCTACCTGCTTGCGGGAGGAGGAAACAGTCTTTACCAATCTATTGACCAGTATAGCAGGGCAGGACTCACTATTGTCTGGGCGCTCTGTTCCTTCGGATTCATGTGGCTGGGAATGCGTTACCGGTTTAAGCCGCTTCGGGTCATCTCGCTGAGCCTGTTTGCACTGGCGCTGCTTAAGCTTTTCCTCATAGATATCAGGAATATTTCTGCCGGGGGCAAGATTGCCGCCTTTATTTTGCTCGGAGTGTTGCTCCTGGTAATTTCATTTATGTATCAGAAACTGAAAAAGATCATTATCGATGATAAGATATAGTATGATCTCGCTCTTATTGATGCTGCTTTACACTTTGGCTGCGAAGGCGCAGGAATACAGTGTGAGTGCCAATGTGGAAAACGTAAAGGAGTCCGGGTTTTACAGAATCAGGCTGCCGGCTGATCTAAGGGCTAAACTGGACCCGGGGCTTGGCGACCTGCGGCTCTCGGACAACGGTAAATACTTCGTTCCATATATCATAGGAGGTGCCGATAAGCATGATTCTGCTACTTACTTTCTACCCTTTCAGGTAGAAGCACAAAAAACTGATACGGCAGGAAATACCGAGATCCTTATTACCCTGCACCGGCATGTACTATATAATGACAGGCTCACCCTCGAGCTAAGTGACGCCGCCGTCCGGCGAAAGGTTTCTGTGGCCGGCAGCTATGACCGAAAACAGTGGTTCGCCATTGCGGAAGATATGCCCCTGAACCTGTCACCAGGCGCCGCTCCGGGAATAGCATTGTCTACCCTCCGGTTCCCGGTTTCGGTCTATCCGCACCTGCGACTTACGGTCTACAATGACCGGAAAGCTCCCCTCCGGGTCATCGGGGCGGGAATATTCACCGGGCAGGCTGACTACCGTAACCTTTCAGTAGTGGCTCATCACCGGGCAGCGTTCTTCCAGAATGACAGCTCAGACGGCAACAGTTATATTCGTTTCCGGCAACAGGACCGTTACCCGGTAGATGGTATCTGGATGCACTGGGAAGGCGCGTCGCATTTCGAGCGGCAGGCGGTCATTTACGCGCTTAATGGCAATCCGGGTAAACAGACTGATCCGTCTTTTGATTTTGTACTGGACAGCAGGACAATGGAGCGGAAAGGATATGATGCTGCAGGGCAAATAGACCTGCCGGCTACGTTCAGTGCAAAAGAGCTGTTGCTCATCATCCGGAATGGTGACAATCCTCCGCTAAAGCTACGCGACATGAGCCTGCTGCACAAGCCCGTATACCTGTTCGCCTGGCTGGATGCCAATAAGTCATACCGGATTCTTGGCGGCAGCAAAGACTGGCGGCACCCTGTCTATGACCTGGAACAATTCCGGGATAGTGTGCTGCGAACCACCCGGGAAGCATTTGTTGGACCGGTATCCTTGACAGCACAAACACAAAGAACAAAGGATACAAGCGATCGCCGAATAATGTTGTGGACAGTAATCGCAGCGACCATTGCAGTCATCGGGTACCTGGCCTGGAATCTGGTCCGAGAAATGGGCGAAAAAAAGGAACCATAGTGATGTGGATTGTCATAGGATTATAAAATCGGAGCCGGTTTACCTCAATTACTTTCCTTTCTAAACCTGAGGTACTAGCTTAAAGGGGTAATCATATTTATGAAACCGATTTTCGGCTTTTTTACAGTCGCTTTCCTGCTCTCCGTCCATGCTAAAGCACAATTTCAGAACATAACAATCAGTACGACGAGTTTTCCAAATGAACCCTGTATCGCCATCAATCCGAAGAATCCGGCGCAGCTGGTTGCGGGATCCAATATCAATAATGTTTACCTCTCTACTGATACAGGGCATACATGGCAGACGGATTTTTTGGGTTCACCCTACGGTGTATGGGGAGATCCTGTGATCACAACTGATACAACCGGAGATTTCTACTTCTTTCATCTTTCTGCACCTTCCAACAGTCACCTGGCTCCGGACTGGCTGGACAGGATTGTGTGTCAGAAGATGAGCAACATGAGCGGTGCCTGGAGCCCAGGAACATACACAGGACTGAACGGGAATAAAGACCAGGATAAGGAATGGGTAGCCGTTGACAGGCAAAACAACAGGATCTATATGAGCTGGAGCCAGTTTGATCTGTACGGAAGCACCGCGCCCGGGGATAGCAGCAACATACTTTTTTCATTTTCTTCCGATGCCGGTTCCAGCTGGAGCACACCGCAAAGGATCAATGAATTAGCGGGAGACTGTATCGACGAAGATAACACCGTAGAGGGTGCTGTTCCGGCAGTGGGACCAAACGGTGAGGTTTATATTGCCTGGACCGGACCTGCAGGAATTGTCTTCGACAGGTCGCTTGATGGCGGACAAACCTGGCTTCCCCAGGATATACCGGTTACTAATATGCCCGGGGGATGGGATTTTACGGTGCCTGGTCTTAACCGATGCAACGGGCTTCCGTTTACCGTCTGCGATCTCAGCGGTGGTCCGCATCATGGCACCATCTATATCAATTGGTCCGATCAGCGCAATGGCCCCAACAATACGGATGTATGGCTGGTGAAATCAACAGATGGGGGAGATACCTGGAGTGCCCCGTTCAGGGTGAATGATGACAACAGTATCAGTGCGCACCAGTTTTTAAGTTCCATGACTGTCGACCAGACTACCGGCTATCTCTATGTCCTTTTCTATGACCGCAGGAACTACACCGACGATAAGACCGACGTTTATCTCGCTTATTCTACCGACGGTGGCGCCAGTTTTATCAATAAAAAAATCAGCACCAGCCCGTTTACACCATTTTCGAACATTTTCTTCGGTGATTACACCTATATCGCTGCGCATGGCAACATTATTCGTCCTATCTGGGGCAGGATGGATATGGGGATGCAAAGTGTGCTGACCGCCATTATTGACACGGCTTCCCTTTTTGCAGCGCCGACCAATGTTGCCGATGTCAAAGTGGAACTGGAAAGCAGCCATCCGAACCCTTTCCATGAGACCAGTTTTATTTCATTTAAGATCAAGGACCCCGCGATGGTCAACCTGTTTGTTACGGACCTCTTCGGACGTAAGGTCGCCACGCTGATAGACAGCGAACGGCTCACTACGGGCAAATACGTACGCCAGTTCGATCCTAAGGAGCATCGTCTCCCCCCGGGAGTTTATTTTTTCCGGCTTGGTTATGACGATAAGGTAAAAACGAGCAAGATCATTTACCTGGAACAGTAACAGAGAAGCAGAGGGGAGAAGGACAGAAGGACAGGAGGCAGATTTCCCGGCGCGAGCGAGCGTAGTTGGCAGTTAGCAGGCAACACCAAGCAAATGTCCGGCACGAGTAGCGCCGGCGACAAAGAAGGCAGAAGAATGCCCATTCTCTTGGAGTGGAATCCTGACGTGCAGGATCTGCGTTGTAGTCATGGAATACGAGTGATTGACCTGATCGCTACAAAAGAACGGAGGAACACAATCACGAAAAAACAAAAGTCCGCCTCATCAGAGACGGACTTTTAAGTACCAGGGCATCCTTTAGTCACGTATCACGTCGTTGACGGCACCGTTGCTACCCTTGAGAATGATGTTATCACCCTGGAGATATTCATTGTATTTTTTCAGGACGTTGGGTTCCTGTACTTGTCCGTTGATCAAAAGGGTTTTGCCTGACTTTATGATGGAGTATTCACCGCGACGGTCTATGATTCCATCTTTGTCCATGGCCTGGAGCATGGAATGATAATCTGCAGACCTTCCATGACTATTGCGAGTGGCTTCTGCCTGCCTCATCACATCTGCCCGTTTACTCAGGGTTTCGCGGGTGCCATACAGCTCGCGGGTGGCAGACTGCATTGCCGCTTCCCGGTCTTTCTGCGAGTTTCTGATATCGCTTCGGGCCTGAAGCCTGGACCGTGCAGCTTCCCGGCGCATAGATTCAACCTCCCTGCGGGCCTCCTCCTGGGCAGCTTTTACTTTCCGCCGGATTTCGGGGTCATTTACTTCCCTGCCGGCTTCGGAAATGCCTTCCTTCACATCTTGTCCGATTTTGTCCCAGTTCACCGAACGGATAGAACGGCTTACTGCCTCACCGATCGCTTCCCAGTCCACAGCATTCATCGCCTCCGAAACGATTGCTGCTACATCCACTTCTTTCATTGCCTCGCCCGCAACTGCGAGTGCACTCTCAGCCGCAGCCATTGCCTGGGGCACTACGTCTGTTTCTATCTGCTTTTTGATCCGCTCGGGCATTTGTTTTCTGACACGGTGCTGCACCGGGTAGCGGGTGCTGTCTATCAGGATCTCGTCTTCTTTTTCGGTCACCCTTGTCGACTGGCTACTGGTTGTTGTGTTTTTTGAGGTGCTTTTTTTGTTTTGTGCCGTAGCTGGTGTCAGCCAGAGCACAGAGCAGACCAGAGTGGTCATCAGCACCGCGGCTGCTGCCACGTGGCTGTATCTTGTTGATCGCGTTTTCATTTCCATGATCCTTTTAATTCGGTTAAGTAATAGATGTTTGTTTTTATTAAATCCGATCGATAATTGTTCCGTCTCCAGACTTTTTCCCCTCAGAACGGCAAGAGCCTGCACATAAGAAAAAGGTTGCCGGGTCATAGAAACCACCAGGTCGTCGCAGCAATGCTCCCGTTCCCTGTTGATGATACCCGACAAAAGCCAGGTGAATGGATTCAGGAACAGGAATGCCTCCATGATCCGCTGCAGCATGTTCAGCAGGTAATCCTGCCGCCGGATATGCGCCAGCTCGTGCAGCAAAATCGCTTCCAGCCCTTCGGCCGGCAATCCGCTCAAGGCGGACACCGGAAGCAGGACCACCGGCTTCAGCCAGCCAACAAGTGAGGGACCTTTCACCAGCTCGGAAATACTGAGCCTTGTCTTTCCCTTCAGTCCCATCTGTTGCTGAAGTAAGCGGAATTGCTGCAAAAGAGCTTCCGGAACAGGCATCAGACCGGTGTGCCGCAACCGGTACACCAGGGTGATCTCCCAGAGGAACCGGAGCATAAAAAAGCCCAGTCCTGCCGCATAGACTACTATAATCAAGGGCAAATACCGCTCCACTTGTTGTAATAAGGGCAGATCTTTAACAACACTGTTAGAAGGGTCAAAGGCGATCAGGTACTCCCTCTCTACTGTTGTGCCTGTTCCCTCTGTCACCCTGACAAACCCTGTCTGCAGTTGCTGGTAACCGAGCAGAAAGCCGGCAACAAACCAGACGAACACGGCAGTGAGTGCCACATAAGCACAATTATGCCTGATAGCCGCACTTAGCGAGGGCAGCAGGGCAAAGAACAGACGGAGCGCAAGGTAGACAAGCCCAGCCTGCCAGAAGGAGTGGAGCAGTGCCCACCCGAGACTGTGGATCAGAATAAAGCTGTTTTCCATGGATGTGCTTTTATTGGAGTTGACAATTAATGTTTCTTCGTCTGCTGCGCCTTTTCCATTGCAGCCAGGTAATCCTTTATTTCCTTCAGCTCTTCCTGGCTGGAACTGCCGTTGCCAAGTGCCTGCAGCACCAGCTGTTTTGCGGAGCCGTTGAATACTGTATCGATCATCCGTTTCAGCAATTGCCCCTGGGTTTGCTCCCTGGTGATGGCCGGCTTATAGATATGGGTCTTGCTGCTGGAGTCGCGGGATAACATTTCCTTTTCCAGCATGATCTGCATCAGCTTAAGGGTTGTGGTATAACCTGCTTCCTTATGCATCAGGGCCTCGTGTACCTCACGCACCGTCCCTGCACCCTTCTGCCAGAGTATGTTCAGTATCTCGAGCTCGCTGTCAGTTGGTTTTATCTTCATCTTATATAAGAATTCATCTACGATGGATTTCGTACACTAATCTACGAACTCTTTCGTAAATGCAAATCATTCATTTCACTTTTAAAGAATTTTAACATTTTGCCACTTGCTTCATCCCTCACCGAAGCTATGTTACCACGACCCGCCTGAGGTATTCGATAGTTTACTGAAACTGATGACAGTAACGTGGCATTTCCCGATTCGGCGCCATTATTACTAATCGTCAATTTATTAGCTTTGCCCCATGTCGATCAAGGTATCCGGACTTACAAAGGTTTATGGAACGCAGCTTGCAGTAGATCATATCAGCTTTGAGCTTAAAAAGGGAGAAATAGTAGGATTTCTGGGACCGAATGGCGCCGGAAAGTCAACCACCATGAAGATGATCACCGGCTATCTGCCACCCACCGACGGTACTGCGGAAGTTTCAGGCTTCGACATTCAGAAAAACCCGATGGACGTAAGGCGCAGGGTTGGTTACCTGCCCGAGGCGAACCCGCTGTACTACGATATGTACGTACGTGAATATCTTGAGTTCTCAGCCGGTATCCATGGATTGAGCAAGGACAAAAAGGACCGGATCGCAGCGATGATCAGCCAGACCGGACTGACCAAGGAAGCGCACAAAAAGATCGGGGCGCTTTCGAAAGGATATAAGCAGCGCGTCGGGCTGGCACAGGCAATGCTGCATGATCCCGAAGTATTGATCCTTGACGAGCCTACCTCAGGACTGGATCCGAACCAGATCGTCGAGATCAGGGAGCTTATCTCCCGTATCGGCAAGGAAAAGACGGTGTTGCTGTCAACGCATATCATGCAGGAAGTCCAGGCTATGTGCAGCCGGGTCATCATCATCAGCAATGGCAACATTGTTGCCGACGATTCGATCGAACGCCTGCAGCAGGGCAGCACGGGCAGGGGAGCGGTGCTGGTCACATTTGAATCTGCAGTTGACAGAAACGCACTCAGGGCAATCACGAACGCAGACTCAGTAGAAGATATGGGCAATCGCCGCTGGAAGCTTTACACCGGCAAGCCGGAAGAACTGCGTAAAGAGATCATGAAATGGGCGCTGGAGCATGATGTGAACATCAGCTCAATGCAGCAGGAAAGCCAGAGCCTGGAAGATGTGTTCCGCAATCTGACCGGTAAGAAGGGAGAGTAGGTAGTATCAAGTAGCAAGTAGCATCTTATGTACCAGCATAAAAAGGCCGCAGTCTTGCTGCCGGCAGTCCTGATGATCTCGATTTTTTCATGTGCGTCGAAGAAGCCGGACTATTCCGGCTGGAAAGCGACGATCGGCTACGTTTATAAAATGTGGGAAGTTGATGGAACAGAAGTCTCCTATAGATATAAAGTAAACGGGGTTACGTACAGTGAATTTGCAGGGGTACCGTACGGCACTATATACTACGACCGGTTCATTATCCTCTATAATCCGGATAATCCATCTGAATCAATCCTGGGATGCAGCGATCCTTATTTTTACCCTGGTGATTCAGTTAGTTTCGCAGAGGGTGAAATAAAGGGAAAAAGCGAAATTCGACCATTGTTAGAAAGGGAAGCAAAGCTTTTACTTCAGTTATAAGTACGACGTAAACGGTGAAAAATTCGTGCGTGACCAGAGATCTTTTTTTTGCAAGAAGCCTGCATTTGGAACACTCAGAGGCGGGATGAAGTTTAAAGTAAAGTATGCGATCAATAACCCGCGTAGTGCGGTTATGATTCTGGACGAAGAACAAATGTATATAATGCCCGAAGTGCCATGCGACTCACAGTCCGGTCCTCGCCTGTGGCATAAGTGAGGAAGATACGTTAAGCAAACGGGACGCCACCCCAACCTAAAACCCGAACATCCAGGAAATTTACCTGAAAGGAGCTGCTAAAACATAGAGTATAACCCTCTGATGGCTTGTGCAAAAGCGGGCAGGGTTTGTGCAGCGTTTGTATGTGCTGCTGCAAAGCAAGAATGGAGCGAATTAAGCAGTGACACAGAAGATACTCCATGAAACCGGCCAGGTCGGCATCTTATTAAACCGTATCGGGCACCATGATACGCGCCGGGTGTTTGATCATTATATAAACCCGGCTGATCTCCATCAGAAGGAATATGATCAGGGTTGAAATGAAGTTGATCAACTTCGGAAGAAAGTTGATCAACATTGAAAGGAACCTGATCAGGATTGGAAGAAAGTTGATCAACAATGAAACAAAGGTGATTAATATTGAAACGAAACTGATCAACATCGAAAGAAAGTTGATCAACTTTAAAACAAAGGTGATCAATATTGAAACGAACCTGATCAACATTGAAAGAAAGTTGATCAACTTTAAAGCAAAGGTGATCAATATTGAAACGAACCTGAACAGGATTGGAAGAAGGTTGATCAATATTGAAAGAAACCTGATCAACATTGAAAGAAAGTTGATCAACATTAAAAGGAAGGAGATCAAGGCGGTCAGAGATGTACTGTTTTTGGGTCCATCTATTGCCATAGCGCTGCCAGCCGAACGTTTTTTTCGTGGAACAGGGAAAAATTTGCCCGGAGCATGTTGCTGTCCTGCGGAAAATAAAAGAACCTGTCAGCGCACCGACAGGTTCTTATTGCCGGACCGCGCCGGTGTTTTGTCAATAGGGTTTTAAGGGGCGTCTACAGATAAAGCTTTTTCGTATCCTTTGAACATCTGCTTTACATCGAAGTACAGGCCTTCCAGTTTCTCATCATTTGCCTTCACCGAAAGGAAATCGCATTTATTGTCGGTCAGATTCTGCTTGCCGCTGAACTCGAAGCCCAGGATGTTGAGAATATCATATTCATGCGATACCTGCTGGACATGGAAAGCAGTAGTCTCCGACAATCCATCGCCCGAAGAAAGAATCGTCTGCACCAGCTTCTTCAGCTTGTCGAAATAGATCCGGGTTTCCAAAGAGTCGCCTAGCTGCCTGTTGGCCAGCCACATGACATTTATGCCTTTAAGATCAAATGGATTCTGCTTCAGGTGAGCGTTGCCCAGACGCTCCAGTTCCTGCCAATCACGCTGTTCGGTCTGCTGCATGCTGAGGATATACTTGATGGTATCTGCCTGGTCTGTGAACTTGAACGGTGCATAACCCGGCTGAAAGAAATATCCGTAATACAGCATTCGGTAGTCGCGCAGGGTCAGCGTGGTATCGTTACGCTCGTACCGCTCGAAAAGCTTGTCATAAAAAAATGCCGAACTCTTGTCCCGTGTAAGTTTTTCTATTTCCTGATAGTCGGGGACACTGAAATTTCCCTGTGCGAAGGAGGCAAAAGAAATAAAGAACATGCACACTAACAGTAACCATCTACGACACATATCCGATCTTTTTTAGGTAAATCCAATCTGTCTGTCAGTTAGCTGCAATAAAGAAGATGCCAGCAAAAATGCTGGCATCTGTTATTGTTGGGTTTTCACAATTAATTAGGACTCGAGCTTTACTTTTTCCTTTTTCTCGTCCTGTCTTTTTTGCTCTGTTTCCTCGCGACGGCTTTCTTCTCTTTCCTGCTCGCGGTCGTAAGCACGGATTATATGCTTAACCAGGCGGTGTCTTACCACGTCGGCCTCGTCCAGCTCGATATGCCCGATACCTTCAATATTCTTCAGGATCCTGGCTGCCTTGGCGAGCCCTGATTTCTGGTTTTTCGGAAGATCGACCTGAGTGAGGTCACCAGTGATTATGGCTTTTGCCGATGCTCCGATCCGGGTCAGGAACATTTTAAGTTGCAGGTCGGTCGCATTCTGTGCCTCATCCAGAATGATGAAGGAATTGTCCAGCGTTCGCCCACGCATATAAGCCAGCGGTGCGATCTCGATGATGCGGTTGGCCATATAATAATTGAGCTTGTCGCTGGGCAGCATATCATCGAGCGCATCGTAAAGCGGGCGCAGGTACGGGTCGATCTTTTCTTTCAGGTCGCCGGGCAGGAAGCCGAGGCTTTCGCCGGCTTCTACTGCGGGACGGGTAAGGATGATCTTGCGTACCGCCTTGTTTTTCAGCGCGCGCACGGCGAGCGCAACGGCTGTATAGGTCTTACCGGTACCCGCAGGACCGATGGCAAATATGATATCGTTTTTCTCCGACACCGCAGCCATCAGCTTCTGATTGGCTGTTTTCGCACGGATCACCTTACCGTTCGGACCGAACACCAGGATGTCATTGTTGCCCGGATCTTCCAAGGGGGCTTCTCCCAGTTCTTCATCTCCCAGAATACGGGCAAAATAGTTCTCGGAGAGATGTCCGTTCCGCTCCAGGTATTTAATCACCTGTCCGATCTTGCCCTGGGCACTGGCAACCTCATCCGGCTGTCCGGAGAGCTTAATCTGGGTGCCGCGGGATAAGATCTTCAGGAGCGGGAATTTGCGTTTGAGAATATCGAACTTGCTGTTATTGATTCCAAAGAACTCTATTGGATTAACAGTGTCAAGGTTAATGATCGTTTCTGTCAATTTGATTTGATTTTGGGTTATACTAATTTAATTGAAAAAGCTCAAATATGACGTTATAGTAGTGTTAAGTCGGAAAGCCTGACTGAACACCCAGGGAGCTGTTCCGGATCGCGCTAAGGCAGGAGTGAAGGCAGTTCAAGAACTGATTGGAGGGCACCGGTATGCCCGGGGATATCTGAAGTAATACTTGCATTCGTTCGTCTTTAAGCTTAGATATTCATCAATCGTCCTGTAGTGAAATTAAAAAGATTGTGCCTCAGCAGCTAGCCTACTTATCAACGGATGTGTATATCTTAAAACGGCCGCAGGCGGTTGTGCTTCATGGCAATAAGTGCAATTATCCTGCCGGAAGCCGCGCATATTTGGAATTTGAAGCTGGTAATCAGAATTTTGACGGCTCAATGACAGCTATGGAATCATTCAGGGATAAAGTGGTGGTGATAACTGGAGCTTCTTCCGGCATCGGCAAGGCAATGGCGCTCGACGCGGGAAACAGGGGTGCGAAGGTCGCAGTCTGCGCAAGAAGTATAGACAAGCTACAGCAGGAGCTTGGCGCCGCCGGCGATATCCTGTGTTTCCGGGCAGATGTAGGCCGTGAAGAAGATTGCCGGGCCTTTATCGGGGCTGTAATGGAGAAATGGGGCAGGGTGGATGTGCTCATCAACAACGCGGGCATCAGCATGCGGGCCCTGTTCGAGGATACTGAGCTCTCGGTGATCCGGGAACTGATGGACGTTAACTTCTGGGGCAGCGTGTACTGTACCAAGTTTGCGCTTCCCTCGATCCGGCAAAATAAAGGTATCATCATCAGCGTTTCCTCCATTGCTGGCTACCGCGGATTACCAGCCCGTACCGGTTATTCATCATCAAAATTTGCCCTGCAGGGATTCATGGAAGCTCTGCGAACCGAGCTCCTGGGCACCGGGGTGCATGTGATGTGGGTGAGTCCGGGGTTCATTGCGACCAATATCCGTAACGTGGCCCGGAGCGCCGACGGAAGTTCGCAGCGGGAGACGCCCATGGACGAGTCTAAGCTGATGAGTGCGGAAGAATGTGCCCGGATCATCCTGGACGCAGCAAAGAACAGGAAAAGAACGGTAGTGATGACCGGCCAGGGGAAGCTGACCGTCTGGCTGAACAAGTTGCTGCCATCTCTGGCAGATAAGCTGGTCTACAAACATTTCCTCAACGAGCCCGGGTCGCCTTTGCGGAAATATTTATCCAACGGAAAATGACATTGCTATGTCTATAATGAGTATCAACAAGATCTGTATGAATTCGATACCCAGATTACTATGTGCGCTGCTGGTGGCAGCACCAATTTCCTTATTCGCCCAGTCACAGGGTGAGGTTTACCGTCCGGACACCAGCTTCAAAGTATATGCAGGGGGACAGGAAAAAACCATTGCCTTCGGCGGCGGCTTTAACAACGCCCAGCTTTCACTGGCAGATGTGAACAATGACGGAACGAAGGATCTGGTGGTCTTTGAAAAAATGGGCAACCAGGTTAAGGTATATATTAACTACGGTACGGCTGGTGCACCGGACTACCGGTACCGGGAGGAGTATGAACGGAACTTTCCTGCCATCATGAACTATATGCAGCTTCATGACTATAACTGCGACAATGTTCCCGACCTGTTTCACCGCGGCATCACAGGATTCGATGTTTACCGCGGTTACTATAACGCATCCAGCCAGCTTTCCTTTACGCATTTTAAAGGGCTGTGGCATCCGAACAGCGCAGGCACCAGTATGGTCAACGCTTATTGCGACCCGGGTGACATACCGGGTATCGTGGATATAGACGCTGACGGCGACCTGGACTTCCTTGCTTTTTCGATCCTTGGTTTCCGCATACAGTTTTACCGTAACATGCGGGTAGAGGACGGACTTCCCTGTGACAGCATCCGGGTGGTACTGGCTGATAAATGCTGGGGCGATATTTTCCAGGATTTCGAGCGCACCCATGAGCTGAATGTGCCGTGCACCAATCGTCCGGCGGATGAGGATCCCGCCACTGCACTGTCCGGCGTCGCAAAGACCACGCTGCATACCGGGAACACCCTTTGCTTTTTTGATCATGAAGGAGACGGTGATATGGATTACCTGAATGGAAGCATTTCGTTTTCAGACATCCAGTTCCTAAAAAATGGCAGAGTCGAAGGCAGCCTTCAGGAAGACCTGATCGTAGCGCAGGATACCACCTGGCAGAGCAATGGACATATCTTTAATATGCCCAATTGGCCTTCCGCCTTCTGGCTCGATTATGACCAGGACGGCGACCGCGACATTGTAATTACACCGCACGGACAGAACGTTTCGGAAAATTACAACTGTGTGGCCTGGTACCGCAATACGGGCTCAGATGCAGCGCCGGTGTTTCTGTATCAGGGCGATACCTTGCTGTCTCGTCTGACTATTGACCAGGGTACCGGTTCTTATCCGATGCTATACGATTATGATAAAGATGGCAAGACAGACCTCTTTGTAGGTGGTGACGGATTTTTCCAGCCTAACGGAAACCTCCGGGCGAAGATCGCCTACTACCGGAACACCAGTACGGGGTCTGATCTGTCGTTCACCCTGATGAATGAGGATTTCCTGAACATCTTCGCCGCGAACCACCGGGGGGCTTACCCTGCTGTGGGCGATCTCGATAACGATGGCAAGGACGACCTGGTAGTGGGGCACAGCAACGGAAAGATCAGTTTTTATAAGGATACATCGGCGGTTACCGGGGCGCCGGAATGGAAGCTGATCACGGATACGCTTCGCGACATCAACAATAACAATATTGACTCCACCCAGTTTCCGGCACCGTTTATCTATGATATAGATAAGGACGGTAAAAAAGATCTGATTCTCGGCGGATCTGCAGGCAGGCTGTACTGCTATCTGAATGAGGGCAATACCGGGGAACTGAAGCTGCAGCACCACAGTAGTTATCTCGGCGGCGTAAAAGCGGATCCACAGGTTTACTTTGGTGCATACAGTGCTCCTTTTATCGGAAAGCTGGATAACACCGGGCAGGACTTCCTGCTGGTAGGCAGCAATTCGGGAATTCTTTACAGGTATACGGGCTTCCAAAACGGAAACATCAGTACGACTTACCCAAGGATTGATTCAGGCTATTCCCTGATCAACCGCAGTTGGGGACCTAACAGTGGCTTCCGGAGCGTACCTGCTGTCGCGGATCTGGACGGTGACGGAAAGTATGAGATGGTGATGGGCAATATCCTGGGAGGTGTTAAGATTTATAAGCAAGCAATCAACGTTGGCATTGAGGATCCGGGCAGTACGGCGGAAACAGTAAAGCTTTACCCGAACCCGGCTAAAGATGTATTGCGGATAGAATGGAACGAAACATTCAGCAGAGGAGCGGATGTATCAGTTTCTGTTTATTCCGTTACAGGGCAGTACCTGGGCGGTCAAAATTTTAAAGGCAGTCTTACCGGTACAATATCCCTTCACGGTTTTGCACCCGGCACGTATTTCTGTAACATTGTGACCGCAGGCGGCAGAAAAAGTGTAAGGTTTATTATCCTCTGATATATCTATCTGATAATTAATCAAATAGCCTCCAACGGAGGCTATTTGTGTTTTTGTTTCCAACCCTTTCCGGCAAAATGCTGTCTAACAGGAATGGCTGATCAGGCCTGTTTGTATCCTGGCAGAAAATAAAATTCTCGATTTCGAGTTAGCGAATAAAGCAATTGTTACCAATGAATAAATACTTATTACTCATTACTCTTCTCTGGTTTACCAACCATGCTGCCAAAGCACAGACAGCCGCCCAGTACGGGTTTTCTGCGCAGCCAGGCACCTACAATGACATTGTCGGTGGAACATCTGTAACCGCCATCCAGGTTGATGACGGTTTTACCACGGCTATTCCCATTGGATTTACTTTTAATTTTTGTGGTGTTAATTACACCAGTGTAGCGCCTTCTTCGAATGGCTGGCTTTCGTTCCAGGGTAATCCGGGCAATAGCTTCCTGACCAATTCACTCGCTGCGACAGCAAACATTGCTCCGGCGGTGATGCCACTCTGGGATGATCTGGGTGGACAAAATGGCGGGCTGGCGGCTTACCAGACGACGGGCACCGCCCCAAACCGGATATTTACGTTCGAGTGGAAAAACTGGCGCTGGAATTTCGTCAGTGCGCCGGGGGCAATATCGTTTCAGGTAAAGCTTTACGAAACATCAAATGTGATTGAGTTTCATTACCGGCAGGATCCGACGAACCTGAACAACCCTTCTGCAACCATCGGTATTGCGGGATCAGGTACGGATTACCAGACCTTGAATAACTCCTCGGCAACCCCTCTTCCAAGTTCCACCACCTTCACAACCAATATCGGTTCCAAACCGGCGACAGGGCAGGTATACATCTGGACTCCGCCATCTCCCTGTACCGGTCAGCCTACAGCGGGTACTGCCATATTTAATGGGGGATGTCCCGCCTCGGTTTCGCTGACAGGCTACACGATCGCGACTCAGTTGACCTTCCAATGGCAGAAGCGCGCCGCCTGCGCTACCGTGTGGGAAAATATCACCGGGGCCAACAACTATAACTACCAGCTGCCCGGGCTATCCAGCGCCACTGAGTTCAGAGCTTATATTGTATGCCAGAACGGGGGAGGAAGCGATACCTCTACGATTGTTACCGTAACTGCATTGCCGCCCTGTTTCTGTGCGTCGGAGGCTACCTCTACGTTTGACGAAGAAATATACAATGTAACTGTAGGCAACCAGCTAAACAATTCCTCGACCTGCGCGAGTACTGGCGGGCCCGGAAGTATCCTCAACCGTTATTCCGATTATACGACCATTGTTCCGGTACTTAACCTGACCAAGGGCGCCAGCTACCCGTTCTCCGTCGAGATCGGTACCTGCAACGGACAGTTTAATAATTCGACCGCCATCTATATCGATTATAATATGGATGGGCAGTTTTCCGTGCCTGGCGAGCGTGCCTATATTTCACCTTCAGCTTTTTTCGGACCACATACTGAAACAGGTTCTTTTACCGTACCGACCACGGCCGCCTCTGGCCTGACAAGGATGCGTGTGGTCAACGAAGAAACCAGTCCTTCCGGATTGGACCCATGCGGTACGTTTAGCTGGGGCGAAACTGAAGACTACGCCGTCCGGATACTATACGCACCGACGATAGTCGGCGCAGGGGTTTATTGTTCCGGCCAGACGGTAACTCTTACGGCGACCGCTCCCGGACTGACCGGCAATTATTCATTCCTCTGGCAGAAGCCTGATAACAGCTTTGATACTTCTACTACGATCGTCATCAATAATATCCAGACGAACCAGGCAGGCACATTCAAACTATGGGTGCTGACATACCCGTGTAACGGGGGCATACCTGATACTTCCGGCGTAAAGGAAGCGCAACTGATCGTCAACCAGACACCGCCTGCGCCGATCGTTGCGCCTGTGACGATCTATTGCCAGAATGGTGTGGCCGATACCATTCCTATCTTCGGACAGAACATCCGCTGGTACTCCGTTCCTACAGGCGGCACCGGCTCT
>Ga0196964_10000295_pt1 | contig 36809 bp, 30 predicted proteins | sample S1_10metaG_FD_148615 | JGI IMG/M metagenome (GOLD analysis project Ga0196964, IMG submission 148615) | Soil microbial communities from Anza Borrego desert, Southern California, United States - S1_10 | ecosystem: Environmental > Terrestrial > Soil > Desert | place: USA: California | collected...
AGTCCTGAGGTCGTACTGCAAGGATCTGAACAAACATCAAATATGCATTCACCCGAAAGATTGAATAATTGTATCCCTGCGGTCAGGCCTTCTTCCTGTTTCTGGCTCCAGATCTCAAAGGTCAGATCAAGCGCTGTTTTATTGTCGATAACCCGGCGTCCATCATTGTAATGAGGTTCCACCGCTACTTTTTTGATGCGAATCCGGTCATTTCCGGGTGCCTCGGAAGGGTGAGGATACTCCTGCAAGAGACACTGCACTCGCTCGTTCTTCAGATATCTGGCAATAACCTTTTCAGGGTTGCCGATATCAAGGAGTTGTCCCTTGTTCAGGTAAATCGCTTTGTTGCAAAGGTTTTGCAGTGCCACAAGGTTATGGCTGACAAATAATACTGTCCTTCCTTCCTGCGAAGAAACTTCACGCATTTTGGAGAGACATTTCCGCTGGAATTCTTCATCCCCAACTGCCAATGCTTCATCCACGATCAGAATTTCCGCATCAAGATGGGCAGCAACCGCAAAAGCCAGCCGCACGTACATTCCGCTGGAGTACCTTTTTACAGGGGTATCAAGAAACTTTCCGACACCTGAAAATTCCACGATTTCATCGAAGTGCCGATCTATCTCTTTGGTTTTCATCCCAAGGATCTGTCCGTTGAGGTAGATATTTTCCCGTCCTGTTAGCTCGCCATGAAATCCGGTACCAACTTCAAGCAGGCTGGCCACCCGCCCCTTCCCGCGCACCGCCCCTCTGGTGGGCTTGGTAATTCGTGATAAGATCTTTAACAGCGTCGATTTACCGGCGCCGTTGCCGCCAACGAATCCTAAAACGTCACCCTGGAACACTTCAAAGCTCACATTTTTGAGTGCCCAGAGGTCCTGAGAGTGCGCGTCTTCGTTCTGCCAGGGCTCCGTCTGAAAGCTGCTCTGTCTGGGGAAGATATTGCTGGTCCACCATTGGTGGATCTTTTGTTTAAGAGATTCCGCTCCTATAGTACCTAGCCTGTAATGCTTGGACACATGCTCCACCTGTAATACTACATCCATACAACGCCGTTTATAAGGTATCCATAACCTTCACCTCATGCTTTTTAAATAATATCAGGCCAATAGCCAAAATGCTGCTAACGCTGATGGCGGAGGTGTAATAGATTTCGGTATTGATCGGCATATGTGTCAGAAATACAGCCCTGAAGGTTTCAATAACAGGGGTAAGCGGGTTCAGCCAGTACAGTCCGCTGAGTTCTTGGGGTATAACTGTGGAAGAATATAGGACCGGCGTAGCGAACATAAATAAACGAAGCATGAATTGGACAATATTCTCGACATCCCTGAACCGGGCAACAAGCACGCTGAATATCAGTCCGAGTCCGAGTCCCAGTCCTGCAGCCAGTGATATCAGGTATACCAGCAACCAGAAACTTCCTGAAACATAAAGGGTTGGATCGAACAGCGCATAACAGCCGTAGATAAGCAGGAAAAGCCCTGCCTGAATACCGAGTCTTATGAACTGAGTACAGAGCACACTTAATGGTGAAATAATCCGTGGGAAGTATACTTTATTGAAAATATGCGCATTGGATACGAATGTGTACATCGTTCCGGTCATACTGTCTGAAAAAAAGTTCCAGATGATGGTGCCTGGCAGGTAGAAAAGCACCAGAGGGACACCGTACGGAGAGGTCTTGATGAAGTTGCCAAAGACGATCACGTAGACAAGCGTCGTCAGCAACGGCTGCAACAGAATCCAGAATTTTCCGATTATCGTCTGCTGATAGGAACTCAGGAGGTCCCTGCGAACGAACCTGAGAAGAAGTTCTTTGTATTGTATCAGTTCCCTGATCTTAAAACGCCACCACTCATCTTTGGCCTTGATCTCCCAAGACCATACTTCGACTTTATTCATTTTCAAGCCCTCCAGAATCAAACTACACTAAATGAACACTTCAATCACAAATCTGATAACAGTTGAAAAAGGAGCGTGCCAGGGGGGCGGGTGCGCAGGCGATGCGGTTCCGGCAGGGGGTTCATGTACACCAGCCGTGAGGCAGTAACTATTGCAAAATGAACCAGATAGTTGCCGAAACGCTACTTTCGCATTTTAACAGATTCGATAGACAGGCAGAAGCCGCTATTCCTCACCGGGCAATAAAAAGGGAGAACCTTGTAGCTCTCCCTATAAATGTCCCGTTAATAAGTTACAGTTCCAGCAATGCCTTTACCGGGTCTTTCCCGATAAGCAGTAACTCCGGATTTTCAAGGAGTTCTTTTACTCTTACCAGGAAGCTTACCGACTCCCGCCCGTCAATAATCCGGTGGTCGTAGCTAAGCGCCAGGTACATCATCGGTCTTGCTTCTATTTTCCCATTTACTACCATTGGGCGCTCCTGGATCTTATGCATCCCCAGGATGGCAGATTGTGGAATGTTGATTATGGGAGTAGACATGAGCGAGCCGAAAACACCCCCGTTGGTGATCGTGAAAGTTCCCCCGGTCATTTCTTCCATACTTAGCTTGCTTTCCCTGGCTTTCTTTGCCAGTTCCACAACTTTTCCTTCGATCTCCGCCATACTCAAACTCTCCGCATTGCGGATAACAGGCACTACCAGTCCTTTAGGTGCTGATACCGCGATAGATATGTCACAGTAGTCATGATAAACTATTTCCTCGCCATCAATATAAGCATTGACAGCCGGCCACTCTTCCAGCGCGATACAGCAGGCCTTGGTAAAGAATGACATAAAGCCAAGGTTCACACCATGCAGTTCCTTGAAGGTATCTTTATATTTCGACCTGGTCTCCATGATCCGGCTCATATCCACCTCATTAAACGTAGTGAGCATGGCCGTTGTATTTTTTGCCTCAACCAGCCTCCGGGAAACAGTTTTTCGCAGGTTGCTCATTTTTTCCCTGCGGTCGTTGCGGCTGAAAGCTGCAGTGCCCCCCTTCCGCCCCGGGTTGGAAAGGGCTTCCAGCACATCATGCTTCATAATTCTGCCCATCGGACCAGAACCTTTTACCTCAGACGGATTAACCTGCTTGTCTGCCATAATGCTCTTGGCGACCGGTGTGGCTTTTACATCGCTGTTTGCAGCGGGTGCAGCCGGTTTCGCTGCTTCCGGTTTCGGTGCCGGTGCTACCTGCTCGTCTTTTTTAGTTTCCGGAGCTGGTGCGGTGCCGGCCGGACGCGCAGCTGTTTCATCGATCCGGCAGGCTATATCTCCGATGGATAAAGTGCTACCTTCCTGTGCCACGATCTGAAGGATGCCTGCCTGCTCCGCGTTCAGTTCGAAAGTTGCTTTTTCCGATTCCAGTTCACAGAGCAGCTCATCGCGGTCTACCCAGGCTCCGTTCGGTTTTAACCATTTTACCAGGGTAACTTCATTGATCGATTCACCGACGGTGGGCACTTTAATATCTATCATTGAAAAAAATTGATGATTTGCGGGGTGCTAAATTAGCAAACAGGTATGGATAAATCAAAAATGAGGGGCCATGTCTAATGCTTTGGCGGGTAGCTGCTTGTACTTATGGCGATTGGCTTGGTTTTTAAACTGCCAGTATGAAAATCTTTGTAATGGAATTACATGGAGGCGATATAGAAAAGCTGTTGCTGGCTGCCTTGCTGGGCGGGGTGCTGGGTATAGACCGTGAATACCGGGGTAAGGCAGCAGGGCTGCGCACGCTAATTCTTGTAAGCCTGGGCGCGGCACTTTTTACTATAGTATCTTTCAGGATGGCGGAAGCCGATTCTACGGGCGATAGCGACGGCACCCGCATTGCCTCCAATATTGTCACCGGCATAGGGTTCCTGGGCGCTGGTCTGATTTTCAAAGATTGGACTAATATAAAAGGATTGACAACGGCAGCGACAGTCTGGGCTGCCGCCGCGCTGGGCATGGCCGCCGGTATCGGATATTTCAGCCTCGCTATAATCGCTACTGTCATCATCTGGATCACCCTGTTTTTTCTCCACTATGTTGAAAATATGATGATGGACATGGTGGGTGTGGAAGTCTACAAGGTTTCCTGGCGGGCAGCGGAAACTTCATGGCTGGACCCCGCCGAATTCTTCGCGCACCGGGTATTCTCCGTAAAGGAGCGGAAGATCATAAAGGATAAGGATCTGATTATCGCACACTGGACGATCAAGGCCAGTAAAACGGCACATGAAGATGTGGTCCGGCAAATGCTTAAAGATCCCCGGATTGTGTCGCTGGAGCACTGAGGAATTCACTACCGAATGAAAACGGAAGAAGGTGGCCCGCATCTTCCAGCATGATGACCTGACCGTCAGGACTGCACATATATACCGCTAACGGAGCTTCCTGCCATTGCTGCACTTCCAATATGGTCTGCCGGCAGATTCCGCATGGTGAGATCGGTTTTCCCTTTCCTTCTCCGTTGTCATAAGTAACAGCAATCGCTTTTACTTTGTGGCTTTTGTCGTTCATATCCAGCACGGAAAGCGCTGCACGCTCCGCGCAGACGCCGGCCGGGTAGGCAGCATTCTCATGATTTGAACCTGTAACTACAGATCCGTCTTCCAACAATACAGCAGCACCAACCTTGAAATGAGAGTAGGGGGCATAGGCTTTTCCACAGGCTTCCTCCGCCGCAGTAATCAGATTCCGGAATTGTTCCGGCAGGTTTGCTTTCATGATGTACTGGTATGGAAACTGAAACAGCTGCATGCAAGTGGTTTTTAGAAGATTCGGATTTATTTATTGGTCAGCCAGTAGCCGGATCTGCATAATGCGATGCCGGTGAATACACTTAAAGCTATATAAATTATTGACATAGTCCCATGTCCTTTTTCGACAAGCCGGTTACTATCCAGCGCAAATGACGAAAATGTCGTAAAGCCTCCGCAAAAACCCGTGCCCGCCATTAATACCACGTCCTGCGAGAGGTTGCTGTGCTTTACTGCCCATCCGGCCACCAGACCGAGAATAAAGCAGCCTAAGGCATTAATCGCGATCGTCGCAATGGGAAATACACTTTTGTCCTGCAGAGACAGGGTGATCAGATAGCGCAGTATGCTGCCCGCGGCGCCGCCAGCACCGACCAATATCAAAGAACGTATCATAGTGTGTTTTTCATCAACAGTTATACCCTATAGAAAAACAGCGCCCTGAAGGCGCCGTTTATGAGATTACTCAACCCAGTCACAGATAAACAGGTTGGTGTCGTGCGTGCCGCCGTTGTTCCTGTTTGAGCTGAATATAAGTTTCTTTCCGTCAGGTGAGAACATCGGAAATGCGTCGAATCCTCCGTCATGGGAGATCTTACGCAGCCCGGTGCCGTCGATATTGATGATATACATGTTGAACGGGAATCCTCGTTCGTATTCGTGGTTTGAAGCGAATATGATCCTTTTCCCATCGGGCATAAAGTTTGGCGCCCAATTAGCCTTGCCCAGGCTGGTCACCTGTCTCACATTCGATCCGTCGGCATCCGCTACGAACACTTCCATATTGGTTGGCATTACCAGCCCTTGCTGCAGCAAATCTTTGTATTCCTTTATCTCCTGCGCTGTTTTTGGGCGGGACGCGCGCCAGACAATTTTACTTCCGTCGGGCGAAAACCAGGCCCCACCATCGTACCCCAGGTCTGTCGTGATCTGCCGGACGTTGCTGCCGTCAATATCCATCAGATAAAGGTCCAGATCACCGTTCCGCATCGAGGTAAATATGATTTTGTCTCCTTTCGGGGAAATAGTTGCCTCGGCATCATAGCCTGGTTCCCGGGTAAGCTGGCTGGTCACATTGCCTTTCAGGTCAGAAACAAAAATGTCATAACTTTCGTACAAAGGCCAGACATATTTTTTCACTACCTTCCTGTCAGGGACCGGTGGACAACTGTCCCCGCCCAGGTGCGTTGAGGCGTAGAGCACATGTGCGCGGTCGGGCATTATATAGGCACAGGTAGTTCTTCCCTTTCCTGTACTCACTAGCTTGTAATCGAACTTTTTATTTTTCCCGGGCAGCTTCCCGAAGAAGATCTGATCACATTTAAGTCCTTCTTTCGTATTGGTGCGCTGAAATACGATATGATTATTGTCGAATCCGAAATAGGCTTCGGCATTATCCCCTCCGAAAGTGAGCTGCTTTACATTCTTAAAATGTTTCTCGTCCGGATAAACAAGTTTTTCCTTCTTTTTGCCAGCTGGCTTTGTCTGTGCCTGTACCGCAGTGAACCCGCTGAGTAACAAAACTCCCAGACAGACATTCAATATCTTCATTTTCATATTTTTACACTGCAAATCTATAACAAAAGCCCTGTTGCTGGCAACAGGGCTCCCAGAGACCGGTTTTTGCGTACGACTAGCTTCCTGCCCTCCACTCCATTCCTTCGAATATGCAGTCCCAGCCATTCGCAGTTTTTTTGATACGGAAAATCGTAGGATAATACCCGGAGGTTTTCACTTTTGCAGGCCGAGGTATCGTCCTGCTGAATTCATCGGTACTTTTCAGGAATTCATAGCTTACCATCGGCTCCAGGAAATTGACGCTTCCCTTATAGCTACCATAAATAAATGTTTCGGTGAAGGGCTGTCCGTTCAGTTCAGGACTTGTCGGGTCTATCCAGTGAGCGCCCATCTGAGGTGCACCTCCTCCAGGATTAAAATACCCTGATGGCAGATAGTCCGCACCGGGAAATTGCAGAAAGCCGGAACTGTCGGATTCATAGGCAGGGATTGCCTTTCTCTCGCTACTTGTCATCATGTACATATGGAAGTCGAAGTGCGGTGCGGCATAGATTGGTGCGGGTGGATGCCCTTCAGGGTTCCAATCAATTACAATATGGTCAAATACGGTATTCGACGAGCGTTTGGGCAGCACCAGCTCGGTGCTGTTATGAGCATGCTCATCCGCATGGTCCGGCAGGCCATCAAGCGCCGTTGTCGTTAATGTAAACCCAATTGAAACCGGCTTTCCTTCCTTGTCTGTCTTTATCCAGGAAAATGCTTTTCCATTACCCATCGGTACTTCTGGGCCAGTGTGTGTTCCCTCAAGTGTTTTGTTTTCCTTATCGCAGGACATAAGGATGCTTGTAAGCGCAAGCAGTGCGGCGGTGATCTTTTTCATTTTATGTTTATTGTTTAGTTACTGGGTCAGACTGCAGGAGGTATTGCTGCAGGTATCAGATTGTTTACGGGACGAATTGATTTCAGGTACTCGAAGATCGCTTCCAGGTCCTTATCCGACATATTCCTGAAATTCTGCCAGGGCATCGGTGGCAGCAGGGGACGCGATGCGTCGATTCCTTTGTATTTCCCATCGCGCATGGCTTTTTTGAAATTGTCTAAAGTCCAGTTTCCCAGCCCGGTTGCATCAGGGGTGAGATTAGCAGCGAATGATACACCCCAGGGGCCTGCAGCAGCCGTCAGCTCACCATTGAACTGGATCCACTTGCCTGATCTTGCCATAACGGTGTCGAAACTTCCCAGCTCACGCCGACTGTCATAGCCGGAGAGGAAGCGGTCCATGTCCGGAGCGGGCCCCTGCGGGGTCATCTTCTTTGGTGTGTGACAGTCTCCGCAGCCAGTTATTGCTACCAGGTACGCCCCTCTTTCTCTGAGCTCCTGTTTGGTTGTTTCTGTGTTAACGCTGCTGGTTTGAGCGTCATTGCTGGATAAAAACTGGCATGATGATGCCATCAGCAGCAGGGCTGCCGGCAGGTAGTACTTCATTTGCTGATTATTGAAATTAATTGTCAGACATAACTGTAGCTGCTCCCTTGGGAGTATACGTGGTGTTTGAGTCAGCTAGTTTGGGGAACCTTAATAGACCAGTTCTCTGTTCAGCTGATAAAATTCTTTGCAGTTCTGGTCGATGATATAAGTGGGCTTTGCGCCTGTAAACTCCTTAAAATCCCTGATAAAGTGCGCCTGGTCGCTATACCCGAAATTATAGCAAACTTCTGTCCAGTCCAGATGATCTCCCTTTACCTGCTGGACATATTCATATGCATTTCTGAAACGGATGATCCGGGTGTATGTTTTCGGGGAGGTGCCCAGTGTTTCTTTAAATGTTCGCTGAAGCTGCCGCTCGCTTACATATAGATTGCGGCTCAATTCCTCTATAGAAATGCTTCCCCGGGATTGTCTGATGATCCTGGTGGCCTCATAAAGGTAATTGCGCTGGTCGTCCAGATCTCTGATATGATTTTTCAGAAAATCTTCCGCGATACCGACGAGCAGTTTTTCGTCGCTGATGCCATACATACGCTCAGCAAGCGTCTGTACCTTGCTTCCCAGGAAGCTGTCAAGGTCTGTATAATGGTTGAACAGGGAGGCTACGGGCACCTTGAACAGCCGGAGAAAACTTTCCGGCTTCAGGTTGATACCGAAGCATAGGGCAGCACCCTTCGTTTTCCAGGTCACCGGCTCTTTATAGAGCCCTACGCAGAAGGCATCGGGGAGCCGTTTCCACTCGTTATTTAACCATGCCAGACATTCGTGTTGTTCCAGATGAATGATGATTTGTACCATTCCTAAAGGCAGGCACTTCTGGAGGGGGCTTTCAGTATCCTTTTCCCCTTCGAACCGCTGAAACCAATAGCTGTCCACAAAAGGCTTCAGCATGGGTGATGGCTTGGTTTCCTGATAACTTACTTTCATCATCGTGGGAATTGCTTGACAGGTATCTGAATAATTGCAAATGTACAGTGCGTTGTTAAACTCCAATTGAAAAAAAACGACATGTTACGCGACTGTTTCGGCTTTTTCTACCGCTGCGTGCACTTCTGCGAACCTTTCGGACGTCAGATTTTCCTTGGCAAGGTGCATCAGGCGGTAGTGGATCTCTTCCGGCGCCGAGTGTTTTACGGCCCGCAGCCAGCCCACTATTTCGCCATTGCTCAGCGACCGCATCATCCAGGCTGACTCCAGGGCCATTATTTCGGGTCTGATGCTGTCAATGATCTGTTGCTGCATCTGCAGCAGCTCAGCGTCCGTAAAATATTTCCAGAGAGCGTATAAAAGTTCATTTTCCTCCCGGTTCATATGGTACAGATTGAATGCCACGAACTCGTTGAAGGCATAGAAAATGCTCTGCCCGTGGGCTATCTTCTGCTGCTCCGTAGTTGCCGTTTCCCAGGCTGCCAGATGTTCCCTGAGTTCCTCGGTCAGCTTATGATCTACCTCGTGGTCTTTTCCGAAAGAGGCCGCCAGCGCCGGCTCATGCTGCATAACGTTGGGGAAAAGATAAGTGTCTTCGTGATGGCTGTGCTCGTCCAGCAGGTCCAGTACCAGCCGCACTTTTGAAACTGTGCCGGCAGCGGAAGGCTTGTCGAAATCCGTTTGCTGGATCGCCAGTGCGGTGTCGTAGAACAGGTGGCGAAGCGCTTTATGGATCTGGTTGAAAACGTTGTATCTGTTTTGCATCTTTTTGAATTATGACGCAAAAGTATCGGGGGCAGCTTTGCCCCCATTGAAAAAAAACGACAATCTTGTTAAAGGAAGTTAAAAACGTTCCGGAACACCTTTGTTTATAGCGGGTTCCTTTCGACAAACTCCTGCATGGTAAACGTCTCTTTGATTCTGATCTTCCCGTTGTGCTCCTCCAGGGTGGCGCATTCGATTTTCGGATCATGCTCAAAGAACAGCACCCAGTCATTCGTCACTGCTTCCCTGAGGATTTTTTTCTTCTCCGTCAGCGTATCAAGCGGACGCATGTCATAGGCCATGACCCAGGGTATGGAAACATGCGCGGCACTGGGAATCAGGTCGGCACAGAACAGTATGGTCTTGCCATTGTAGTTGATCTGTGGCAGCATCATCGCGTCTGTATGTCCATTGACGATCCGTACACTGATATCCTGTATCCATTCATTTCCGTCCGGTACGTCCACATAACGGAGTATACCTTCTTTTTCTGCAAGAGGCATAAAATTCTCTGTCAGAAACGACGCTTTTTCCCGGTCATTTGGTGCTGCGGCGCTTTGCCAGTGCTTATCGTTGCTCCAATAAAAAGCTTTGGGAAATGCCGGGACCAGATTTTCCCCGTCCCTCGCTACCGCTCCTCCGCAATGATCGAAATGGAGGTGGGTAAGAAAGACATCGGTGATGTCTTCGGGGGAATATCCGTTCTTTTTCAGGTTGCCTTCCAGCGATTCTTCGCCATGGGGCTGGTAATGGGAAAGGAAACGTTCGTCCTGTTTAGATCCCATGCCGGTATCGATGAGGATCTTATAGTTGCCATGCTCGACAAGAAGGCAGCGCATAGCCCAGGAGCACATATTATTGTCGTCAGCAGGATTTGCTTTCTGCCACATACTTTTGGGTACCACACCATGCATGGCGCCACCATCAAGCTTAAAATATCCGGCGTTAATACTGAATAGTTTCATGTTGGTTCAATGAATTAGATATAACCGATGTTTTACCGGATTTCTTCAGCGCAAGATACAAAATGACCAGCCCCAGGAAAAAGAAGCTGATCAGTGCCAGTATGCTGTTGCGCATGGATCCTGTTACTTCTTCAATAAAGCCAAAAGAGATCATTCCGAAAACGATGGCAATCTTCTCTGTAACATCATAAAAGCTAAAAAATGATGCCGTATCCCGGGTCTCGGGCATTAGCTTAGCGTAGGTGCTGCGGCTGAGGCTTTGGATTCCCCCCATGACCAGTCCTACGACTGTCGCGCAGATATAGAATTGCGTTGCCGTCTGAATATAGTAGGCATAGATGCAGATGCCGATCCAGATAGTGACAACCCAGAGCAGGACCTTCAGGTTGCCGTATAGCCTGGAAAGCCGCGACATGATGAATGCCCCTGCTATTGCTACGATCTGGATAATCAGGATTGTCATGATGAGCTGACCTGTTTCCAGATTCAGCTCTTTTTTCCCAAAGATAGTTGCCGCCAGCATTACCGTCTGCACACCCATGCTATAAAAGAAGAAAGCGCCAAGGTAGGTGCGTAGCGTGGGCATTTGTCTTAGCTGTCCCCATACCTTGCCCAGTTCCCGGAAACCGTTGGTCAGCAGGCTATATTCCCGGTGCTGCACCAGGGGCTTTCCTTTGGGAAGCCTGCTGAGCGGAACATGGGCGAATGCAAACCACCAGAGCCCTACCAGCACGAACGAGAACCTGGAAGCATCTCCCTCATCGAAGATGCCCATCCAGTGGAACCAACCGGTTTTGAAGATAAAGACAAAGCAGATCAGCTGCAGGAGCACGCTGCCGACATAACCATAGGAGAACCCCTGGGCGCTAACCCTGTCGCGTTCCTCCTCGGGTGCTATCTCGGGCAGGTAGGCGTTATAAAATACCAGGCTGCCGCAATAGCCGATTGCCGCAATGACAAAACATATCAGCCCCAGTTCCAGCGTATCTCTCCTGAAAAAGTACATACCGGCACAGGCTGCAGACCCCAGGTAGCAGAACACGCGCATAAAGCTTTTTTTGTTACCCCGGTAGTCTGCAATGGAAGAAAGTATTGGGGAAAGGATGGCGATGACCAGATAGGCTGCCGCCAGCGCATAGTCAAAAAGCACCGTGTTGGTAAATTCAATTCCCAGGAAAAGGACCTTGTCATTGGTGACTATATCTCCTGTTTTTTGGGATGTTACGCCTTCGTAATAGGCCGGAAATATGGTAGATGTTATGACGAGGTTGTAGGCACTGTTTGCCCAATCATACATAGCCCAGGCCCTGTAGTTCTTTTTCCTGGAGATAGCCGACTGATCCATGATAGGCTAAAGTAATCAGAAATTGAAGATTAAATATATCTTTAGACCGGGTCGGAGACCTAAGATGTTGTTATGAAACCGATTATACCGCTTCTTTGTGCTTTGCTGCTTTTATCGTGCAAAAAGGAGAAAGAAGGAACACCAACGCAAGCCTTCCGCTTTGTCAACCATACGGGTGTGCCGCTCACGCTGGACTTCTACAAGTCCCGTGGCGACTACGCTGCCTCGAAAAAGCTCGTGACAAGAGTCAGCCTGTCAGATGAGGTCAGCGTAAACCTGGAACCTGATAAAACATATTACCTGGACTGGTATTCGTCCGATTTTCTGATCTCCAACTGGCAGAATGTTAAGTCGGATGGCGAAGCCCTGCCCGCCCATAAGTTTGAAGCCTTGTCAGACATCCACCAGGTATCGGTCAGCCTGCCCGAGGAATTTGCCGCGCAGTCCTACAACAGGGCAGTGCTGATCAGCGATAACAAGATCAGCCAGAACTGGAAAGCGGTTGCATTCTATAAAGACTTTGGCAACGCGGACGCCTGGAATACCTTGCCGGAATACATGAAAGTAATTCATCTCACTACACAGAAGGATTTCAATATCAGTTTCCGGTATCAGGACAGCCTGGCCAACGATCTTGTGCAGAAAAGCACGATGAAGATTTATTATGACCGCTTCAGAATCCAGTTTACCAGCAGCAGCTACCTGAAAGGCGAAGTGCTTCCTGCCACACCATTTTCTTCGGACACATTATACCTGCATCTTACTGAAGATGGTTCCAGGAAGGGAAGGTATGTTCTGGTTAAGGATAATGGATGATATGTCTGCGACGGCAGCCGGGGGATTTGCCTCCGCTGGCGACCTGCAGCATCACCTGCTTCCGGGCGCCGGATTTACTCCGGTGTGGTAGCCGGAAGCAGGATTTCAAATCTGCTTCCCTGTCCCTCTGAGCCGAATGCCCTTACACTGCCTTTGTGAACGGATATGATCTTTTTCACGATCGCAAGTCCGATGCCCGTCCCCTCATACTCATCTCTGGTGTGCAGCCTGTTGAATATTTCAAATATGGTTTCCGCATATTCATTTCTGAAACCTATGCCGTTATCTGTGTAGATTATCTTGTGGTAAGGCAACCCGTTGACCGTAATGGTTTCACGGTAAATGAATATCTCAGGATTGCGGTCCGGATGTGCAAATTTCAGCGAGTTACTGATAAGATTCTGGAATACCTGGCCAAGCTGCAGCGGTATCCCCATTACTGTCGGAAGATCGGAATAGGCGATGGTGGTATTCTTCTCGTGTATTGATATTTCCAGGTCATTCTCTATCGACTCCAGCAGCTCGTTCAGGTCAACAGGTACAAACTCCGGATGCTCTTTCGATATCCTGCTGAACGCCAGCAGATCCGTAATGAGGTTACTCATTCTCCGGGACGACTGGACGATGTTTTCAAGTCCCCGCTGTATCGAAGGGTCGGGGTGGTGTTCCAGCTTTTCCCGGAGCAGGCCGCCGAATATTGATATTTTTCTGAGCGGCTCTTTCAGGTCATGTGATGCCACGCTGGTGAACTGCAAAAGCTCGTAGTTCTTTTTTTCCAGCTCTGATGTCCGCTCTTTTACTTTCTCTTCCAGAATGTATCTTGTTTCCTCGTCTTTCCGCCGCAGCTCTGCTTCAATTCTTTTTTCTTCTGTGATATCCCTGGCTTCAATGACGGTTCCGACGGGCCGCCCGTTTTCAATGATCGGACTTGCAGTGAATGCCACCGGGTAGAAAAACCCTTCCTTATGGATGAACACCTCTTCTCCCTGGGTTTGCATCCTTGTCGGCAGTGCCCGGTCAATGGCGCATTCCTCTATCGGGAAATGTCTGCCATCAGGGTGGGTGTGATGGATGTAGTAATGCAGCGGCTTTTCCTGCACTTCATGCAGCTTGAATCCCGTCATTTTTTCCGCGGCAGGGTTCATGTAGGTGCACCGCTGGTTGTCGTCCATCATAAACAAAGCCTGGAGCGTATTCGCAGTAATGGTATTGATCAGTGCATTCTGGCTGGACAGCTTCTGCTCTGCCATTTTCCTTTCCGTAATATCGGTAAGGCTGCCTGCAAAACCGGCAAAGTTGCCGTCCCGGTCATAGTACGGACTGCCGGTAACGGCACACCAGCGGACTTCCCCGTTCCGGAAATGCACCCGGAAATCAGTGGAGAAAAGCCGGCGTCCGTTAAACGCATTCATAAATATTTGGGCGGCTCGTTCCCGGTCTTCGGTTACTATTGACTGGAGCCACCCTGTTCCGAGCTGCTGTTCCAGCGGAATGCCGGTCCAGTCTTCAAAAGTCTTATTTATATAGATGGTCTCTGCCTGGTCGTTTGTCATCCAGAGCGTCACCGGAGATGCATTCGTAATGACTTCGGCAAAGGCCTCGCTGCGGCGCAATGCAGCCTCTGTTTCCCGGCTTCTGGTAATATCCCTTACAGTTTCCAGCACATGGATCTGTCCGCCAAAGTTGAACGGACGGGCCGCGATCTCTACTTCAATCAGCCGGCCATCTTTCCTGCGGTGTATTTCAATGCCTGAAAATTCCCTTCCGGTCCTGACCAGTTCCACGATATCACTGAACCTTTCGGGTTCGCCGTTGATGATATCGCGGGCGTTCAGCTTTGTCATTTCCTCATAGCTGTAGCCGTGGATATTACAGGCCGCGGGGTTCACTTCAACGATCCGGCCGTCTAGATCATAAATAAGCAGGGCGTCGAATGTTGCCTGAAATATGCTGCGATATTGCTCGCGCTGGTCAAGCAACCGCTGTTCGGCATATTTCTTCTCTTCAAAGAGCCTGGCGTTACCCATGGCAATGGCTGCCTGGGCGGCAATACCTTCGATCAGCTGTTCCGATTCAGGTGTAAAAACCGCGGCGTCTGAATGTCCGAAGAACAATCCTCCGATTACTTCCTTGGTTACGGGGGATATGACCGGGGTTGCGAGGTAGCTTTTAACGGGGAGGTGCCCTTTCGGCATGCCGTGGTATGGAGGGTTTTTACCGTAGTCAGGATTGGCAGTGACATCGTCGTAGCGCACTGTTCCACGGCCGCTAAATGTAGGCTCGAAGATCTTTGTATTACGCGGCTTCGGGAATTTTGAGAACGCTTCCTTCGCCACACCTGAGATCGTATACAGCAGGTAAGATTCTCCCTGCCTGTTCAGAACATTGTAAAAGAACGCACCAAACTGGGCGCCCGAGAGTTCTGTACCGATATCGGTAACAAGCTGCACCAGCCGTTCCAGCTCTATTTCAGAACTGATCGTGCTGCCGTGCCGGAGCAGCGTTTCGAAGACGGCGGTAGTCCGCTTATTTGTTTCAAGTAATGACTGGATGATCCTATCCTTCTCTTCTATCTGTAATTGCGCTTCGTGCAGCAGGGTGGGCTGTGCCATATCCAGACTGATAATTGTTTAGCTGGCTAAAAATACTGAACTTTAGGGGCTGCGGCAGACCGTTAACCTGCCGTTTCTAACATATATATTGTCTTATCTATAACGGGCTAATATTAAACACTATACCGTGCACCTTACACAAACGAAGAACGCGAAGCTCAATATCCTTTTGGCAGACGACGATGCAGTGGACCGGGAACTTTTTGCGGAAGGAATGGCAGAAACCGGTGTTCTTTTTAATCTGACTGAGGCTTCTAACGGCATTGAGGTACTCCGGCTGGTTGAAGGAAGCGAGGAGCTTCCTGACATGATCATACTCGATCTGAATATGCCTGTAATGGATGGCAGAACCACTTTGAAGGAACTGAAATCCAGGGAAAAGTTCCGTCACATACCGGTATTTATCCTGTCTACCTCAAATGCCCATTTCGATGTAACGGCCGCTTACGGACACGGAGCCAATCTTTTCCTGGTAAAGCCTGATAGCTTTACGGAGCTTGTGAATATGCTGAACTGCCTGTTCACGATTATCATGAAGTATGCCTATTTCAGCCGGAATAACGGCTAGTCTGTGCCCGGGATGGTTTGCAGTGTTTTCCGGACGCCATAGGAATTACAGCCTTGGTACTGAAAAAATCTGTTACGCAGTAGGTTTAGGCAATAGTCCTTTTTCGCTTATCCGTTCAAACAGCAGTCTGGCAAAAGGCTCGTATTCAATAAAGGTGTCGGGCTTCACTATATAGTCGGCTGCTCCCGCTGCCAGGCATTTGTCCATGATATTGCGGGCAGAGGATGTGGATGTGATTACCACAGGGATATGGGCAAAGCGTTCGTCGTTCCGCACACTGTCAATGATGTCATAGCCGTTCCTGCCGGGCATGTTCAGGTCGGTAAGGATCAGGTCGGGCAGGGCATGCACATGCTCCTCCAGCCAGGGCATGAGCGCATCGCCGTTTTTTACCTGCTCCATAATCTCGAAAAGTCCGGCGGCCTCAAATCCTTCTTTCATGAACATACGTTCATCAGGATCATTTTCCACCATGACTATCTTGTATTTTCTCATACTGCCTCCTGGGGTGTTAGTTTAGCTTCATTAATTGTAAAGTGAAAAGTGGTGCCTTTGCCCGGTTCGGATTCAGGCCAGATCCTGCCTTTATGCCTGTCCACTATCTTTTTGCAGATGGAAAGCCCGATCCCGGTGCCGGGGTATTCCCTCCGGGTATCCAGCCTTCTGAATATTTCGAAGACTTTGTGAAGATCCTGCTGCGCTATGCCAATGCCGTTGTCACTGATTGAGAATTGTACTTCTTCTTTCTTTTTACGTACGGAGACAATGATCTGCGGACTGGTGCGCTCCGTAAATTTTAATGCATTACTTAGCAGGTTCTGGATAAGCTGGGTCAGCTGTATCCTGTCGCCCCGCACCATATCCACTTCCTTATCTATCGTGATGACCGCTCCGCTCTGTTCGATGGAGCTGCGCAGGTTCTGCAATGCCTGGTTAATGATCTCCTGCACATTCACTTCATCCGCCACCAGGTCTTCCTTGCTGAGCTGTGCATAGTGGAGCAGGTTCTGTATCAGTTCCTTCATCCTGTTGGCAGACTGGATCGACTTCAAAATGAAGGGCTTAAGGGAGTTACATTCACCTGCGTCTACCTTCATGTCAATCAGCTGAAGAAAGCTCTTAATCGTGCGCACCGGTTCCTGCAGGTCATGGGATACGATGGAGGTGAACTGCTCGAGCTCCTTATTGGCTTCCTGGAGTTCGGTGTTTGCCTCCTGGAGCTCTGCTGCCAGCAGCCGGTACCGGTCATAGCTTTCCCTGAGCGCCCGCTCTGAGGCTTTTCTTTCCGTAAGATCCCTGGTCACTTTCGAGAATCCGATCAGCGTGCTGTCCGTGTTATACACAGCAGTAATGACTACACTGCTCCAGAACCTGGTCCCGTTCTTCCGGATCCGCCAGCCTTCTTCTTCGTATTTCCCTTCGGCACGCGCCTTTTTCAGCTCGAACTTGGGCTTGCCCAGCAAAATATCTTCTTCCGGATAAAAAATAGAAAAGTATTTACCGATGATCTCATCCCCAGTGTAGCCGGTGATTTTCTTGGCACCTTCATTCCAGCTGATCACCCTGCCTTTTTCATCCATCATGAAGATACCGTAGTCCGTCACCTGTTCTACCAGGCTCCGGAACCGCTCTTCGCTCTGACGAAGGTGCTCTTCTGTTTCCCGGCGCTCTGTAAGGTCACGGGTAACTTTCGAGAAGCCGATATGCTTGTTTTGTTCATTAAACAGGGCGGTAATCACCACGTTTGCCCAGAAAACAGAACCGTTTTTCTTTACGCGCCATCCCTCTTCTTCATATTTTCCGGTAGCGATCGCCGTTCGAAGCTCCATTTCCGGCTTTTTACTTTCCAGGTCTTCGGAGGTATAAAACGTCGAGAAATGCTTACCGATGATCTCGTTTGCCGAATGGCCTTTAGTTCGCCGGGCACCGTCATTCCAGGTTTGTATATACCCTTCTGTATCAAGCAGGAAAATGGCGTAGTCACGTACGCCTTCTACCATAAGGCGGTATTTCTCCTCGCTGTTCCGGAGCTCGACCTCCGACATTTTTTTCTCGGTATGGTCACTGAACAGGATGGTGAACCTGCGTTCCGAGTCCGGAGTTTCATCCAGAAAAGAATAGGTGGTCTGCGCCCAGATCTGGCTGCCATCCGATGTCCGGCGCCAACCTTCCGTAACCAGCTTTCTTTCTTTGCGGGCAAGCCCCAGCTCATATTCAGCCTTGATAAGGTCTTCTTCGGTAGGAAACAGGAAGGCAAGATGCTTTCCCTTCAGTTCGGCAGCGTCAAACCCAGTCATCCCTGTCACTGCAGCATTAGCATACCTGATAATTCCATCCTCGTCAAGCAGCAGAAACCCTTCCTGCGTCTGTTCAATCAATAACTGCCAATTCATGATTATTATTTATAGCCCTTCATGTCGTAGCATCAAAAATAGCGATTAAAGCAGCTGTCTGTTCAGTCTGACGAAGCTTCTGTGCGCCCGGGGTTAAACAAACCCGGCTGTTTCCTGCTATGCGATTCGTGTTTCTGATTGAAGGCTAAATAGTTATGTATCGCTTCCCGCCTCCGGTAATTTTTTTGCCAGTCCGCGCCGGAATTTTCTTAACAGGCTTTTACAATCAGGGATTCATTGTTACCTTGTTATGTCGCAAAACCACAATATAACCATGTCAGCAGCTTTACTAAACACTGCCATTGCCTTTGCCCTTTTATGGTCGCCTTCTCTTTATGCCCAGGGCTTTACTTATGTGCTTTCAAAGCCGGACAGCCTTCGGGAAGCCGGACATCTGACAGCAGCTTTAAAGGAATTCAGGATAGAATATGAGCGGAACCCGCGCTCCATCCTCAATACCTATAATTTCGCCTGTGCCTGGGCTGTCTATGACAAGAAAGATTCTGCATTCCGCTACCTGCGGGAAGCAATTCTGATCGATTCAAGCGAGACCTGGCTGACTGATCCGGACTTTACCGGTCTGCAGGAGGATCCGAGGTGGGAACAGCTGCAGGACTGGTACCTTCCCCTGATGGAGAAAAAATACGGTAGGGTGGTGAAGGATAAGGACTATGCCAAAAAGCTGTGGAATATGAGGGCCAGTGATCAGGCTTATTATTACGATCTCCGTATCCTCCGTGAAAAGCTCGGACCTGCTTCTCCGGCAGCATTCGGACTCTGGAAACTGAAAGAGATCTATAACAGGAAAAACCAGGAGGAGCTGGAGCAGCATATCAGGGAAAAAGGATGGCCAAGGATCAGCCAGGTAGGGGCGCGGGCCGCAGACGCTGCCTTTTTTGTTATTCAGCATGCCGAGGATGAGAAGCAGAAAAAGTATATCGGTGTGATTGAACAATACTGTCGCGAAGGGGAGGCCGACTGGGAATCATATGCCCTGATGTATGACCGCATCCAGGTGAATGCAGACAAGCCACAGAAGTATGGTTCGCAGGTGCGGCGAAACACGGAAACCGGTAAGTACGAGCTGTTTCCGCTGCTGGATGGGAAGATGGTGGATCAATGGCGAAAGGATGCCGGAATGTCTCCTCTTGCTGAGTATCTGAAGCGTTATGATATTGTATGGAAAGCAGGACAGTAAATTATTAACCTCATTATTGCAGGCAGATACAGATGATAAACGAACGGAAACTGCTGATCCTTCTTTGCCTGCTTTCTTTTTGTTTCTGCTATTTTGAATGGGGTGGCGGTCATTCCGGTTTGCTGATCGGAATCGAGTACAGCCTGCTAATTGAAGGTGCCGGCAAAGGCAATTTTATGACCCATCCATTTGTGCTGATGCCCCTCATGGGGCAGATCCTGCTTTTGACAGCCCTGCTGTTCCGCAGGTTTTCGGGCTGGCTTTCATTTGCCGGGCTGGTGCTCTGCAGTACGCTTGCCGGGCTGCTCCTGCTGGGGGGCATAATATCCGGAAAACTGGTAGCGACCGGCTCTACGATCCCTTTCTGGGTATTCGCCATCTTGCTCATCCGGCGCCTGAGAGCCGACTGGAAGCAACAGTCTGCCGCTGATGTTTTAAGAAAACCCTAACATCCGGGTAAGAATCCGGGCCTGAATTTTAAACCTGTTGCCTGAACTAAAGATGATGGTTATGAAGCAGCCAATGATCAAAAACATTAAAAGGGCCAAGGCAATTTTCGGTGTCATTACCGCGATCTTCTCACTTGCCGTCGCTATCCAGCAGATGTATCATCTGAAGACCGGCGATACTGCGCAGGCTTAACCGTCAGGGCGTGTAGCGCTCAGCGACGCGGTACTGAAAGAAATTTTAAGCTGTTCCCGCTATAAGCGGGGCAGCTTTTTATTTCCGGGTAACTGAATGGACCCGCAGTACGCGCAGCTGGATTCCCGGCCTGAACTGCGGAACGGGTGCGGAACGGGTGCGGAACGGGTACGGAACAGGTACGGAACAGGTCTGCACCGGCTATATCCCGGATATGCCTGCGGTAAACGTGGCTAATGCCGGGCAAACGCATCGGAATACAGGTTTCTCTACTGCAACTACGGAGTTAACACGGTGCCGCCACACCTGATCCGGGCACTGGCTGCCGCTGTTTACACCCCTTAGTCTTTGCTCCGCACCAGCCCTCCGCACTAAATCTATGGAGGGGGGATGGAGGGGGTATGGAACGGGTATGGAACGGGTATGGAACGGGTATGGAACGGGTATGGAGCAACCTGCCTCCAAACCCGCTCCAGCTACGGAGTTCCGCCGGAGTTGACAGAGGCGAAAAAAACGTCAAAAACAAGGGCCCGGACCCTGAACAAGCTTCCCACCCTTTCCTGTTGCTCCTCACTGTTCCTGTTCTCTCATCCTGTGGAACCGAACGCCTTTTCCCTGGCTTCGGCAATGAGAATCCGCCGAAGCTGGTACGGGTCCGATAAGCAGGAAATATGGCTGAGTCCTGGAAAGGAGATATTGAAAGCAGTAACCCGACATCCGGAAATACGGATGCTTCCGGAAAGGCCGGTGAAACGCCGGCTATGGGTGCGCATGATGCAGCATTTATCACCCGCTGTACTGTTAAAGATATTTAAAACAAGGGCTATCAGGATACCTGGCTTTGAATTCTGGCACGCCGTTCGCATTATACTGCCCGTAACAGAAATTAATCTAAACCGAACGAACTATGAACAAGATTGTCTCAGCATTAGCAATTGCAGGTATCGCCATCATGGGCTCCTGTAATACTGCAGCGATTAAAGAGAAAGACGCGGCCCTGGTTGCTCAGCAGAACACGATTGACTCTATGAAAATGGAGATAGCGAAGCAGCGTGTTGTAGATTCCATGAACGAAATGGCGCAGATGCGTTATGTAATACCGCAGGTAGTTGCTCCAGCAGCAGCCGTGGCTGCCGTTTCAGATAACGCACCGGTTGTAAAAAGCAGCGCAAAGAAATCCACAGCGCGTAAATCAACGGCAAGACGAAGCCGGTCGGTGGCAAGATCCAGTGCGAGCGGACGGAGCAACGGCTCCTATGCAGGCAACAGTGCCTCTGAATCTTCTGGTGTATACCAGGACGCGCCGGTGGTGACCCCGCAGAAAAAGGGCTGGAGCGCCAAGGCTAAGGGTGCCGTGATCGGTGCCGGTGCGGGTGCGATCGGCGGTGCCATCATCAACAAGCGCAACCGTGTTGCCGGTGCTGTGATCGGTGGCGTACTGGGTGCCGGTGCGGGTACGGGTATCGGAGCCATTATTGACAAAAAGAACGGAAGATAATAATCAGTGTAGTGGAGTGAATAAGTGAGAGACGCCTGCATTTGCAGGCGTTTTTGTTTTTACGGCGCCCGGGTTGGCTGTGCCATATTTATTTGGTACATTGTAAAGCACCTCAAATGGTCTGTGAAAACGAAAATGAAGCTATTACTGAGTATAATTTGCATAGTTCTTTCCCTCGGCGCAGCAGCCGAATACCGCTGGCAGCTCAAAAAAGAAACGGACGGCATCAAGGTATACACATCGGTCATGTCCGACTGCAATGTCAAAGCAGTGAAGGTAGAGTGCCTGGTCGAAGCGACCCCTGCCCAGCTGATTGCCCTTTTACTGGACGCGAAAGCACATGAAGATTGGGTATACAGCACCAAAGTTTCAAAAATGCTCCGGCAACCCGGGCCGTTCCACCAGATATACTATTCGGAAATGGAGCTTCCCTGGCCGCTCAGCAACAGGGATGTGGTCGTGGAGCTGACCATAACGCCGCAATCCGGCAGCAGCGGTTTCTTCGTGAAGGCTAAAGCGGTGGAAGGGTATGCGCCGCCGGTAAAGGACCTTGTCCGGGTGACCCGTTCCGAAGCCAACTGGACCGTCACGCCTGCCGGACCCGGCACTCTGAAGATAGAGTATATCGCACAGGCAGATCCTGCCGGAGCCGTACCTGCCTGGATAGCCAATATGTTCTGTACCAAGGGCCCCTACGAAACTTTCCGCAGGCTGCGCCAGACCGTAGCGCGGCCGGAGTATAAATCGGCAGCGGTGAACCTGGCATCAGGACAGCGTTAATCGCTTCGTGCCGGAGGGTCCTCAAAAAAGGTGGCTTATTTGCCGAGGGTGATCCAGACCGGGGCATGGTCGCTCGTCTTTTCCCAGCCCCTGACGTGGTGGTCGACACCGGCTTTTTTAAGCCTGGGCAGCAAGCCAGGGCTGAGCAGAAAATGGTCTATTCTTAAGCCGGCATTGCGTCCGTAAGCGTTTCTGAAATAATCCCAGAAGGTATATATCGTTTCATCCGGATACAGCTTCCGGATCGCATCAGTCCAGCCCTGTGCGAGCAACTTCGCAAAAGCAGCCCTGGTCTCGGGGCGGAATAATGCGTCATCTACCCAGCGTTCCGGTTTGTAGACGTCTTTTTCGGCAGGCATCACATTATAATCGCCGGTAAGAATGACCTGCGCTCCGGTCCGGAGCAGTTCCTCCGCATGTGCGGTAAGCCTTTCGAACCATCGCAGCTTATAGTCGAATTTCGGCCCCGGAGCGGGGTTGCCGTTGGGAAGGTACAGGCAGCCGACGATCAGTCCGCCTATTTCCGCTTCTATATACCTGCTATGTACGTCTTCCTCATCGCCGGGCAGTGCTCTTCTCCGTTCTTTGGGCTTACCGCTGCGCGAGAGGATGGCGACGCCGTTCCAGCTTTTCTGTCCATGCCAGATCGCTTCATAACCTGCATCATTGATCGCATTGATGGGAAACTTTTCCTGGGGCGCCTTAAGCTCCTGCAGACAGACGATATCGGGCGTCGCTTCTTCGAGCCAGCGAAGCAGTACCGGGAGTCTTCCATTTACCCCATTGACATTATACGTGGCAATCTTCATCTCGTGTATTGTTGGGTGTCCGAAATTACCGTTTTTTACTTCCGCATCAGGCAATTCGGGTTCAGACTTTCCTGCAGTCGTAAGGCGCACGATCCATAGCGTAAAGGGGGCAGGAGGACCAGCAGTTCCGGTACTATCCGGCGCGGGACATCTGTCTGTCAGCCCCTGAATGGGTGGGAGATAAAAAACAAGGAATAAAGACAGCAGATACCGGCAGCCGGCAACCGGCTGCATCAGAAGAGCGTGTTGCCGAAGGGTTCCTGGATCTGGGGTGTGTTGGTATCGGCACCCCGTTGGCTGATGGTTCTGCTGATCTCATGGCATTTCAGCGCTCCCTCAGGATAAGGCTGCAGCAGCTCGCCGACGGGTGATGCGGGATCGAACCAGCGCCCCCAGTCCTGTTGCGGCACTATCAGGGGCATTCTCTTCTTTGAGTTGTGGATTTCCTCCATCAGCTTATTGGCGGGGGTTGTCACAACGGCGTAGGTCGGAAATAAGGAGCCGGACTCACGGTCTTCCCAGATATTATAGATGCCTCCCAGCGCGAATGGTTGCCGGTCTTCCATGTAGATGAAATAAGGTACTTTTTCTTTTCCTTTTTCATCTTTCCATTGCCATTCGAAAAATCCTGATACAAATACAAGACAGCGCCGGCTTTTAAAGTATGGTTTAAAAGTGCTGTCTGCTTTTTCGCAGGTTGCATTCAGCATTTTGTTGGCCCAGTCCTGCGCATCGCGCCGGTCTTTTGCCCATGCGGGAACCATGCCCCACATGTAGGGCTGCACTTTGTCGGGTTGGTCCATGGTCATTACCGGCACATGGGGATGATCAAAGCCCGAGACATGGTAGTATGGCTGGTAATCCAGGACCGTGACCCCATATTCTTTCAGATATTCGGTCAGCGCATTCTTTACCGGCACTGCTTTATGATAGCACATACGCCAAATTTACGATAGCTCCCGTTCGTAAGTCGGTGCTTATACAAAAAACAGCGGGTGCAATCCCCCCTTTTGCAGCAGTCTGGCTGTCTTGAAATAAGATAGCTTTGTATTGTTTCAGTATGTCGTTCCCGATCCATAGCGAGTTTTTATCAGCCGGTCATTTTGCATCAGCCTATCGTTTTCTGCCCGTGCCGGGGCCCCTTCAAGGTACTGTGCAATACATCTGGGAGTCCCGATTTGAAGCTATGGATCATAGCGGCAGGGAGATTGCCGAGCGATCATTTGCACAGCTCTCCTCATCAATTGTTTTTACAGAGGGTTCCAGCTTTAATATTCACAAAGAGGGGCGTGTGTGCCAGATCAGCGGGCCGGTCGTGATTGGCCCGCATACGGTTCCGGTCGAGTATTACCACAACCCCGAAAACCGCCTGAAGGGCATTAAGCTGCATCCCGCTGCTTTCTACGGATTGTTTAAGGTTGATGCCGGTCAGGTTCGTAATGAAATCGTCCGTCTCCGGGAACTGGGGCAGGACGCCCGAAGTATTCAGGACCTGTTGCAATTATTGTCATCAGGCAGTGGTGCTGCCGGTTTCCGGCAGGCGCAGGTGGCCAGAGCGCTGAACCTCTATCTTGCCGCTGTGGATGAGGCTCCGGGACTGGAGGCGATCGCAGAGCGGTTACATCTTACAGGCAAATCGCTGTACCGTTACTTCATAGAGATACTGGGATTGCCGCCGAAAAAAGCGTTCTGCATCAGCAGGCTACGGCTGGCCCTTGCAGCCTACGCCGGAAGGAGCAAAAGCGGGCGGAGATTTTCTGTATATGATTTCGGTTATGAGGACCGCAGCCATTTCTATAAAGAGCTGCGGCAATATACCTCGCTCCGGTCGCTCCGCATTTGATTTTGTCCGTTTCTTACACTATCGTTCAGCAGTTCTGCCAGTAGCTTGCAGCAAATTAAAACTATGAACGCAACAAGCTTTACAGCCAACAGGGCAAGGTTGTTTGCCGCTTTGCTTCCGGGTTCAATAGCTGTGATCAATGCCAATGACATCATGCCTTCCAACGGGGACGGTACAGTTACCTTCAGGCAGAACAGCGATCTTTACTGGCTTACGGGCATTCTTCAGGAAGAAACTGCGCTGGTCCTGTTCCCCGATCATCCCGAACCTGCTTGCCGGGAAATGCTGTTTGTTAAACATGCCGATCCCGACTTCGTCAGATGGAACGGTCACAGGCTCTCACTTGAGGAGGCTGCGGCGACCTCGGGGGTCCGGAATGTTTACTGGTCGCACGAACTATGGTCCCGTTTCTATCAGGCTGCCGTTTATGCCGAGCATATTTATCTGAATAGCATCGAACATCCGCGGTCGGTCAATGAAGTGCCGACCCGTGACGACCGTTTTGTGAGCTGGTGCCAGGGAAAATTCCGGCTGCACGACTATAAACGGCTGGCGCCGATCCTGGGACGGCTGAGACTGGTGAAATCGGAGGAGGAACTGACGCTGATGCGGGAAGCATGCCGTATTTCAGGACTGGGTTTCAGGCGTCTGCTCCGCTTTGTCCGTCCCGGCGTCCGGGAGAAGCAGATCGCTGCCGAGCTTATTCATGAATATATGCAGCACGACGGAGACTGGGCAGGGTATGACCCGATCATTGCTTCGGGGGCGGATAGCTGTATATTGCATTACACATCCAATCATAAAGTCTGCGGTGAGGGAGCCCTGTTGCTGATAGACGCAGCAGCGTCCTATAGAGGATACAATGCCGACCTGACACGCACGATTCCCGTGAACGGCAGGTATACTGACAGGCAGAGGCAGGTATATGCAGCCGTGCGCACCGTGCAAAGGGAACTGATGAAGTTTGCGAGGGCCGGCCGCCTGATGAGGGAGATCAACGATTATTGCCGCGGCTTGCTGCTGGAGCAGCTGAGAAAGCTCGGTCTCTGCTCAGATGCTGCGGTTCAGGAGCATGGTGCAGCTTATTGGCTGGACCGGTACTGTTACCATGACTTCGGACATTTCCTCGGACTGGATATCCATGATACGGGCAATAAATATGAGCCATTGCCTGAAAACGCGGTAATCACCATTGAGCCGGGAATTTACATCCGGGAAGAGGGTATTGGTGTGAGGATCGAGAATAATGTGCAGGTAGTTCGCGACGGTACCCTGGACCTGATGGAGGATATACCTGTTGAAGCTGAGGAGATTGAAGCATTGATGAACGGGGAATAATTCCGATCGCCGGCAGCAGGGGGGGAATTGCATTCTCCGTCAGACCTTGATCCGACTGCAGTCATTGTGTTGAAGTACCGATGTTTTTCTGATGATCAGTCGTTCAGAACAGGAATCTGCCTGAAGGGAGCCTATTTCCCTGCCGCAGCCGGTTTCAGGATTTTGTTGTCAATATAGAATGTACCGAACGGCACTACGCTTGCAGCAAGGACGGGCAGGGTTTTGCGTACGAAATCCCATTTCAGGTCCGAAGCGGTCCGGAACGTAAGCAGCACATAGAGCAGGAAAAGTATACCGTGCACGAGGCCGATGATCTGAACCAGCGCCGGTTGTCCCATCATGTATTTTACAGGCATTGCAATAAACACCAAAAATATCAGGGAGAGCCCCTCGAACAGGGCGGTCAGTCTTAACCTTCCCAGGTTAGTGCTCAGGTTCACGTTCATGGGGAGCAAAGATAGGTCCAGGGCGTTAAAGCGCTCACTTCCGGGTTTCGGTGTTGTGACAGGAGTTGTCAGTGCACGGGCTAACTCGCCTTTTTTGGTGTACGTTTTGAATTGCAATTAGAAAGAATATCTTTATGTATTATTTACTTTTCTACATTGTAGCATAATGAAAAAGCTAGCTTTACTACTACCCATTCTCTTTAGTTTTCAAGTACATGCGCAGAATATTGACTCTGCGATGTCTGCTTATTATCCTTTCGACGGAGATTATCTGGATTATAGCGGAAACGGCAATCATGGTGCTGCGCATGGCGGACCCGTTTTTGTAAATGATCAATGGGGCAATCCCGGCAAGGCACTAAAATTCGATGGTGTCGACGATTTTGTGGAGATCCAGCCATCTTCAACTATTTCACCAAAGGATACATTCTCAATAGCGTTTCGGTTCAGGGCTTATGATAACCGCGGAACATTCATGATCTCGAAGCATTCTTATTTTAATACTGTAGACAATTACCAGTTTAATATCGGATTCAACTTGCCGGTGCTGCCGGCTGCCGGTATGTTCCTCGCAACGGAACACGATGGAAATTGTACCAGCATCGTTTCTTCTTCAACAACTACTGGTGACACAATCCGTGAGTTGCAGTGGTACAGTGTCGTTATGAAGTATGTTCATGGGGTAAAGTCGATTTATGTCAATGGTGTGCTTGCGGGCTGGCAGAACCTTGGCGCAGTGGCATTGGATACCTGTGACGGCGGACTACTCATTATCGGGGATCACTGGACTCAGGACCACTATTTTTTTTCCGGAGTAATGGACGAACTGCGTTTTTATAAAAGAATCCTCACGGACGACGAGATTGCAGTGTACGCGAACGGTCCGATTGCAGATGTGGAAAATTACCAGCCTCTGGAACCGGTGCAAATTTGGCCCAATCCGGCTACAAGTGTCGTCAATATCAGTATTCCGCAAAGGGAGGGAAGCGTAGTCGTCTTCAACGCGTACGGTCAGATCGTATCTCGGTCAGAAATTTGTGACGGGACTATCACGTTGCCGGTAAGTCCACTTTCCCCCGGCATGTACGGAGTTCAGGTTAAAACCAAAGAACATGTGATCAGCGGCAGGTTTATGAAAGAGTAGTGGAATAAATTATAGATTCGGCGGACTCACATTAGCGTTAGGATAGAATCCTGAGCCGTTTCCTGATTTCCCGACTGTACCCCTCGGAAAGCGAAAATGTCTTGTAAGGCGTTACGACCTTATCCGCACATATTTCCCGGACATAGGGGAGCTGTATTACTTCACCCCGGTTTACCTGCACAAAAAGATGCTGCATTGCCGGCGGAATAATATGACTCATTGCGTGCTGCAGCGAGCCGCGGACCTGGTACTCCAGCCTGTCCTGTACATTGTAGAAGCTGACATAGTTTTTCCCCGCCGCCAGGTATACCACATCTTTCCAGTCAATCTTCAGTAACCTGTTGCCGCTCTTGACGAAAAACGACTGGAGCGTGTCATCCTTTCCGTTATTTTCGGGCACACTGCGATCGGGGAAATGCTGCAGCGCGTTCTGAATTGCGATATAAAGCGATGAAGTATGTACAGGTTTTGTAAGATATGCTGAGGGTCGGGCAGCAACGGCCTCCTGCATTTCATGTCCACCGTGACTACCGGTAAGGAATACGAATGGCTTATTATAGACACTGGTCAGCATTTTACCCAGTTCTATCCCGCTCTGGCTCCCGTTCAGATGAATGTCCAGCAACGCGACATCAAAACTGATGTTTTTGAAAGCATCAATCGCTTCTGCTACTCCTGTTGCTATACCTGCTACGTGGATGCCTAACGACTTAAGATATTGCTCATGGATCCTGGACCAGATCAGCTCGTCTTCAACAATAAGGACTGAAATATTCTCACGCATAACCAACTGCCACAAAATGACTTGAACTCTGTAAAGTTAAGTCTTTTTTTGCTCATTAATCTGGTTTTAAACTAGCTTCTGCAATGCAGGAGGCACATGGAGATGTTAAAATATGTCACTATTGATACGCTGTATACGCAGCGAGAGCACGAATTCATTACCTCAGAAACACCCCTTTTCGTCCTCAGAAATCGCCTGCCCGACTTCATTTCCGGGATTCAGCTTTGTACCTACATTATTTTTAACCTTAATCACTACTCTTTTTATTTAACTATCAATTATGCGAAGAATTGCATTACTTGTCTCCTTATTCTCCATTTGGGGTGTGACGGGATTTGCCCAGCTTTCCGGGACGAAGACCGTCGGAGGAACCTCGCCTGATTACACAACGCTCAGCGATGCCATCACCGCTCTGAACACGAGCGGTGTGGCCAGTCCGGGTGTAACCTTCCTGATCCGGTCGGGTACCTATGGCAGTACGTCAGGTTTCACCATTTCAACGACAACCCCCAGTGCCACCGCCCCGGTAACCTTTAAACCGGACGCAGGTGCTACGGTGATTATTGAGCGGACTGTTGCCGGCAGTGTGTTCACGGCCAATGCCGGGGTAGGGTACATTACGTTAGACGGATCGAATAACGGTACCACCACCCGCGATATGACCATAAGGAATACCACCACCGGTACATCAATCGCTATCAATTTCTTGGGCACCAATCCAGGCTGTTCAGTAAAGAACCTTATTGTAGACGCCGGCGCAAATACGTCCACGAACAGGACCAGTACTTCCAGCATCGGCATACGCCAGCACTGGGGCGGAAGCGGCGAATCTCATAATTTTACGATTGCCAACAACCTGATCAGTAATGCAGGGATCGGAATCCGGGTAGAGGGTAATTCGACAACGCCTTTGCTTACCGGCTGCATCATCAGGGACAACGCGATCCATACGGTAGGTAATCTGGGTATCCTTACGCTTTATAATATCAGTCCCCAGATCTATGGTAACGACGTCCAGGTCTCTGAAGGAACCGGCACCTCTGTATACGGAATCTCATTAACGACCAGCGTGGTCGGTAATTTTCGCGTTTATAACAACAGGGTGCACAATGTAAAAACATCTACCACTTCTACAAGCACTACCACTTTCGTTGCAGGCATCCATCTGAGTTCCAGCGGCACTACGAGTAACCGCGCAGGAAGCATCTTCAATAATTTCATCTATGATATAAACGCTACTGCTGCGACCGGTGCCACTCCGGTTTTGGGTATATTGCTGGCGGCAGCGAGTCCTAATGCCTCCCCTGATACCGTAGCCTTTAATTCCGTGAACCTGTCAGGGAGTAACGTGGCAAACCGCATGTCAGCAGCACTGGCATTCGTTTCTACAACCACAACTCACAAAGTTTACGTTCGAAACAATATTTTCAGCAATACATTAACCAGCGGTACTGCAGCCACCATAGGTATCCTTAAATCCTCCAGCGGTACCACGCTCGGCTCTAATAATAACAATATCTATGTCGGGACGCCGGGTGCGGCCAACCTCACCGGGAGGATCAGTACCACAGACTACCAGTCATTAACCGACTGGCAATCGGGGTCATTCCAGGATTTTGCAAGTGTATCTGAAAACCCGGCATTCGTCAGTGCGACGGATCTGAATATTCCTGATGGCACACCAACCCAGATGGAGTCCGCCGGCATTGCACTTGCGGGAATTACAAGCGATATCAATGGCACTACAAGAAATGCATCCACTCCTGATATGGGGGCGGACGAATTTGCGGGAATCCTTGCCGACATGACGGGCCCTTCTATCAGCTACACCAGCCTGACCAGCACTACCAGCACCGCCAACAGGACGCTCGTGGCTACCATCACGGACGCTGCCGGTGTCGCCACCGGAACCGGCGCGCCCAAGCTCTATTACCGTAAGGGCACCAGCGGAGCATATACTTCCGCCGCCGCAACTTCTGTGTCGGGCAACGACTATACTTTCGAAATAGACTATACTGCAGTAGGGGGTGTCGTTCCCGGAGATGTTCTGCAGTACTATATTGCTGCCCAGGATGCCAATGGAAACGTAAGCTCGAATCCAAACGGCGCCTCCGGCATCAATCCTCCTGGCACCACAGCACCAGCCACGCCGGCCCAATACAAGATTGCGGCAAGTTATGTTTGGCAGGGAATGACTGAGGACTACCAGCTGGCCAGCAACTGGGCGCCGCACCGCACCGTTCCGGATGCATCCGATATGCTTGTTTTCGACGGAGCGGTTGTCGCAGCTGATACGATTGATAACATTCCTTCAGAAACGATAACAAAGCTGAGCTTTATCAACGGTATCAATGCTACACTAAATGGCGCGGCTGCCAACACCCTTACTGTCAATGGCGCCACTACTGCAACGAATCTGCTCGTAGAGACCGGCACGACGCTCAGCCTGGGCACGACGACAAGTTTATCGCTCTCTTTTGGCGCTACAACAGGACAGGTCGGTACCATAGCAGGCACGCTGAATATTAATGGAGGGTCTACTGTCAACACCGCTAATTCGGTAACTACCGTGACCGGTACTGTATCTGTCAATGGAACGGCAAGCCTGACCGGTACTGCCACTACACTGATTGTCGGGCCTGGAGCCACATATACGCATAACAGAAACGGAGGAACTGTGTCAGCCGCAACCTACCATCCGACCTCCACTATTATAGTATCCGGTGTTGTATCATCAACATCTATGACAATGCCATCAAAACCCGGAAATCTCATCTGGAATTGCGCAGCTCAGACCACAAACCTCTCATTCAGCTCGACGATCGACACCGTCTTCGGCAACCTGACTATCATTTCTACGGGGACGGGCAGGGTGGAACTGGGCAACAGTCCGAACGTTCAGGTAATGGGCGACTTCACACAGATAGACGGAACATTCGCTGTGGGCAACAATACGAGCGGCTCCGGTTTCCTCGAAGTATTGGGGAGTACTTACCTAAATGGAGGTACTTTCCTGCTCAACTCTGCTGCGTCAGGAACGGCCAGTTACCAGCTCAAGTGCTATGGAAATCTTTACCACGCTGCTGCCAATACCATCAGCAAGCTGAATTCACTATCCGGTGCACCTGCTACCATTATTTTTTCTGGTACCTCAGCACAGCAGGTAAATACGTCTGGAGCCATAACCAACAACATCAGTTACCAGATCAATAACCCGGCTGGTGTCGTGCTTACCGGTATTCTTCCGGTAAATGCAAACGCAACCAATACAATTTCTGCCGGTCAGTACAGCGGTACAGGCGTCTTCAGCTACGATGCTACTTCATCAACCCTTGTCTATTCAGGTGCTGCATCAATGACCGCTACTGCGTTCGAGTATCCGGCTACCAACGGTCCGGTAAACCTGACCGTTGCGGTAGGTGCCGGTAACCAGCTCACCCTGCCCTTCAGCAGAACGGTTGGTGGAACGCTGACAATGACCAGCGGTGATATTAATATTGGCAGCAACAACCTCACGCTGGGTACTTCAGCCGCTTCGACGGGATCCCTGGCCTTCACCTCCGGCGCGATCCGTGTTACCACCGGAACCTTCACACGCTGGTTCGGAACAACCGGTATGCCAGCGACTCCTGTTGGTTCGACAGGACTGTTCCCCCTGGCCTATGGCGCCAACAGCAGAAGTGTGCATATCTACAGCGCTGCCCAGGCGACGTCCGGCGGCACTGTTACGATCGGACATAACAATGTGCCGGGTACAACCGCGATTAACTTGTTTGACCCGCCTACGCAGCTTGACCAGAGAACCAATACGTCGTGGACAGTAAGCACAGGCAACGGATTTGCCATGGCGGGTGCTACCCTCGGACTCAGGGTTACTGCCGGCAACATGTTTACATCTGTTACACCGGCGGACCTCAGACTCATCCAGGCATCTTCTGCTGCGGGTACGGCGATCACCGGTTCAGGTACATTCCCCAATTATCTTGTTTCGCGGAGTGATCTGTCTCTGGCTAATTTCAGCCAGACTCACTATATAGGTGCGCCGGCTGGTAATATCCAGACAATATTCAATTCGATCGCTTCGGGCAACTGGGCCAGCGGAGCTACCTGGGATGCAGGTGCGGCGCCCGGCAGTAGCGACTATGTGACCATTTCTTCCGGTCATACGGTTACTGTCAACAGTAATGCAACTGCGGCAAATCTTACGGTGCAGAATGGCGGCGCCCTGGCTACCGCTTCGGGCACACTGACAGTAGGCAATTCCATTGTCAATAACGGTACGTTCGCGGTTACCGGCGGAACTGTAAATTACGGTCCGGCCGGTGGTGGCAACAAACTGTTTGCCAACAACGGAACACTGGATGTATCCGGAGGTACGCTCAATATCAACGGAAACCTGATCAATGCAACCGGTTCAGTATTTAACCAGAGTGGCGGTAATATCAATATTGACGGTAACGACGGTACGGCGGCTGGCAGTGTTGCGATCACTTCTGACCTTCTAGGCTTTGGAACTTCAAGCAGCAGCAACGTTGGTATTAACGTAACCGGTGGTAATATTACTATCGTTGATCCGCATTTCGCAGGTACAGCTACGGCAACTGCCGGTGCGGCACTGGCTTTCCGCGCAACATCATCCGCAGGAAGGACTTTCGGTACCGCCCACACTACCACGTTCGGAGGTAACTCAGGAACAAATGCTTCGACAGCTACATTCTCTTTCTTTGTAGACTGTTATGTGAACAGCAGCCAGCTCGTGCTGGGCAATGTGGTGATCAATTCAGGCGCGGGCAGAAAGGTCATCACCGACGCTGTGTCTGGTGGTGGCGGACTCAACGTAGGCGGCAACCTTGTTATCAATGCCGGCAGCGAACTCATTGATACTACAATGGCGGCGCAGGGTATCACTCTTTCCGGTAACCTGACCAACAATGGAATTTTAACGCAGGTAAATACATCAGGACTCAGACTTATTTCGCTCACGGGCGCCGCAAATACGACACAGGGCGCAGTTGCAAATAGCGTCACCATAGGCGGTACCGGAATTTTCAGGAATACTGCAGGTACCACTACTGCCAGCTTCAATGGTCTTACTGTGAATAACACGAGCGCCACAGGAGCTATCATAGATGGATTTAACCCGGTACTGGCCGGAAACCTGAACCTTACCGCCGGCGTACTGAATATCGAAGACCAGCACCTGACGGTAGGCACAGCGCCTACGCCGTCCGTGGACATCATTGGTTCAGGTACGATCCGGGTGACTACCGGCACGGTGACACGGTGGTTCAGCACAAGCAACCTGCCGACGTCCCCGGCAAACTCCGGTGCAGGTTACTTCCCGATATCGGCAGCAGGCGGCAACAGGGCCGTTTCCATATACGGTTCAGCTCAGCCTTCCAGCGCAGGAACGATAACTGTCGGACACACCGACGCAACCGGGCTCTCCGCTGTTTCTGTTACCGATGGCAATTACAACATCGAAAAAAGGACAAATGCATACTGGAACATTACTACTGGTAACGGGTTTGCCGTAGCCGGTTCAACGATGGGCTTACGCGTCACAGCCGGCAACTTGCTGGATCCCGGAGCAAATGCCGCTAACCTTAGGTTAACGCAGGGCAGCTCTGTGGCCGGCACCCATGTTGCAGGTTCGGGTGCAGCCCCGAACTTCCAGGCATCCAGAACAGATCTCTCTTTGGCCAACTTCACTCAACCACATTATGTGGGCGGCTCGAACGCGGATCTTAATATTGCTAACCCTCCTGTGTTTACACTGCAGCCTGGCAGCGATACGGTATGCGCCGGCGCCGCGGCCAGCTTCAAAGCAGCCACGCAGGCAGCAGCTGCTTATCAGTGGCAGACATACAGTAACGGCGCATGGAGCAACATCGCTGCGTCTGCCAACGTTTCCGGAGAAACCACAGATTCTCTTACAATTCTTAATACCACTTCCTTCAACGGTAATGGATTCCGGCTGAAGGCTACCGCCAACGGTCTGGATACCTACTCCGACTCTGTCGGACTTACCGTAATCACCGTTACTGCGTCAGGTTCGCAAACCAATGTGAGCTGTTACAACGGAAATAACGGCACGGCAACGGTAGTCGCTTCCGGCGGATCCAGTCCCTATACCTATAGCTGGACCGGCACTACGGCTGCCACGGCTTCCGCTACCGGACTCTCGGCGGGTTCCTATTCAGTACTGGTCACGGATAACAATGGCTGTACCGCTAGTGCAAACTTTACGATTACCCAACCGGCCGCTGCGGTTTCCGGCAGTACGGTAGTAACGAACGTTACCTGCAACGGAGGCGCTAACGGTTCTATCAACCTGACGCCATCGGGAGGCACTGCGCCTTATACCTTCAACTGGGGTGGCGGTGTCACTACTGAAGACCGTACGGGACTCAGTGCGGGCTCTTATTCGGTTATCGTAACAGATGCGAACGGATGTACGGGCACTGTTAACGCGACGGTTACACAACCTGCTACTGCCGTTTCCGGCAGCACGATCGTGACCAGCGTTTCCTGTAACGGAGGTTCCGATGGCGCCATCAACCTGACGGCTTCCGGCGGAACTGCTCCTTACACCTACAACTGGGGCGGTGGTGTAACCACCGAAGACAGGACAGGGCTCAGTGCCGGTTCTTACTCGGTGACCATCACTGACGCGAACGGATGCACCGCTACGGTAAATGCAAGTGTTTCTCAGCCGGCCGCGGCAGTCTCTGGCAGCACAGTTGTGACCAATGTATCCTGCAATGGCGGTTCAAATGGTACGATCAACCTAACTCCTGCAGGTGGCACGGCACCTTATACTTATAACTGGGGAGGCGGCATAACCACTGAAGACCGCACAGGTCTCGCAGCGGGCGCTTATTCCGTAGTCATCACGGATGGTAACGGCTGCACCGCAACCGTTAACGTAACCATTTCCCAGCCTGCTGCAGCCGTATCCGGCACCACCGTGACCACCAATGTTTCGTGCTTCGGTGGAAGCAATGGTTCTATCAATCTGACGCCATCGGGTGGCACTGCTCCGTATACTTTTGACTGGGGTGGGGGTATCACCACCGAGGACCGTACCGGACTTGCGGCCGGCTCCTATACAGTAACGATCACTGACGCCAACGGATGCACCGGAACCGCGAACGCTACGGTCACTCAACCGACTGTTGCGCTGAGCGGCAGCACAACAGTGACGAATGTGTCCTGCTTCGGCGGTACCAATGGTTCGATCAATTTAACGCCGGCAGGCGGCACCGCCCCGTACACGTATAACTGGGGCGGCGGCATAACCACCGAAGACCGGACAGGGCTTGCGGCAGGCAGCTATACGGTAGTTATTACCGACGCCAACGGCTGTACTGCTACCGCAAATGCTACTGTAACCCAGCCTTTGGCTATAGTTTCAGGAACTACTGTCGTAACGAATGTGTCCTGCTTCGGTGGTAATAACGGCAGCATTAACCTTACACCTGCGGGTGGCACTGCTCCCTATACGTATGACTGGGGCGGAGGCATCACAACTGAAGACAGGACGGGTCTTGCTGCAGGAACTTATACAGTGATCATCACAGACGCCAATGGCTGCACGGGCACGGCGAATGCGACTGTCAGCCAGCCGGCTGCGATCGTTTCGGGCACCACCCTGGTGACCAACGTGTCTTGCTTCGGAGGTTCCAACGGAACGATCAACCTGACTCCGGCCGGCGGTACGGGGCCTTATACCTACAACTGGGGAGGCGGCGTGACCACTGAGGACAGAACCGGACTTTCCGCTGGTTCATACTCTGTGACGATCACCGACGCCAATGGTTGTACGGCGAGCGTCAACGCTACGGTTTCACAGCCTGCCGCTGCGGTTTCCGGCAGTACGGTAGTAACGAACGTCACCTGCAACGGAGGCGCTAACGGCTCTATCAACCTGACGCCATCGGGAGGCACTGCGCCTTATACCTTCAACTGGGGTGGCGGTGTCACTACTGAAGACCGTACGGGACTCAGTGCCGGCTCCTATTCGGTTGTCGTAACAGATGCGAACGGATGTACGGGCACTGTTAACGCGACGGTTACACAACCTGCTACTGCCGTTTCCGGCAGCACGATCGTGACCAGCGTTTCCTGTAACGGAGGTTCCGATGGCGCCATCAACCTGACGGCTTCCGGCGGAACTGCTCCTTACACCTACAACTGGGGCGGTGGTGTAACCACCGAAGACAGGACAGGGCTCAG
>Ga0196964_10000296_pt1 | contig 36645 bp, 48 predicted proteins | sample S1_10metaG_FD_148615 | JGI IMG/M metagenome (GOLD analysis project Ga0196964, IMG submission 148615) | Soil microbial communities from Anza Borrego desert, Southern California, United States - S1_10 | ecosystem: Environmental > Terrestrial > Soil > Desert | place: USA: California | collected...
TGTTGCCGGTGATGCCATTCGGCGCGGTTCCGCCAACTCGCGTGACGTGTTGTGGCTGCATGGCCGTGAAGTCGAGCGTTGACGGGCCTTCATAGCTGACCGTCAGGACCAAGTCGCAGATGCCCGCAAGGTCAATGTCGATGGTATTCCACACGGAACCTGCGGCGTCCCAAACATCCAAGTAGGGAGTGACTGGCATTCGATGGTTCTCTGTGACCGCGAGTTATGCGGTAGACAGTGGTTCGCACGTCAGACGGCGCCGGCGGCGATGGATCGCATTCTAGCGGAGTCGTTCGCTGTGATGAATTGCTGTTGTAGTTGATTGATTTGGTCCGTGATCTGGTTGACGACCGCAGTCAATTCGTTAAGTCGATTCGCTTGCTCTGTCGAGAATTGCGCGTTCGCATTCAACGCATCGACGATGGCCTCGCTGGCTCTGTCTTGCGCGCCAGCCATGCGTTGGGTAGCGGCTGAATTCGCCGAGGCGGCTTGCTGTCCGCGAGCATCACCGGCTTGCTGTGCGGGTTGTGTCGCCGGCCGTACTCCGCGCTGAGTCTGTTGCTCGAAATGTCGTTGTTGGTCGGCGTCGTGCTCGGCCGCGCGTTGCTGGCGGAATTCGTCATCTTCCTTTTGCTCGCGGGCCGCGCGCTGCTCTGGTGTTTCGTTTTCGCGGGCGACTCGTTCTTGCGCTTCGCGGGCATTGGCCTCCGCGATGTCACGCTTGGCCTGTTCTTTGGCTTCGGCGTCTCTTTTGGCCTGTTCGCGTTTGGCCTTGGCTTCGGCGTCAGCCTTCTTTTTGGCTTCTTTATTGGCCGCAATCTCGGCTTTAACTTGCTCGATGGGTTTCGGTGGCGGCAGCGGAATGACTTCCGGACGCTCGTTGTCTTCGTCTTCTTCCACTTTCTTTTTCCGAGCCTCCGCCTTGGCTTTTCCTTCCGCTTTGCGTTGTGCCGCCTTGTCGCCGGGTTTGGCTTTCTCGACTTGTTCGGCTCCGGCATTGACATTGGCGGCGTCGATGATGTCTTGAGCCGCTTTGGCAGCGATGGCTTTGAGCGCATTAGCGACCGGCTGCGCGAGTCCGCGCGTTTGATCGACCATGCGATTGAACAGCTCATTGCCGACCGCAGCGAGTTCCGCATCGGCCTTGCCCTTCTTGAGATCCTTATTGAATTGCGCTCCGGCTTTGTCGCGGACTTGTTTGACGTCGCCAGCTTTGACTTTCTTCCGCTGTCGTTGACGTTCTTGGATGAAGGCTTTCTCGGCGGCGTCTTGGCGACGCTTACGAGCCTCCTGAATCAAATCCTTCTGCTTGATGCGCTGACCGATTTGTTGCGCGGCTTGTTGGACTCGCGGTTCCTGTTGCAGCATGCCTTGCTGTCGTGCTCGCTTGGCATCTTCGAGTTCTTGTTCGCGCTGCGCGGCTTCGAGCAATGCCTTTTCGCGAGCCTTGCCGACCGCGATTTCGTCAGCGATGCGTTGCCGTGTATGCGCCTCTTGGTTCTTGTCAGCCGTGTCTTTGCGGTTGCGTTCGTTGGTTTCGATCTGCTGTTGAACGTCGGCTTCAGCTTTGAGTTTGTCAGAAGTGGCCTTCTGCAAATCTTCTGTGGCCTTCTTGCGGCGTTCCTCAGCGCCGGCGCTGCGGTCGGAATCGGCTGCCGCGTCCGCGGACTTGGCGCGTTGATACTCAACTTCGGCCGCGAAAGCTGCTTGGCGCTTAAGCTCCAACGCCTCACGGTCCAGCGCCGCATTCTTCTCGGCTCGCTCGAAATCGAGCTTAGCCTGTTCGGCGGCAGCTTGCTTGCGCGCATTCGCTTCGGCGGTGATCTGATTCTGAACGGCGAGCGCGTAGGCATCACGGCGTTGCTTCTTCTGCTGATCGCTGAGATTCTCGTCGTTCTGCGCGGCTTCGGCCTGTTGTCTGGCATATTCCGTCTTCGCGCGGACGCGGTCTAAGAAGGCTTCGCGATTCGCTTGCGCTTGTAGACGTTGCTTCTCGGCATTGGGGTCATCGGCACCACTGGAGATAGCTGAACGTTTCTTTTCGATTTCATGCAGTGCAGTGTTGAATCGAATTTGCTTTTGGAGTTCCTGCGATTGTTCGGCCAGCTTCTCGCTCACGTCTTTGGCAAGGCGTTCGTTTTCCTGTGCCCGCTCGCGCTCCGCTTTGAGAAGAGTGGCTTCAAGGTCGAGCAACTGTTGTTGCTCCGCACGCAGCCGCTTGGCCGACTTCTCATCGAGATCGTACGCGCCGCTAATACCTGTCGAGCGCCCTTTTTGGAGTCGGTCGATTTCGGCGAGCCGATCGCGCACTTGATCCAGAGTTGTGAGTTCGGAGTTGCGATAATCGGTCTGCCGCTTGAGTGCCGCTTCGGTGTCGGCTTCACTCTGAGCCTTGGCCTCGTCGGCCTTGGCGGCCTTAACACGATCAATCTGGGCTTCGACCTCGCCAAGTCGCTTTGCGGTCTTCTCAGCTTCCTCCGCCGTCATTGGCAAGAAGCCTTTCGCTGGAGTCGCGGTAAGCTGATCACGGAGCGCCTTTGCCGTAGCCTCTAGCTTGTCGAGCGTGTCCAGGCTCTTGAGTTGATTTTGCCACTCACGCTTGGCCGCTGCGTCGGCGTTCTCTGCGAACCCCTTATTAACCGCAGCGTCCTTGGCTTTCTGTGCCGCGAGCTTGTCAGATGCCAGAAGCGATTTACCGAGCGCCTCTTGCTCCGCGTCCGAGAACTGCTTCACCGAATCCGGCAGCAGTCCCCATGAATTCGCAAAATCCACCAAGCCTTTCCGGGCTGCGCGTAAGTTCGCCTCGATGGTGTCGCGGACGTAGCCCATCGCCTTTTCGGCATAGTCTTTCGCGATATCCCAGCCGTGCGGATTGGACAGCAGCTTTTGAAGATCCTCCCAGTGGTTCGCGATTTGGGCAATGATCACCGCGACGATTGCCAACTTGCCGGCTGCCGCCGCTGTCGCGCCAAACGATTGAACGAGCAACGGAATATTGTTGACGACTCCGCGCAGTCCGTACTGCATGTCATCGACAGCATAGGCGAGTTGCAGAATGCCGGTGCCGCTGGCGCTGCGTGATCCCGCGGCTCGATTCGCGGCGCGTCCGGTCGCCTCAAGCCCCAGCGAGGTTCGCAGCGCCGCATCGCTCGCTTCCGTGAAGCCACTCGCCATCGTCTTTGCCGAAGTGCCGGCCGCATTCATCTCGGCCGAGAGCTGTTTAACTTCCAGAGTCTCGAGCGCCTGCTTTAGCCGACGTGCTGAGTTCGCTGTCTCTGCGAGTCCAATGCGAATTCGCGCGGCAGCATCCGTCTGACCGAGCTTCTCAAACGTCTGCGCCGCCAGTTCCGCGGCCTCGCGCGTCTTACTGACTTCGGCCCACAACGCACGAACAGCAACGATGTCATCTTCCGGGAAATCGACCTGCGCCAATTCTTCGGCCAAGCGGTCGGACGCTTCAGCCCCCTTCTGTAATGTGAGATTAAACGCCTCGACTTGGGCCTTGAGTTTTTCGATGGCGGCTTCGGCCGCGGGATCGACTCGAAAGGAATACGTATCCGACTGCAAACCGATATCCGCATCACGCGATGCCTTGGCAACGGCCTGTTGCTCGCGAATCGTCTTGATGGTCTCTTCGGCTTTACGTCGCTCGGCTTCAATCTGTGCGTTGGCCTGCCGGCGGATCTCCTCATCAACGCGCTGATCGTTCGCGATTTTCCTGCCAGCTTCACCGGCCGCGTGTTGCTCAGGAGTGATGGGGCCGAACACGGGCGCCGTTGTCGATTCGAAACGCTCGCGCTCTTTCTTCTGACGTTCCAGCATCGCGGCAAAGTCGGCGGCAACTCGCTCGTGGGCTTCGTGCTCGGCGTTGACGAAGGCTTCGGCGTTGGCCCGAACGAACTCGTCTTGCTGCTTCTTCTGTCGCGCTTGGAGTGCGGCGAATTGCTGCTCGACCGACTGCAAACCGGCGTTGGTCGCGTCGTCGATTTCCAGCCTGATTTTCTCAGCCATCTCGGCACCTCAAACAAAAAAACCGCCCTGCGAGTTGCAACACACGCGAGAGGGCGGCTCAATGCCTTACGGCTTTGATTCGAGTGTTCAGGAGAGCGTGTGTTGCGGATGGGATTTTGTGCGGAGGCTTATCGGTGTGACAGGCCGAGCGATCAGTCAGAGGTCAGCACATCGCGAACGATTTCCGTAGCCGCTTCGCCGGCCGCTTTCTCGGCGTCCTCGCGCCACGGGTCCGGAAGCTGATCAGGAAACAGCGGACGCGCATAATCGAAATAGCTCGAATATTCGCGGTCGTAACCCAGGACGACGGCACCGGCGTCGATCTCAAACAAGTTCCCGCCGAGGTCGTCCGGCGGGATCTGCTTCCAGACACGATGCGGATCGGCGAAACCAGGAGCCGCCGCGGACCGTTGTAGACCGGTATCGACGCCGATCTGATAGCTGGACATCTCCTGAATGACCAAGTTGTCGAGCTTGCGTTTCAGCGCGGCGCGCACCTGCCGTAGTTGGAAGACGGCTTTCTCTTTGGGAACCACTTTGCCTTTGCCCTTGCGGGTTCGCGGCGTGATGCCACCGGACAGGATGCCGCGAATCTCCTGCGCCAGTGCCGCTCGTTCGGCGACGATGCGTTGCGCCGGCGCACGTCGGCGGACGCGAGCTTCAAGAGTCTTCGACGACAAGTCTTTCCACTGGATACCGTCGCTGCCGGTGCCGTGGCGTGACTTCTCTTCGTAGGCTTGTTGTGCGTTGCCGAGCACGCTGATACCGGCTGCCATTGCAATTTCATCAACACGCGCCTTGAGCGCGTCGGCCACAATGCCGGTGCGGACTCGCAACGACGGAAACATGGCTCGCCAGCGCGCCATCGGATTATCCCTTCAGGGGTTTGATTGCGTCAGGTCTCTCACAGAGGGCGTTTCGTCGCTGGTCTTCCGCTTCGGCCACTTCGCGCATATCTCTGTCGCCGGGCTGAAAGCACGATAAGCCGGCTGCCCACCGAAGCGCCATCAGCTCGACCTTGTCTTCAGTGCCCGGCCAGATCCGCGTCGGCTGTTGGAGGTCGCTTTTGGTCATCGCGTCACTGCCTCCAGTGAGTCACGATCCTCGCTGAGTTCTCGGCGTTGTTTTCGCTTCAAGCGTCGCGGTTGCCGGAGTTGCCGTAAGCACGTCAAGACGAGCCAGTAGCGTTCCTTCCACGCCAGCACGAAGACAGCCTGCTTTGCTGGGTTGATCCAATACTTGGTGTGAGCGTTCGGTAGGCAGTGCGTTGTGGTCAGCAGTTCCAGGGCCTTAGCTTCTCGGGCTTCACTGAGCCAGCGCTGACCGACTTTCAGGCTGACGCCAAACCGCGATCGAAGTCGGTTGACGGCGTGATTGCTGAAGACGGCCAGCATCATTGCGGCCCTCGCGAAAGGAGTCCTCAGTGATACTTTCCGCACTTTGGACACGGTTGTCGTTGCTGCCCGCCAGTCACGGGCTTCGCTGTGTTCTCGCCCGCCGCTGCTGCTTGGGAGGCCGCGAGCGACGGGTAGACGAACCTCGCAATCTGAGCAGCATCCATTGCGCCCTCGTGAATGCCGGTGATTTGGTTCGACTGGATGCGGAGGAAGGCCGGTAGCGAAGTCGGCGATTTCACGCCGGCTGCGTGCGGCAGTTGCTTCAGTGCTTCGATCGCTTTGGAATCGGTGTCGTAATCCAGCACCAGCAGATGCGACTGCGGACCTTTGTTGATCAGCCAGCCAGATCGTTCGAGCTTAGGAATCTCGTCGCGTGTCACCGGGATGCACGGTGGACACCAATCGGCAGTGATCATCACGCCGCGGTTCTCACGCTCACGGTTCTGCGCTCGCTTGTATTGCAGTGGTGTCGCTTCGACTTGCGCGAGTTCCGGCGGCGGTGTCAGTGAGCTGCATCCAGCCAGTGATGCGGCGCGACCACACTGGCAGCCTTCACGATTGCAGCCACACTGACAGCGAGTCGTTGGTGTCGTCTGGGGTGCGAGAGACTCTTCCGTCTGCCAGCCCAGTGGAAACGTCCGTTTGTGTGTGCCGAACAGCGACTTGACGTGCGCGGTCATCGTATCGTCGGAGTTGAGTTCGATCTTCGTGAGCGATGGTGACACTTTGATGCCCGCGAAGATCTTGGCAGTCACAGTGGGCAGCGGCTTCGCAAACGTGATGGTTCCGCCTTCATCTGTCAGCGAGTAATCGGCTTTCGTTTCCGTTGGCAGGTTCAACGTGACGTCATCGCGCACGATCTTCCGGGCCTCGCCTGTCAGAGTGAGCGTGCCGGAATCGCCGAGTGCCTCAAAGATGGTCGCGACAACAGAAGCCGGAGCCGACACTTTGAGCGGGACGCTCGACCCTGCCGAATCCGGGGCCGGCTGGCCATCATCGACAATCGGTGCCGGCTCCGGTTCGCTCTTGTCTTCGTTGTCAGCAATGGCATGCGCGGCACAGCCCGCGATGAGTAGCGCGAGCAATTCAAGCAATAAAAACAGCAACTTCATGACTCCTCCCCACTAAACCAACGCTTGAGCCAACCGATAATCGAGAACAGGCACGAGATGACCGTCAGCACCGTGATCGGATCGCAGCCGGCAGGAGGGGCAGCCTTGACTTGTTGTTGCGCGGCATGAAGTCCCTTGCGTAAAAACTCTTCGCTGATGTGCGCCGGAGCCCCCATCGGTAAGTGATTCACGGTCCACTCGTGCATGCGATCGAAGACAGCTTGTGTGATCTTTTCTCGTTGTTCCGGCGAGACGTCTCGCAACTCTTCGCTGTGTGTGGTGTCAAGTCGAGCACAAACCGCATGCGTTGCCGCGGCGAAGTTCTCTTCGATGAACTGGCGATTGCGTCGAGCCATGATTAGCACGTATCTCCTGCGCGGCTCTCCGTGTAAGAACGGCGCTTTGGCTCGCGTTCCTGAATGTCTCCGAACGCCAAGCAAACCCAATTCGGATCTGCGGAGTAGACATCCCACGCCGCATGACTGATGACGGCGATTCCGTTGCGCCCCCAGCGCTGGCCGTGCGTATTGCGGACCACCGGGCACAGTTCGCCATCCAGAGTGAACCAACCGCAGAGGTATTTGCAGTGGTATCCGCGCCGCATGCCTGTCTTCAGGTGTCGTGGCTGAATAACCCAATCTGAGGAATTGATGTTGTCGAGTGCTGACGTCCAAATCCCGCCGAACAGCATGGGGTCTTGATTGGTGAGCCAATCCTGCATCGTGCTCCAAGATCTGCCATCGTAATGCACATCTCCGAGATGCTTGTGTTGAATCGCGTCATGCACGGCAGCGCCAGGAAGGTCCGTCGTATAATGAGCCGGCATTGGGCAAAGTACATCCAGCGCGCATCCGCGGTTATTCGACGACTCCAGCGCACCATACAGCGACGCGCCTTGATCGCGGCCGAGGAAACCGCTGGCTCGCTGTGAGTCGATATAGGCTTGCCACATCGAGAACCAAACCAACTCGCCCGTCTCCACCATATTGCGATGCTCGAAACAGCCGCTCTTGCCGCCGCCCACGCAGCATGAGAACGAGCCTTGATTCTTCGGCGGAATCGGCAGCCACCATTGCGGCGGCAGATTGCTAGTGTCTTTGACTTGAAAGCTAACTGGCGTCGGCGCGAGCCGCGACAAAATCTCCTGATGCTGCCGCTCGATGTCCGGCCGCAGGCCGTCATCATCACGATCGACAATCAGTCCTAGTCCGTCGCTCATTTGGAGTCCGCCTCTCTGCCCATAAGCCGCTCGAACAGAGCGCGATCTCCAGGGTGTGCCAGATCGATTCCCGGACCCGTTGATAGCTCGTCGATGTGGTTTGATTCGTTGAACTCATCGATTAGTTTGCCGACTGGAATGCAGACCGGTTCATTAAAGCAGCATTGACGCCCTGAGACATCGACTTCCCAAGTTGCGAGCCGATCGTTTATCAGCATCGCCGCACGATAGTTGCCCACGGCGAAGACACCCGCGGCAATCACGATGGCGATTCCCAGGAATCCGGCAGCGTTCGCGATCGTTCGCCGCAACGCCAGCAATTCGTTATCGACTTGCTCGTCTTCGTTCATTGGGCGCCCGCCTTTTCAGCCGCTTTTGCCAACTGCTCCAACACCGCATCAAACGCTTCTTGATCGTCCTGCGGAATCGAGTCGAGTTTCCTCGATAGTGCGGTAGCCACTGGCTTCCAAGTCTCTTCGGACGCTTCCGCTCCGGCCTTTGCAATCGCGTCAATTCGCTTGCCGTCGAACTTCGTTCCCTTCAGGGCTCGCAGCTTTTCAGCTCGCAAGACGTCACGCGCCTGGAAAGACTCGTAGGCGATCTGCTCCAGGTTCTTCGCAACGGGCTTCGTGTCCTTTTTCTTCTTTGTCGGCTGCTTCCCGGATTGAGCCGCGCAACCAATGACCAACGACAGGACGACGCAAGCCGCGACTTGAGTGAGACATTTACGTTTCATCGCTGGGCGGTTCATTGCGTCGCTTCCGTTTCGATTGCTCAACTCGTCTTTGCCAGTACCTCAGTTCCCGTCGATCCCAGATCCAAAACAAGACCACGCAGCCGACCAAACAGCCGAGCAGACTCACGCTGGATGCTCCGCTGGCGGCGCTGGATCGGGGGTCATTAACGCAATCGCGATCTCATGGACCTTTGGCAAGAGGGACGGTTTTTTCCGCGCGCAGTGCACCTCTAAGGCCACTACCAACGTTCTGACCACCGAGTTCTCCAAGCCGCTATCCTGCTTGACGATCAGCGGCAATAGCTTCGTGGCGTCCGTCAGCAGCACTTCAGCAGACTTGGTATCGCCGAGAATCGGGCCCAGCGCGTCTGTGACTTTTCTCAAAACGTCAGTCGGGAGCCCGATCGACTTCAGCAGGTCGATGACCTTCGCAACAGCGTTGCTCGGATCGTTGACGGCAATTAGAGCGCGGCCACTCTTGATCACGGACCAGATTAGTCCTCCGATGGAGGCCAGCGAGATTGCTCCGCCGCCAAACGTCAGGCCCGTTGTCGCTGTCGTCCCCTCGGCTGCTCCGTATGAAACAGGCACATAATTCCCCATCGCGATGGCACCACAGACGAGTGCACTCGCTGCGCAGCCCAAAGAGATCCACTGATAACGATTCACGATCTCGACTCCTTCAGACTTGAGCAACAAGCGACTTTCCGTTGGCTCGCTTGGAAGGTGCCACGCGTGCGGATTGCTCCGCATCGCGCATGGCGTTGATGCTGTGGAGCAGGCTTGTTTGGCGTGTCTTCCAGCAGCAGGCTTTGAATTTCTTGCCGCTGCCGCAGACACAACGATCGTTGCGGCCGGCTGGCGGCTTGACGTGATTAATGACGGTGAGAGTGATAGGTTTGCGGTTCATTAGTTCGCTTCGCTTGAACCGACCGGAGCAGTCGCGGCCGTCTTCTTGCCGCTCGCCAAGCGCTCGATGCGGTCCATCTCTTCACGATCCGATTTCCGCAGTTCTGCATAATGCTCGCGCTGCGCTTGCAGTTCCGCCGAAAAGGCTTCGTCCCGATCTTTGAGCTTCGCCGTGAAATCGTCGGCGACTTCCTTATGGCCGCTGTTGATGGCCGCGATGTGCTTGGGAATCTCGTTGCGCGCAAATTCTTCAGCCTTGCCCGCCAACCAATACATGCACCAGCCCATTGCCAGCAGCATGACGACAAGAAGGAAGCTGACCTCATTTCGGAAGATCCGTCCGAGCGGTTCTAAGGCGGTCCGCAGCACAGACGTTTTGAGGTCTTCGGTCGGAAGCGGTTGGTTCATTCGTGCGGCCCTACGTTGGGAATCTCACGGCGACCGGGCAGATACTGTGAGGAGACTTAACGGCGTTCAAGACGGATGGTCAGTTCTTCAGTCGCAGCGCCTTTGTTCCCGTTGTGGTGCGAATGCGAATTGAGGACGCGCGCGGGTCTGTAGTCTCGACTAGATAGGCCGCTCGCGTGATTCCGTTCTTAGGCAATCGCAGTTGTCCGCCCATGCCGGCAGGAGCGTTTTCGATGGCGACAAGCGTTAGCTCTTTGACCGTGCTGCCGTAGAAGACGCGGAAGCCGTCGAACTGGGGAACTGTGCTGACAGCCCAGATCGCGCTTGTGCCGGCCGAGATAGCGACGCTTCTGGCGGCGCTGGCGGCGATCGCCGAACAGGCTGCCGATCCGGACGAGCTTCCTGCACCGAACGCCGTCCAGACGATGGCACCGCCGGCCGTGCTGGTTGCTGTGGATGCTGTTACCGCGGCCGAGAGACCGGCGCCGATGGCGTTGCACGTTGTCACGCCTCCGGCGGCACCGTCAGCCCTGGCGGCGCTCGCGCCGCTGGCTGCGATCGAGGCGACTCCGTTTGATTGAGCGATCACAGCGGCGGCGCTCGCACCGGTCGCTGTGACGCTGGAACTGCCGGCGGACACGCCCGCTCCAGCGATGGCTACGACGCCGGATACGGTCGCGATTCCGGTAGAAGCGGCCACTGCACGCACCGATGCAACGCTGGCCGCTGCTGCGGTCGCCGACCCGTTTGCTGAGAACACGGCGTTGTGCAGGTCGGTCGCGATCAGATTCGAGCTGGCAGACCCAGCGGCCGAGAACGCTGACGAATAAATCGCTGTGCTCATCGCGGAGACCGCGGCCGAACCGCTCGCCGTGAAGGTTGCCTGGCGCGTGCCGGTGCCAACGATGTTTGTGGTTGTTGTGCCGGCGGACACGCCAATCGTGGCGATGGTCGCATTGCCAGTTGCGGCCGTGCTCGTCGAACTGGACGATGAGCCGACCGCGAAGAGAGTTCCGGTTCCGATGCCGACAACCGAAGCGGTCCCGGCCGAACTCGCCAGGGCTGACGATGCTGCAGACGCGGTGATGCTTGTCGTGCTCGTACCGGTTGATGTCGCTGCCGCGACTGACTCCGCGCCACCGACCACGCTGACGGTGCAAGATCCCGACGAAGCGCCAACAGTCGTTGATGTCGCCGCTCCGACAAACGAAGCCGACGCGCTGCCCGAAGCTGAAGCCGTTGTTGCCAGCGCACCGACGCCGTTGGTGGTAGCGAATCCGCTGGCCGTGAATGGCGATGCCACTGCTCGGATGCCCGTGGCTTGCGCCGTCGATGTGCCGCTTGCAAGTCCCACGGCCGAGTTGCCGAGCGTAACCCCGTTGACAACCGCCACGCCGCTGGCCGATGCGCTGGCCGTGCATTCGCTGGCGCCGATGACGTTGGAACTCGCCACGCCGGCGCTGACGATGGTCGATCGAGCAACGCTCTCGGCGACGATGCTGGTGGCCGCGGACCCGCTCGCGGAACCAAAGCCGGCATGCAGATCAGTGATGACACCCGAGACCGTCGCGTTGCCAGAGGCGGAACCGCTGGCTGACGCCGAGCGAATTCCGACACCGATGACTGATGACGTGCCGCTCGATGATCCCACCGCGCTGTTGCCGAGCGTGCGAACGTCCGTGGTGGCTGTGCCTGACGAAGAGCCCGTCGCTGTACTGGTTGTTGCGGTGGTCGCGGATCCACTCGCCAACCCCGAAGATACTGCAACGCTCACTGCGGCCGATGATCCGACGGCGCTGACAGCGGACGCGCCTGAGGCCGTGGCAATGGCGGCATGCAGATCAGTGATGACACCACTGACGCTGGCGACGCCGGCAGCCGTGCCGCTCGCTGCGGCCGAGCGGATGCCAGTCGCAGACGCCGAAGACGTCCCCGAGGATGAACCGACCGCAGCACGCAGATCGGTGCCGATCACATTGGAGGAAGCCGATCCTGACGACGAGCCAACGGCAATGCTGGCGGCTGCGCTGAGCGCCGTGGCTGTCGATGCGCCGATGGACTCGGCGACTCCGGGAGTAATGGCTGTTCCGATTGCCGCGACGGCTGACGTACCCGCGGCAGTGCCGACCGCGGGCCGAATTCCAGTTCCGACAGCCGTCACTGTCACCGTGCCAGCGGCGCTCGCAACGGATGTCGTCGCGGCTCTGCCGACTCCGGCCGCATCGCCAATTCCAGCGGCGCTCCCGACTGTGTGATTGATCCCGGTGCCGACGGCGCTGACAGTGGACGCGCCTGAGGCGGTCGCAGTCGTCGTCGCCGTGCTGGTGCCGATCCATGCTGTCGTCCCAGTGCCGCTGCTTGATCCGATTGATTCCGCGAAACTCTCGGCGGCGCCGGTCACGGCCGCTGTGCCAGCACTGGTACCGACTCCGCTGCCGGTGCCTTCGGCGCTCACGGTCGCACTGCCGGAAGACGTCGCGGCTGCCTGCGCTGTGCTTTGTCCGATCGCGCTAACCGTGCTGCTGCCTGACGACGAGCCGACTGCTTCACTCGATACGGTGCCAACAGCGCTCGCAGCGGAGGTTGCTACGGCACTGCCGGCGGTATCGATCTTGCCGTTTCCAACCGCTGAGACTGTCGCTGTGCCGGACGATTCTGCTACCGAACCGAGCGCTTCTCCGACAGCGCTGGCCGTTGCTGTGCCTTCTGACGAGCCAGCGCCTTGACGGAGATCTGTTCCCACGGCATCGGACGTGGAACTACCGGCGGCACTTCCAACAGCAGTCGTGATGCCTTCGCCGTAGCCATTGACGCTCGACGTTCCAGACGACGAAGCAGTCGACGTTGCGGAAGATGCACCGACGCCGCTGGCATCACCGGTGCCGGATGCGCTCGCAACAGCGGTGGCAGAGCTTGCACCCACCGCGCTGACGCTGGCTGAACCGTCAGATGATGCGACGCTGGCGGCTGTGCTCGCGCCGACTGCGGAACACGCGGCCAATCCATCCGAGGAAGCCACGGCCGCAGCTGTTGAAGCTCCGACAAACGAAGCCGACGCGCTGCCGCTGGTATTTCCCACGGCTACTGCATCACTGGCGCCGACTCCGCTGACCGCTGCGGATCCAGAAGACGAGCCGACTGTCGAAGAGACACCGCCAGCCTCTGCGGCACTGTAGATCAGTCGCCGCCTGATCCGATGCAGATTGCGGACAGTGCGGAAGCGCGGCACAAGCTAAAATTCCTGAACAATGGCCGTACCCTGAATGCTGATGTCATCACCTGGCGTGCTTTCGCAGCGGACCAAGAGAGCTTCGCCCTGTCGTGCTGTCGGCGCGAGATCCGCATCAGGCCAGAAGCGTTCCAACGGGGTGTTGCGGATGTTCCACGAAAACTCTTCCATGATCGTGGAAGTTCCGGACGTGGTCGCCACCGTTGAGTTGTTCGCCTCCGCAGTGAAACCAGCCGCGACATCAACGCCAGGATCATTCTTGACCGGAGTCACCGATGAGCCGCCACTGCCAGACGTCACTGTGGCCGCCATATGCCGAATCGTGAGGCGGAGATTTTCTTCGGCCGCATCTCCCACTTCGGAGGTCTGGCCCAGAATGAGCCCGAGCAACTTGATGGGCTTGTCGTCGGCCGGCAGCAGTTCAAACAAATCACAATCGCCGCCAGCATTCGTAAGCGTGCCTTGGTAGGGGACTCGATAGATGCGGCTCATCCTATTCACCGCCTTTCATGGTGGCGAACCTCGGTTGTGGTCCTTGGAAGTAATCGATCGCTTCTTTACGGACAGCAGGTGGAGCGTCTCTCAACATGCGGACCAACACTCGCACTTTGTGCTGCAAGTGCTTGTCATCGTGCGGTGCTAGTTCCGATTGCTCCAGCTGCCGCGGCCCAAGATCGCTACCGTCGCGTGCTCGCGACCGACAGCCGGCGTTGCACTCAGCGACGAACACGCGAGGTTGAGGCTCATTTTTTCTTGGCATAATTACCACCAGACTGTTTTCTGAACGCGGTCCCACAGTGACCGCTTAGATTTCGAGCTTGCTCCAGCAGCACCAACACCACCTGCAGCAGCAGATCCTGAACCCCACTCAATCCGCACGATGCCACCTCCTGGTGCGCCAGCAGCGGCCGCATTAACGCCGCTGCCGCCACCGCCACCGCCATATGCCGCTCCGTCTGCCCCGGTATCGGCACCGGTACCGCCACCGCCAGTAGCTGTGTTAAACTGCAAAACTGCCGCACCACCGGCTCCGTGTCCGCTTTCTCCGGCGTTCCCACCATCATTCCCATTACTCTGATAACCACCAGCACCGCCACCGCCACCACCATACGGGTGTGACAGCGCGCCATTGCCGCCATCACCACCATCGAACTTGACAGTCCCGTTTGAGTTCGCTGCTAGACCGCCAGCACCGCCGTTACTCGCACTTCCGTCCGTCCCGCCTTCGGCGAGCACGTCAAACGTCATGCCGCCATCCGTCGAAAACCAGCTGTGGTCGCCAGGGCCCGTACTGACGTTGAGGCTATAGGAAGTGTTCGGATCAACTACGTTGAAACTTCTGCGAGCGTAAGCACTGCCACCGCCGCCACCGCCGCCACCGCCGCCAGTACTGACGTCACCGTTACCGCCTTTGCTAATGCAATGGACTGTGAATTCCTGACTAGCGATTAAACCATCGCTCGCCGGAGTCCACGAGTCGTTGCCGGGAGTGGTGAACGAACGGCTGCCCATAACGCTGGCTTAGCTCTCCTTCGAATGATCCTGCTGCTCCGCCGCCGCGTAAGCGGCCTTCACTGTCGCCTCGCAGCGCGGTGAGACTTGCGCCAGAAAGTCCGGATGCAAGAACCCGAGCTTTCCGTAGGTGTGCGATCCAACGCCATCCGGGTTAATGATCGATTGCACGAAGTTATGCGCGGCCTGATTGGCCGTGATCGGCAAGCCGTCGATGTCTTTGCCGTGATCAGCGTCGAGCGCAAACTCTTTGACGAGCACTCGCGGCTTGTCGCCCATGCGCGCATAGACGCGGTTCTCTTCGTGGTACAGATAGTATTCGTGCTGATCGGTGATGGATTTGGCCATTACAGAATCCTTGGGATTGGAGATCTCCGGGGAGTCGAAAACAGCAAAGCGAGTGAGCCCCGAGCGCGCTCACTCGCTGCTGACAACGGTTAGTCTTCGGTGATCGTCGAAGCAGTCGTCAGGCTGGGTGTGATTCCGTTGCCGGTGACGATGTTGGGCGTGATCGTGCCCTTGTAGAGGATCTTGCCTGTGCCGCTGGAATCAGTGCCGATGGCGAAGTGTGTCGCGGTGCCGCTGCCGCCCGTGCCGGCCGGAAACGTGACCGCTGACGTCGGACTGACGGAGTTTGCCGTGACGGTGAAGCCGCTCGAACTGCGAGCCACTGCGACACGCGCGTAGCTCGTATAGGTGCACTCGCTGGTCGTCTGATTGCCCGTTTCGCCGGGATCGGCGGTGTGCAGCGAGAAATGCAGGCTGCCGGCCGTGGAAGAACCACGCAGGCCGGTCGCGTCGCCGATGTTCGCCGCATTGGTGTTGTTGAAGATCAGCAGCATGAGGTCATTTTCAAACGTATTGCCCTTGGACATGGCCAGTCACCTTTCAAATGGCCGCTAGTTATGCGGCGGAAAGAAGGTCACTCGGCGGAAGTCACTCGACTCCGTTCCGAATTGATGTCGTTACAAGTCCGTTCTCAACCAAATTTGTCCCACTTCTGGTGATGCTGGATCGTCGGTCCGCGGCTCGATACGAAAGTTGCCAGATGGTCCCTGCGGCCCGACAGCGCTGACGGTCACAACCACGACGTCATCGACCACTTCGACGTTCACTTCCTCCAATGTCACGTTGACGGGATCGCTCATGGTTCATTGCTGAATCGGGATCGTGCCGAACAAATACCGGCGTCCATTGACGACTTCGAAAACGTAATCCACGACTTGGTCGGTCAGCCCTGCGGTGTCGTCGGCCGTCAGAGTGATCGTTGCCGTCGTGGTGGCTCCTGGCGTTCCGATGACGATCTTGGTGGGTGACGTGTAAGTTGCGATCGCGTTTTCTTCGTACTGCTTGCGGAGGATCAATCGCACCGTTTTGCCGGTCAGGTTCTCCGGCAGCGTGATCGCTTTTGTCCACGGCAAGCCGACAATGATCGGCGTGCTGGTGAAGTGAAACTCCCCCGGCATCAAGACACCAAACTCCATGTCTGAGTGACCGCAGGCGTCGAGCTGCTCGGCTTCAAGCAGGCGAACGACAGCGGTTGAAAGTTGTAGTCCTCGACGGCGACATCGTCGGGCGCGTCGAGCAATGCGAGACGATTGAACGTGAACACGCCTTGGGCATAGACGCCGCTCGCGCCGGTGCCTTCATGTCGCCCCTTGATCGTCAATGAGGCCGTCTTGATGGCGATCGTGCTGAGACGTTGCAGCACCGCATAAGCGGCCGAAGTCTTCAACGGCTTGATTGTGAGACTCTGTTGGCCCGATGTGGCTCTGCACGAGGACGGCGTATAGTCGCCGTTGAACTTCAGCGCGAGGCCGTGTCGGATCGTCCAGACGAAGGATTCGATGGGCAGCGCGGAGCCATCAAGGGTGAACGCGACATCCGAAAACAGGAACTCCGTCAGCTTGCCGCGATTGTCCGGCGGCGTCATCACGAGCACGCTTTCAGCTTCCAGCTTCCCGATCAGTGAGAGCGACAACCGGACGCCGGACTCGTCACCGGAGAGGGTGGCTTCGTTGACCCGCAGGCCGGTCCACTTCGATTGACTGACCTCATCCTTCCAATGCAACGTCTTGCTGAGCCGGTCCGCAGCTTCCGGATCGCTGAAGGCCCAATCGATCAGGTATTGTGCGAATGAGTCCGAGGCACCCGACGCGAAGAACCCATAGAGCGCCGTGGCAATCGTGCCCTGAATCGTGCGCCGCAGCTTTTCGACGTGGCGGACCTGCAACACTCCGCAGGCCGGCTTTTGCTCGCGGGTCTCCACTTCGGCTTTCAGACCGAATTCAGCGAGCGGCACATAGCGATTGATCGTGCTGCCGACCGTGCCCCAATCCGCAGCGACAGCAGGCACAGAGACCTGCTCGGACTGCAAAACGGCGAAGGATTGGGCGGATGGCATGATTCACGACTCGGGTGATTAAGCCTCTTCGGTCCAGACCGGAGTGACTTGGTTGGCGCTGGTATCAGGTTTGAGCACGTCAAAGATCAGTGGCTGCATCGCGAAGTCATCTTGGGTCAAAGCCTCGTCGGCATTCATTAGCGAGCAGCGGCCAAAGGTGAAGGCCCCTTGCACGTAATTGCCGGTCGATCCGGTTCCGCTGTGCAGGCCCTTGATCGTCAGCACGTTGGTCAACTCGGTCTGCTCTTGCAGCCGTTGATAGGCGTCATACGTGCCGGAGTCTTTGAGCGGAGTCACCGTCAACGTCTGCACGTTGTGCTGAGCCGACAACTTGTTCGGTCGGCTTCCGTTCATGTACTTGGCTTTGAGACCCCAGTCGATCGACCATTCAAAGCTGTCGATCGTGAGCGCGGAACCGCCGAGCGTGAACGTGGTATCGGAGAAATAAAATTCCAACAGCTTCGTGCGATCATCCGGCAGCGAGTCTGCCGCCGCTTGCAGCGTAAGTTCGGTTTTGCCCATCAAATCCAGTGTCAATTCCAGGAATCCGGAATCGGACGAGCCCTTGAGCGTCATCTTGTTGACGCGCATGCCCGTGAATTCGTGGCCGGCCACCGTGGCCCCCGCACCATCGCGTCCGATGTCAAAGACACGAATCGATGGCCGCGGATCAAGCGTCTCTTGGCTATCGGTGGCGAGTTCCAAGAAATACTGCGCGAGCGATTTGCCGCCGGTGTTCGTCGGCACCTTGCCATACAGCGGCAAGACAATCTGGCCTTGCGGCATCGAGTTCGGATTCTGCGCGTGACGTCGCTGTGCCTGGCCGATGAATGGATTGTGTTTGACGACGTTGCGTTGCAGCTTCAGTCCGCACTGCGTGGTGGGGCAATGCACGAGCACCGGAGTTGTCGGCCGGGTGCCCCAATCGGAGCCAGCGCCGGTTTCCTTCTCGAAATACTGATAACGCTTCGCGCCGAGAATGTGGGCCATGATAGTTTCGCTTTGCGATTACGTGTTGGGTTGAAAGTTGCAGCGGAGCACGACGTCAATGGTTGTGAGGACGACTCGCACCGGGTTCGTTTCCTTATTGAGCACTGTTCGCTGAAAGCTGGCAGCCGGTCCCATGAGCGGCATCACATCCTTTGTGTATGGCACTGTTGGTGTATTCGGCGGGGCGGATCGATGAATGGCTCTCGCAATTTGTGTGAAGACTTTTTCTGCCGGCCCTAACAGCCAGCCGCTCGTCCAAATCTGCATCCGCAACGTGTACGGCCAGCGTTGCATCGTGTTGACGTACCACTTCGGAATCACACTGGTTGGCCAAATGCCAATTGCCGGAAGATCCGAGTACGCCGGCTCTGCCTCCCTCAACATGGTGTTGTCGGAATCGAACTTGAACTTGGCTTTGAATGTCCTTTGCAGGTCATCGAAATTGTCGATGGCGTTCCACAGCGCCGCGCGAGCATCAGTCAGAACGGTCTCGTATCCCATGCTCTCACGTCGTCAGGTCCGCTATCGTGAAGCCCCGCACTTCGGCCGTGGCCTGTAACGGCAACTGCAACGGCGTCAGTCCAGGGATCGTTAGTTCTCCGGTTCGCACTAATTCGAGTTGCCGTCTCGCGTGGTCGCGGTCTTCCATCATTTGAGCGCTGCATTCGCGGCCACCGATGTTGGCGGCTGCGACAATGACCAAATCCACGGCGATGAACTTGAGCCAGGTGTTTCCGCGAGCCGTCGCTGTCTCGTATCTGTCTTGAATCGCGGCGTCGATTTCCGAATCCACACGTTGAATCGAAACCGTGATGTAGTTGGCGATCTCCGTTGCACTCACCACGTTGTCGCCGTCACGATCGAAGAGCGCCTGAAGTCCCCCAGGCGTCGCTCGATTCGTGATGTCGGCCTGATTGCAGTAGTGATCGGCCATTTGTGTGTGCTGATAAAACCTTGACGGCGCCGCGATCCGTGCGACGCCGCCGAGGTCGGCTCAAAGGATCGTGACTTAGCCCGTGAAGACTTTGCCGCAGAGCGGGGCATTCGGATCGGCGAAAGCGGCACCCCAGTTGTTGATGCCGTTCATCCAGTAGCTCGGTGGTTGCCCTGGCTCCTTGGCGATGTAGCCAAACTCGCCGGGTACGAAGGTCATGTCGTTGAGCGCGGCCTGGACGTCGCTGAAGCGGGTCGTCCCGCTCTGCTTGTCCATCGGCTCCATGCCTTCGTAGCCGCGCAACCACGGACCACGCGACGGCAGCAAGAGTGCATAGGTCTGCGGAATTAAGTCGGTCACGGCCCCGCCCACCGGAGCGGTGTAGCTTTCCTTATGGAAATACCAATCCTTGCCGAACAAACCTTGCACCACGTTGCCGGCATAAATCTGCCGCGACAACGCGGAGTCGGCCTGCGCCCACGCCTTGAACAGCGTGTTGTTGAGGATGTGTTTCCGGTCCAGAATGTTGCAGTGGACCTCTTTAATCGGCGGACAGCCGCGGTCGGCTTGGTCTTTGTCGATCGCATCCAATTGAGCCTGAATGTCGGTCGAGGCGGTGGACCATTGCGCGGTCACGCGGCCGTTCAAGTCGCCGCGATTCCGATTCGGGACTCCGAAATCAATCGAAACGATCGTGTTGGCGTGATTGGTGATCACGCCGGTTGTCGCATGCACGGTCGGCGAGAGCAGTTGGTTCGCCGAGTTAAAGTTGATGCGGTTGTACACAAACATGTGAGCCAGCATCGCCTCCATGAGCAGATACTGACCGCGCTTCATGTCCATCACTTTGTCGTCGATCAACTGCGATGCTGTGAGCCGTTCCCATTTGCTGGCCGACTTCATCAGACCGATGATGATTTCGGTCGTCAGTTCCGTGCGATCGGCCTGACGGACGATCGTGTGCTCGGTGTCGGCGTAGCCAGGCGGTTGCGCGACGTGCGGCTGCCCGGCCAAATTCAGCTTGCCCGGCGTTTGATTGCTGCTGACCGACAGTACGCGGACCGTCTTCAAGACGACTTGCTGCTTCGGCAGTGGCTCGAACCAATTCTTCGCCCACCAGCGTTCGACGGAGGGGTCCAACTTGCGATAGACCGGGCCGAATTCTTGGAAGTCGAACAGATTGCGAATCACAGAAAGATCGGGCATCTCGGGCTCCAGGCCGGTAGTTATCCGGCAAAGGAAGTTGAGAGGTCGGAATCAAAATCGAGTTGTCAGGCCAGCTGGTTAGCCGGCCACGAAGCCGTAATCGGTATCGAGCATCAAATGCTTGAAGATCGTGTTGGCCGGATCGCTTTGGATGGCATCGACGTCGCCGAGCAACATCGCATCAATCACGCAGCCGGCGAGCAGAGCACCACGCAGTGGATCCGTGCCGATGTAGCGGTCACGCAACGTGCCGTCGCGATCCTTGAGCTTCACATAGGTATTGAGCACAGCCCGAGCGGTCTCGGAGCCGGCCGCGTTGTCGCAATAGACCTGATCGTCGTCCGCCCAAGTCGCGGCAGAAGTCAGCGTCAGCGTGTTGGTCGAGTAATCAATCGCCGTGACGGCGTTGCCGGTCGTGCGCGTCTGATTGATGGTGGAGAGCGCCACGACGTCATCGGTGTGATAGACGCCGTTGGCATTTGTTGGGGACACAAACAGCAACCGCTCATGCACGTTCGCGGCGTCATCGTCGAAGTAAAGGGCGACGCCGTTGGAGGAGGCCGAAGCGTCGTGTTTGACTCGAATGGCGCTGCCGTCGCTGGCGAACACAAAGGCATCCTTCGCCGTCGCAGCAATGTTCGCGAGGAACCGCTCATCCGGATTCGTGGCGTCCTCATCGAAGTAGATCTGATAACCGCCCGTTGCGGCGGCGTCATCATCCTCAACTTTGACCACTGGACCGGACGACCCGATTTTGAATGTTGAATCGGCATTGCCGGCGTTGACCGCCTCCAAGTGCGCCATCGGCGATTCGCTGAGTTCGTCGATGTGCAAATAGACCGCGACGCCGTTCGAAGCCGCGCTGTCATCATCCTTGACACGACCGATCTGCTGCACCGTGTTGTTGGCGATGGTTTTATTATCGACGATCGTGATTTGATCGTTGACCTTGAAAAAGGCGGCGTTATCCACGATCAGCGCGGTGGAGGCATCGCCGGATCCGTTGGCCTTGCTGCGCTTGCAGGGCACCCATTTCTTCGTGGACGTGATTTGCGCGAGCAGACAGCCCGGACGAAGCTCATCTTCCTTATCCGTGTTCTTGCCGTCGTAGGCTTTGGCCGAGTCGATGATCATGCCCGGCGCGTACAGCTCGCGACCCGGCAGCCAAATGATTTCGCGCGGAGTCCAACTTCCGAGGTCCGTGAAACCGGGCAGACGGCCAAGATCAGCATTGATTCCCATGTCAGGTCTCGCAGGATTCGGTTGTGTGTTGTTGAGTTCAAACGAAACGCGGCATTGGTGCCGAGGACTACATCAGCTTGAGCGGTTCGTACCCGCCGGCCTTCAAACGGGCATTGCGTTCGGCATCGGTTTCACCGCCGCCCAGATCCGGCTCTTCGCCATTGGCGAGTTCTTTGGTGCGCGTGCCGTCGTTCGCGAGCGTCTTGACGTCGTCGAAACAGGACAGCAGCGAGAGATTGAATTGCGTCAGCGGCCCGAACTTGGCCAGTTCGGTTTTCTTGGCGGCGTTGATGCGGCCGTCTTTGAACAGCTTGTCGAGCTTCGTGTTGTAGGCATCTTTCGCGGACGTCTCTTCCTTGGCCAGCATCTTGGTCACGCTGTTGGCCAGAGTCTTAATCTGCTCGCCTTGCTCGGCGATGATCTTGTTTTGCTGCTTGACCACCAGTGCCAGATTCTTGCCGTCGTCGCTGACGTCGGTGAGCTTGGTTTCCGCCACGGCTGGTTTCAGCTTGGCTTCAATCGCCGCGTCGATGTTCTCGACAGTGACTTCGTCACCGAAACCATACTTGGCCTTGAGCTTTTCGAAGAGCGTCATGTCGGCGTTCCCCTCTGCGGGTGATTCGTTGGAGAGCGTGAAAAACGGACCCTGTTTGGTGACAACCGGTTGATCGACGATGGCGACGTGCAGCAACGCGAGGTCGTATTTGCGGCCTTCGCCGTCCATCCAGTCCTCTTGCGCCTTGACAGAGACTTCCAGCGGAGCATTCTGCAACTTCTTCGCTTGGTCCGGTGTGACGTAGCTGCTGGCGTAAAGCACGCCGTCATGCAGAATGACTTGGTCGATCTCAGCGATTGTGTCGCGCGGATCGTTGACCTCATGTTGACCGGCCGCGATTTTGTCAGCGTTGCCCCAATACAGCTTGGGCTTCACGCCATTCGCCAGCATCTTCGGGAAGTTGTTCGCGAGTTGCTTCAGCGCGTCTTCGGTGACGTCCCAAAACTTCGGCTCGCCGGTGGCACGATCGGTGCCATACTTCCAACGGCCGACGCGGAGCACATCTTTGACGACGCGGACACCGCGTTTGCCGTCGATGGCATTGAGGCCCGGTAGTTGGACCGGCGCTTGTGAGGCACCGAGATGCAGACAGAAAAACTTACTCATCGCTTCTCGCTCGTGAGGCCCGTAGTTCTCGGGCAACCGGCTTAATCAGATGAGCGGCATGTTGTGCGGAGACTTATCGGCGTGGAAGAGAATCTCAGCGCCCGTATTCCGCCAGCACTTCCGCTGGCAAATCACCCAGCGTTTGCGGCGTCGGTTTCGACTTCAGTTTGTTGCGCTGCAAAGGAACGCAAACGCAACGACAATTAAAGTCGGCGAGCGCGCGTTTCGCGATCAGATACGCCTCGCTGCCGACCTCAAAGACGCGCATGTCGAGCGCGCGGTGTGTGTCTCTCACGCGCGTATCGCGTGTGGCGTGATACTCGACCGCCGGAAAGAGTGTCTTGATCAGCGGCTTTTCCAGCGTGGTCGTTTGACCGACCACATAGGCTTGATGTGTCGCCGTGCGAAACGCGGTCTCCAGCATTGGTTCCGTGGCCTTCAACAACGTCTGCACACGGTCGCGGAAGTCCTCGAACGATTCCCCGGTGACGAAGCTGGCCACCGTCTCATGCCGGAGCGTTTCGAGTTCCTTGACCGACTGCCAGCGCTGCTTCGAATCACGTTCAGCGTCCACTGCCAGCTGCTCGATTTCGCGCTGCAGGTAAACGTTCTTGTCGATCAGCCATTTCGTCGCATCTTCCAGCCACGGGAACCGTAGCCGCGGTCGCGTATCGCCAATGCGTGAGACGTCGGGCGGCAAGTCCAGTGTGTAGAGCTTCTCGCCGGTCTCATGCCAGAGCCCGACCGCTCCGGCGATACGCGAAGCGAATTCGACTTGGGCCACGAGCGTATCGACCTCGCCGATGACTTCGCCGACCGGCCGCATCTTGATCAGCGCCTCGGACAGCTTCGCAAGAATCGCCTTGAGCGCTGCCATCGCCGTCTCGGCCAGCCCATCGAAGTCCGGCACCTTCGGAGCCTTGCCGGCAATGGGATCATTGATCGTCCGTGTGATGTTCGGCAGATCCACGCCGAGCGCCAATAATTTGGCTCGGCCGCTCGGTTCAGAATCATCGCCGCCTTCCCAGCCATCGTCTTCGCCGCCGTCATCAACCGCGGTGCCATCGCTCACGAAGATCGACTCACCTTTCGCGCCCTTGAGTCGCAGCGCCAAGCCGGCCATTGTGGTCCTGACCGAGTCATCGTCTGGCGGCTGCGACTTCAACGCGGCGATGATTTGCTTCCGCAGTCCCGGCAGATCTTGCGTCCAAGCGTATTCGGCGAGGTGTACGAGCAGCGGAAACGTCTCGGCATCCAGTTCGTCGATCCACGCTTTCGCATCAGCCCATCCCTGTGTCGATGCCAACTCAATCTGCTCGGTGCCGCCGATGATCGCTGAATAGGCCATTTCACTTCGCGCCTTCTGGAAGTTGTTGCCGCTTCGTCGCCAGCAAGCCGGTGAGTTCTTTCGACGATTTGACTTCGTGCATCTTCTCGACTCGAAACGAACCATAGCCCGCACGGAAGCGAATCACGCGCTTCGTGGGATCGTGCTTACCGCTGCCATTCGCGTTAAAAACCTTGTGATCGTCGAACACGATGGTATCGAGCCGCGTCTTATGTTTCCGCTCGAAAGAGCGTTTCTTGTCCATCGCGCTCCGCTTCATGGTCAGCTTGTTAGCTTTGTTGCTGACCATCGTTTTAAGTTCGGCCGCGTGCTTGATGCCGTATTTCTTCGACAAGAAAACGAACTGCTGATCGGTGAGCTTCGTGCCGGTCTTGAACTCTTTGACATTACCTTTGAACACAACCACATCGGCCGGCTGATTATCCGCGAGCGAGAATCCGCCGAGCAATTTCGCCAGCAGCGGCTCGTTGCCTTCTTCGCTGTAGCGTTGGATCTCGGCATCTACGCGCGTCGCTGACGCCTTCGCCATCTCCGACTTCGCGCGCTCACTCGGCTGTTGCTGTTCTATCCGCTTGCCACGCCGTTTTTTTTTGAGCGAGAGGCACCCTTGCCTTTGATGCCGTACTGATTCGTTCCTTTGCCGCCACCACGGCCTTTGAACGCGCTCAGTAAATAGGCGTCGTCCTCGTCATCGACCGCAAGTTCCGAGAACAGCGGATCATCATCTTCAGTGTCGAGCGAGGTTGTATCGTCGATCTCTTCATCGTCTGCGCCGGCTTGCCCAGCCGGCGGTAATTGCTGCTTCTGCTGCCGTGCGATTTCGAGTGCCTTCTCCAATCGGACCTTGAAGTCCGCAGACAGCGGCACGCCGCTCGAAAGCAGAATGGACTCGATATTGACCGCACCGGATACCATCAGCGGCGACCATTGCGGCGAGGTCAGCAGTGAGTTCGCGAGTTCCATCACGAACGCATCGGACAGCAGACTCACGGCCTGAACCGTTAGCTTCGGCGCATTCATCGCCCAATTCATCGTGACGACCTTTTCGCCGACATACTTCGCGAATGAGTTCGTCAGTTCCGAAACGATGCCGTCGCAGATCGAAAGCATGATGGCAACGTGCATCAGTTGGGCGGCGTGGCTGCCGACTTCGCTGCCTTCGCTGGTGATCTTTTCGTGAACACCGAAGGCCCGCGACTGCTGAGCATCCAGCATGTCGGCAATCTCAGTGATGGGCGACGGGTTCAACGTTTCGGAATCGCTCGTGATGTCCGTTTCAAAGTTTCCCGTCTTCATATCGCGTGCGTTAGGCAGAATGATCGGATTGCCGTACTCGAAATTCTTCTGCATCACACCCGCAATGAACTTGTGATTGTCGATGACCTGGCCGTTGATGTCTTTGGCGGTCGCCGGCGCATGCACGGTCGGCGGCTTGATGGCCCAGCGGCGGATAAAGGCATCCGTGAGCTTAAAGAGTTTCTTGCGTTGCTCGCGGACTTTGGACGGCGCACCGAGAAACAGACTCCGGCCGTAAGGCTTCAGCTTCGTGGCCCCGATGGCACACCACCATGATAACTCTGCCGGAATCTGAATCGACTTGCCACCGATGGTCAGTTCGATGCCATCAAAGTCACCCTGCTTGGTCAACTTCATCTTCGTCGCTTTGATGCCCTTATCGACCGGGGGCAACAAATCGAGCATCCGAATGCGCGTGATGCCTTGCTCCAGATCGTTCTCAATGATCTTCTCGAAGGCGCAGCGGCCATAACTCAACACACCATCGCGCTTGTCGAGAAGCTTCGGCAACGTGTCCGCCCAGAGGCGTTGCAGGTCGGCAGCCACTGCTTTGGCGAGTTCGTCATCGGGTTCCGTTGCTGAATCGATCCCGAGCAAATCCTCTTCGCCGTCTGATGCATGCTGCGACTTCTCGCCGCTGTTGAGTGTGATGCTGACCTCAGCCCGCTTGATCGAGGCAATCAAGACATCCAGTGTGAAGCAGACCTGATAGTCGTCGAGCATATCGACGACTAACTCGTCCAAGCTTTCGATCGGTTCCGGTTCGACCGCGGCTGCAATCGCCGCATCAGTGCTAATGGTTCCCGAACCCGACGACTCTATTGGTGCTCGCAGCCCAGCGACAACACGGCTGGCGATCTTACGCAGCGTGACCGGCAGAAACATCGCTTTGACTCCGTTCGCCCGCGACGTCAGGCGTTACGCCTCAGTTGGCGTTGAGATCGTCGAGCCGGTTCTGATCGTCGTTTTCCTCGTCGTCTTGACTGTCGTCCGGCAACTGTGGATCACTCGCGACCGCATCCAGCAGTTCGCACGATTCCGCATACACGTTGCGGATGTCAGCCTCGCCGACTTTGACCTCCAACCGCTCCGGAGTGTTATCGCCGAGACCGATGCCGAGATTGATCACGACGCCGCTGACGCCATCGGCTTTGACGTTGACCTTATCCCCAAGATTGAATCGCTTGATGGCTGCCATGATTGGGTTCTCACTTTCGGCTCGTCCGCTCGATCAAACAGCGGAGCACACTACCGCCAGAGCAATCGGGGTTCAAGACGGAGGTTATCTTCCGACCGACGCGATGAAGACAAACACCGCAAGCAACAAGAGTGCAAACACCACTTCGCCGGGAGCAGGATCGCCGCTGTTCCACCACAAAATGAACTTCCTCATTGGACTGATTCCATTGATGACGCATCGTTGAAAGCGATGAAGGAGCGTGTTATCTCGGCGTGTTCTACATAAGCAGCACACGGTACGGTCTGACCGTCGCGATGCAGACTTTCGGTGTGCAGGGTGGCTTGGCACTGCTGGCATGCCACCTGCGAAACGCAACGGTACACCGTTCCTACAGATCCGAGAGACTTCTCGACCGGGACATCAACGATCGCCGCGCAGAACGGACATCGAACCGGCAGTGGCATTGAGTGATAGGGAATGTCGAAGCTTTCCTCCAAGCCGAAGAAGCCAGCCGAACGAACGGCCCGCATACGAATAGCCTGATAGTTGTGCTGATGCAGCGTCACGCCCGGAATGACCGGCACGCGCTCGCCGATGCCAATCGCGATCCAATCGCCTTGGTCGTAGACCGTCGCGGACGGTTCGGATTGCTGAAAGGCTTCCATCGCTACGCGGACTGTGGCTTGCTTGCCGTCAAACGACCGCACCACGGCCAGCAGCTTCTCCGGCATGTTGACGCCCGGCCCAAGGCTGCCGGAACAGGGCTCATAGAACTCGACGATGCGATCTGTGTTCAGCGCGTCACTCATCACGTGCTCCAATTCGGAATCGCCCAAGGGCCGTTGACCGGCCAGACGCAAGTGTTATCGCCGGTTTCCAAGTGTTTCGAAAGATACCGCATGGCATCCATCCCATGATTGTCACGATCTTCGGGGACATCCTTGGCGATGCCGTCGCGCTTCTGCTTCCACGCATAGCAATCGAATTCTTCCAAAGTGGACGTCGGCCGCTTCTGGTTTGACAACTCCGAATCCGCTTCGATCAGTGCGTGCTTGTAGAAGAGCAACCGCGGTTGCCCAGTGGCTTGAACCGCCAGCCGTGCCTTGACCGCATCAATGCCCGTGCTGATCTCTTTATCGGCCGGGATGGTTTCGACGCCGTGACGATGCAAGGTTTCCCGGTCTTCGCGGTCGTGATCGGCCAGCGTTGCCTCGAATTGTTCGTGACCGCTCCAACGGAGAATGATCTTGGCATGATCCTCCACGAGCCGGCGCGACATATACCACTCGCGATACATCACCGCGACATCATCGAGCACGGCCCACCACTGACAGACGAACGGATCGTTGTAACCGAAGTCGATGACGCGATAGCGCCGCTTCCAAAGCTGATCAAAACGGGGCGGTAATTTGTCGATGATGTGAGCAGCGGCGTCGAACTCGGAATAGACCACGCCTTCAGCGGCAACCCAGCGGCCATAGCGCAATCGCTCTTTGCGATGCCCGGTCAAAGCATCCAGCGTCGCGATGTATTGCTTGCCGCGCTCCGTCCAGGTCTGCGTCTTCACGTCATAGATGAAGGGATTGTCTTCGTGCCGTGAAATCAGTCGAGTCAACGCGCCGCGATTCGCTCGCTGATTCAGCCAATGCGTCGGACCAGCCGGGTTGGTGTCCGCAATCGCTTGAGTGTACGGCATCTTGCCGTGCCGCAGCGTGCGGAACAGTAGCTCCCAATCGTTCTCTGTGATCTCCCAGGCTTCAAAGACTGTGAATGTGTCGAACTCGCTGGAGAACGTGCGACCGGGGTTATCGAGACCGACCACCACGATCGCCGAGCCGTTGGGATAGCGATAGACCTTGCGTGTCTCGCGCGACGGACCTTGCACGACGGGATGGGTCAGGCCCATGACCTTCTCTTCAAAGGTCACCAGGACGCTTTCAGACATCGACGCCCGTGTTGCCCGGGTGATGAGATGCCGACTGCCGGGATACTTATTGGCCAGCGCATTGATCTTTTCGAGGATTGCGCGTGTCTTCCCCGTGCCCGCCGGCCCATCCATCAACACCATCGGATCGCGGCAGTGGAACAGCTTGTTCGCAGCGCCGCGCGGCTCATAGATGTTGTCGGTCATCGCGAATCACCAACGAGTGAAGATCAGCAACCAGAACACTAGCCACGTCAGTAACTGTGCCGCTCTTCCCATGCTGGTGGTCGGAGCCAGCAAATCGTCACGAATCATTGAGGCGCACAGGAGCGCGCAAAGAGTGAGTGCAATCACAGCGCATCCTCATCGACTCCCTTGATGATCTTGATGCCGACGCCGACGTTCACGCTGACATCGACATCCACGGCGGCCGGATTCGCACCGGCCTTAATGCTGCGATCGATTGCGGCCAACTCCGCTTGCTGGTTCAGTCGCTCAACTTCCAGGTTCTGAGCGTTCGCCGCGATGATCGACCGAAACGCAGCTTGAGCAGCTCGTGGCTTGCTGTTCGGATCTTTGGCAATCTCGATTTGCCGCTTGATCATCGCTTCGCGATGTTCTGCCGGCACTGGCCAGCCGAGACGAATGGCACGCTCAATGAGCCGCGTGTCCTCCAGCGGCGAGAGAGTCGCGGTCCGCTGGAAACTCTCCGGCAATCCTACAGCACCCCCACCGTCCCCCTCACTCTGTGGCGGCGTACTTGCGAGAGCGGGTTCGATGCTGGTTTCGTGGTCCACGTCGTCAATCCGTTAGCGGACGGCTGGGATGGCGTCGCGATTATGGGACAGAAGGTTCCAACGGGCAAGATTCTTCATTGGTCACGAAACTCCGCCCAATTTATAACTTGATTCTTAATCGAAGAACCCTCCAGCATCTTGAAGACGATGGCATTCATACCGTATTGCTCGTAATACCGTTTCACGCTTGGCGGACACGTCGGCAAAATGTCGCGTTCAAAAACCGACCTCGGAAACAGACAAGCGAAATGATCACTGGGAACGGTCACTTGTATGCTTCTCATCATCTTTCCTTTCACTTCTTAGCTCTCAACTCTCTCCTGGAACCCACGCCATCAACTGGTTCCGCCATTGGTGGTTTCTCAACAGGCGTGACGGCTACTGGCTCAGGCTTTACGCATTCGGCGCGACGCTGTTTCAGAAAGTCATGGACGTCGCGTTGGCAGCCGGCGCATAAATCGCCGTGCGTGACAGCCTCGCGAACCAACGGCAACTGAATCACACAGCGGCTGACATCATTCTTGCTCTCACACAGATCGCAGATCAGCATGACTTCAAATCCCCCCACATCTGTTGCCCGTATTTGGCGACGCGGCCAAGAACGCCCGCCGGCAGCGAATGCTCGTTGCCGAGCTTCCACGCACACACCAGCGCATCCAACGTCCAACGCTGGACGCGAACCAAGTCGTCGGCCTCTGCTGGCGTCAACCCGATCGCGACGAGTTGCTTGACCTCATCGGCCACTTCGTCGAACGGCAGCGGCAACGGCGGTTTCGACGACTCAGGCACATCCGGCTTCGCCGCCGACTTCCGCTTCGATTCCTTCGTCTCGCCGAATAGCGTCGATTGCTTCGGCTTTGTGGTTGCCACCTGCACCGCCGCAACCAGGGCAGATGTAGCAGTTGCGGATGACGCTTCCTTGTTTTGTCTTCGGTCGCACGACGTAGCGAACCCCTCGGCAGACTGAGCAGGTTTCTTCGGACATGGCTTGCCCTTTCCTCCGTAACCGCGCCGCCACTCTTCAAGTGCCTGACCCGAGATTGGCGGTTCGATCTGCTCTTGCTTTGTCTCGTTGCGACGTCGCGCCGCACGTTGACCGAGTTGATACTCGAAGCTGCTTTTCATGGCATGGCCTCCAATCGCTTCAACGCGAGAGGAAGCCGATCTTTCACTGACTGCCAAAGCCCGCGTTTGACAACGTGAGCGAAGACGGCGACTCGCGTTTTCTTGATTGAAGTTTTTGGCAACGCCAAAGCATGTTCAGCCGCGCAAAGCGACAGGATGAAGGCAGCGACTGAATTCGAGAGCACAGGCTCCGAAATCGTGAGCTGCCACGAAAACCAACCGGCAAGGTCTGTGGTGTTCCGTAACCAAGATTCTTCAACCGGTTCAAAGGCCCGCTTGCCGCGCAATCGACTTCTGACGTGTTCCGGTAGGTCAGCCAAGACGATCGGCTTCACGAGCTTCTGAGCAAACGCGGTGAGCTCCGGCCAGTCCGGAATCTCACCGTTCAAGTCTCCTTCGGACGGCCGGCCCCCGGTCCGGTCCGGTTTGTGTTCTGTCTGTTCCGTTCCGTTCCGTTCCGTTCCGTTCCGTAGCAGGATTTTTTTCCCACGATCTTCCGGCTCACCAGAAGATTCCGGGAGATCAACGGTCTCAATCCACCGCAACTCCACGCAGTACCTCAGAGTTGCGTCGATCAAATCAGCCGGGCAATCCGTCTTCAAAGCGATATCGGCTGCCGTCATGGCGTGACCATCGTTGACGAGCGCTCCGCGCGGCTCGCACTTACTGGCCACTTGCACAATCAGGCACCAAGCCCCGTACATCGCCGGCCCGTTGTCGGCTCGCATGAGTTTGCGATAGCCCATCCCGTCATGTTTGTTCGGGAAGGCGACCCATTTCAGCGACTTATATTTGCGCGACTCCGACGTTTCGAAATGCTCGTCCCAGTTGCGAATGCGATACAGCGGCGCAGGCGATTTAGGCCGCTGTTCGACTTCAGTGATTCGCTCCGTCGATCGCATCGTCAATCCATTTAGTCCTGAGTCGTTTCATCAAAAATCGGCGTTGATTCGCACGGCTTAAATCGTGCCTTCCAGTTCTCGCAAATCGACCGCGGATAACAGTTGTTGTCTTGCCACGGCTTCACGTATTCGATGCCGGCAAACACCTCGACCGTCACCAATAGCACCTGCGTTTTACCACGCGGCTTGATGCGGCACTCCATCCACCAGAATTTGTGGTCCGAAGTCGGCCAAGAAGGAAATGCCTCTGTCACGATGCAGCCTCCACGACCTTAGCGCCAGCGATTTCGCTCGACGGCACATAAAAGAATCCCAGCGCACCTCTGTATGGAATCGGATTCACAAAGCGCCGCACGTGCTCAAGCACGAAGCAGTATGGTCCCTCGGCGTGCTCGTGAGTCGTGATCCACGGGAAGCGCTCGACCACCGCACGTTCACAACGTCGGATGCGGTCGATGTAAATGCAGTCGGCCAGCGTTGCGATACCAACAATCGCACCCATCGGCACCGGATATTGCTCGCGGTCCCACTCCTGACGATCAAACCAAGCCGTGCTCTTGCCGGCATGAATCAGGATATCACCGCGAAACGCAGCTGGCCAAACTCGGTTCTCGACGCGCTTCGGTGATTCACCCGGCGGCAGTGTGTTAGCGTCCGCAACGATGAGCTCGGCGAACGGCTGACAGATCGTCAATGCTCGAATGCCTGTCGTCATGGCAGTACCGCCTTTCCGTGCGGGAACTGGCGGACGCGCCACTGCGGTTCCCATTCCTCCATCTCCTTCGAGACCATTCCGTTGATGCTGATTTGCTTCCGAAAGAACGCAATTCCGGCCTTGCGGCACTGCTCTTGAATGTCGGCATCCCACTCCAGCGAGTACGGCCGACGCTTGGGACCCGACTCGCAACCAGTGATGACCCAATCGAGTCCGCCGTTGCAGTATTCACCACACGGACACGCTCTCGATAAGTCGATCTGTCCAAGCAATGGCTCGCACGACAGGAATCGCACCTCAGCTGCTGTCTTGAGCAAATAAGGAATCCGCTCATCCGCTCGTTGTTGATCCTCGCACGAAACTCCGAGCCACACATTTGGCAGCGGCCAAATATCGAACAGGAAATCGGCGATGCCGTGCTCATCTGCGAGCGATTCCATCGCTTGATAGATTCTTAGCTCGTTGTCGACGCGGTTGAAGTATGCCAGCATTCGCTCGGGCCGCTTCGTGAGCACCTGATGCGTTTGCTCGCCGGCCAGCGCCATCGTCGCAAAGCACAGGTCAATAAATTCATCTGGCACCCACTCGCCAAACAGGTCTGTCATGTCCGCCCAAAAGATTTTGTTCGGCTTCCGCAGACTGAGGATCTCATGCAGCTTCGATTGATCGAGCCACACTCCACTACCGCGCGGCTCGTCAGTGACATGCGGAGCCTTTCCGCCGCGACCGCCGAACTCCGGATTGCCGAAGCGCGGCTGAAGCCGTGAGGAATAGCAGTGGGCACAACCGGGACTGATCTTCTGGCAGAAGTGCCCATTGCCGAAGCGAATCGGGTTGATGCTTCGGTCTGTCCATTCAATTGACGTCTTACCCATGGTCTTTTGCGTCTCCGCGTTCAATCTGTGCTTCATCCGTGGCTCAAAAACCTCCATCCATTAATTCATCACAGCAACATTGCGAACAGTTCTCGAATCTCGTCGGTCATGCCTGCATCCTCAGTTCCTTGAAGAGTCTCTCTTGCTCTTCGGTGTCGTGTTGCACTCGATCAGCCTTTGCGAGCACTGTCTGAATCATTGGGACTTCGATCTCAGTCACCGGGATATGCACATTGAGCGGTTTCGTGGAGCCGATGCGATTCGAGCGTTTCACGGCTTGGTGGAATTCTTCGTAGGAATCCTGAAGCCCGCTGAAAACCTGCCGCGTGGCGATTTGCAGATTTAATCCGAAGCCAAGAATCTTCGGCTTGCTGATGAGCACTCGATCGCGCCCGGCCTTGAAGTCGTCAATCATCCGAACGCGATCATCCAGCGGCGTGTCTCCGGTGATGCTGGCAGCGTCCGGGAAGACTCGTTCCATCGACTCTTGCTCGGCGTTGTAGTGGCACCAAATCAGGGTTGATTCTTCCGGCCACGAGTTCACCAGATTGCGAATGAACTCCGGCTTCTCGGTCGCGATGTCTTCGCCGTTCGCTTTACCTTTGGCTAACTGCGACAGCTTCCCGCGAGTCCCGATGCCTCCGGCTTCTTTGACGAACAGTCCACCCGTCAGCGATTGCACTTCGCGGCGTTGTTCGGCTGTCAAGTCAACGTGCTCAATGTGGACATGAATCGGCGGGATGTTCTCGCAGTTGTCCTTCCAGCCATATACGGCGGGATTGCTAAGGAAGATGCACCAGTGCGACAGGTCGCGATAGAACGGCCTCAAGGCGTGCGGCTTCAACTCCCACCGATTGTCCGTCTGTCCGCGATTCACGAAGTAGCGAGCAAGGAACTCGTTGACCGTGCGGAAGTGGTCGCAGAAGACGGCATGATTCGCGTATTCAATGCGGTCATTCGGTGCCGGCGTTCCCGTCAACGCCAGCTTCCATTCGAGGCCACGGCCCAAGTCGATCAATCGCGTTCCCCAAGCTCCGTAGTGGCTCTTAAGCAGACTGGACTCGTCCAGGATCAGCCCTGCGAGCTTTCCGGACTCCAGTCCTTCGCGGATCGCTTCGTAGTTGGTGACGCCGATTCCGCTGCCGAGGTTGAGCCAGTCCTGCAATCCGGCCGCAGGAATCTGCTCGATCTCCAAATCAGGATAGAACCGCTTCGCCTCACTGATCGTCTGAGGAATCACCATCAGCGGTGAGACGATCAGCACACATTGACCACGATTGGATTTCGCGGCGTGCTTGGCGAATTCGAGTAGGATCAACGTCTTCCCGAGCCCGCATTCGGCAAAGACGGCGAACTTCTGCTTGAGAATCGCCATGGCCGCGATGTCTCTTTGGTAGTCGAACAGAAACTCAGACGGCGCATAACGACTACTCCGTTTCTTAGACTTTCGTCCGGTGAACTGTGCGGCGTACTCGTCCGGCACAACTGCCGATGACCCCTGCCAAGCATAGGTTGGCAGCTTCTTGAGCTTGAGGAAATCGCGATAACTCGCCAGCGATGACGTGTCGAAATCAACTCGCACAGGCCACCGCGCTTTCTTCATCATCGAACAACGATGGTTGCCGCGTCGAAGCCTCAACCAGGTTCGCCAAATTGCGACATGCCGCTGCGTAATACTCGTCCTTGAGTTCGCAGCCATAGAACCGACGGCCCAGCTTTAATGCGACGTAGCCTTCGGAGCCGATGCCGGCGAACGGTGAGAAGACTAATTCTCCAGGATTCGAGAACAGCCGCACGCATCGCTCGATGACATCCAGTTGGAGTGGGCATATATGCTTGGTGTCGGCCTCGCCCTTGGTGCCTTTCACGTTCAGCGTGTTCGTTTCGCGAATGTCCATCCATGCTGATTCCGCCCATTCGATCCACTGGTTGCGGCTGACTTGTCCCTCAGTGTCAATGGGAACTGCGTTCTCGCCGGGAGCACGAAACTTGATGATGTAATCGGCAATGGCTCCGCGTTGTTTAGCTCGGTCGGATTCAAGGCCCGAAAATTGCAACTCTCGCGAGCGCGTGCGAATCGCTTGCGACTGTGGATTCTTGCGGATGCACCAATCGTATTCGTAAATCAGACCGGCCCGCTCACCGACGCGGATATTGATGCCTCGAAAATCGCAGAGACCAACGCCGCCGCTTCGCTTCATTCTCGGAATCTGGCAGACGTGAACACAGGCCACGCGGCCCGGCTTCAAGACGCGAGCCAACGCCTTGTAGAAGAAACTCAAATGGAGCTTGGCTTCCGCGCCGACGCTATCGGTATTCCCGATATCCGCTTCGTGCGACGTGTAGGCGTACAGCGACGGGAACGGCGGCGAAAATATCGCAAGGTCCACGCTCTCCGGTTCCATGACTTCCGCCATGTGCGGGATGCAGTCGCCGTGATGGATGAACCAATCTGTCATGCTTGTCTCCCGGAATTCACCATTCCCAAAGCCACAAAATACAGCCGCTCGGCGTGAACACAGCACGGGTGAAACCGGCCCACGCCAGACATCTCTTTTCGAATCAGTGTTTTGAAGTCCCCGATTTGCACTTGTGCCACCCATTCGTTTGCCGCTGTCAACAAAAACTCCACGAACGCAATCGCGTCTCCGAAATGCAGCTCGTAGAGCGCCTTAGCGGTCACGACGCCGCCTCCGCTGGAAAGAGTTCTATGCCGGCTTCCGGCTTCCGCTTGCGACTCGATGCCAACTTCACCGGATCATCGAGTCGCCGAATCGTGATATCGCAATGCGCCTTCTCATCCTGAGCGGCGTACCAGCGTTCGACATAGGCGGCGTGAATCAGTCCGTCGTCGGTCCAAGCCAACTGATTCAGTGCATCGCTGACCGCCTTGCCGAGATTGTCCCAATCGTTGCGCTTCACTCGGTACGGCACACGTCCGGTCCCATACTTCGCGCAGTCCTGCGTCCGCGGCATCACGAATACGATTGTCAACACGAGGTCGCAGTCATCGACCGGCGGTCCCTCATGGACCGCGCAGAATGCCATTCGCACGGATGCCTTGAAGGCGTGAATCGGATGCGACTTGTCGGCTTCCATCACGCCGGCATGTCGGCCTCGCATCACCGCGCGAGGCCGCGGCTGTGCCACCGGCACGGCATCCACTCGAAACGCAATTTCAAACAACCCATCCATGCCCGGACTCCCTGCCAGATTCGATCCATCAGTAACTGGATTCCACTACGCCTTTGCTGGTGCCGCTGTGGCCTTCTCGCTGGCCTTGCGGAGCTTGTCCTTGTCGGCATCGCTCAATGCCGACTTGCCGGACTTCGCATCGCGTTCGGCCTCGAATCCTTCGACCCACCTCAGAGCCAGTGGAGTCGCGGAAGGATGCGGGTTGTGCTTCAACTGCTTGCCGGATCGAAACGCCTCTTGCCCGGACGTGAAAGCGTCGGTCAATGGCGAAAGCACTGACTTGCCGTTCGACTCGGCGATTTTCGCAGTGGCGTTCGATTCGGCTGGCGCCTGCGGATTTGCTTTGTCGTCCGTCTTCTCGGCGGGAATCGGAAACTTGCTACGGAACAGGCACAGCGCATCGGTTAGCTTGTTGACGCCCTCATCACCGAAGCGCTCCACCTTCTTATGCCACCACGCATCGGACCGCATGAACATTTCGAGCGCCGCAATGGTCTTGCCTTGGGCAGCCGTTTCGAGCTTCTCGGCGACCAACTCGGTGATGCCGTGGCCGTCACGATAAGCCGATCCCATCTCGGCCTTGAGCGCCTTCGCCACAAGCACGGTGATCGGTTTCTTGCCGCCGATGTCTTCGGCCGTGCTCGCCGGTGACGCTGCTTGTCCGTTTCTTTTTGCCAACGTCGTCTCATCGAAACCGAGTTCAAGCTGTTCTTCGGTTTGCTTGATGATCTGTTGTAGCTTGTGGACGGCGTGCTTCCACGCCTTCCGAGCATCGTTCATCTCGCCACGTAGGCGCGTGACTTCGTCGTTCCATTAT